>Ga0207120_1020_pt1 | contig 35362 bp, 37 predicted proteins | sample Alteio_BWMinHeat_40_FD_153509 | JGI IMG/M metagenome (GOLD analysis project Ga0207120, IMG submission 153509) | Enriched cells from forest soil in Barre Woods Harvard Forest LTER site, Petersham, Massachusetts, United States -... | ecosystem: Environmental > Terrestrial > Soil > Temperate forest >...
ATTTTAGATCCCAACTTGCTACCACGATCTTCGGTTACAACCCAAATTTTAAGTTTGACACTTCAGCACCAATGGCTGTACTAGCACCTGCAGCAGTGACTGCGTAAAATACGTTATTTCTCTAAAAAAAGCCCCTGCTGCTTTACAGCAAGGGCTTTTTTATTTCTCTTTGCCGGTCCACTAATTTACTTGATCAGATCCTGCTTCCAAACTCTCTTTAACCAGCATTTCAATATCATGCGGATGCTTAGGAATATCTTCACTTAAGCACACAACGCCATCATCAATAATCCAATAATTATCCTCAATGCGAATGCCGATGCCTTCTTCAGGAATATAAATACCCGGTTCAATGGTAATCACATCACCTGTTTGCAGTGGGCGTGTGGCATCGCCAACATCATGCACATCAAGTCCTAAGAAATGACCAATGCCATGGGGGAAATAATTACCATAGCCTTTGTCGGCTAAATATTTTTTCGCTAAGTGATTTAATGATTCTTCCGGATGTTCTTTGTTAGAAAGCCACATGCCTGGTTTTGCAAGACCTGCGATATATTCTTGTGTTGCCAATACGAGTTCATACAATTCTCGCTGGCGCGGTGTAAAGGTGCCAGACACAGGATAGGTACGCGTGATATCTGCGCAGTAATGTTCATACTCGGCGCCAATATCGACTACAACAAGATCGCCTGCTTTCATAGCACGATTATTGACCGTGTAATGCAGCACGGTACTGTTAGGCCCGCTGGCCACAATTGACGGAAATGATGGATGCGCACATGAACCGGTCATCATGTACTCAAGACTTGCTTGCACTTCGCATTCATTGACGCCTTCGGCAATGGCTTTGGCCGCCGCTTCTTGCGCTAATGCCGTAATACCGATTGCTTGGTACATCTGCTCAAGCTCATGAGCACTCTTGATGCGCCGCATGTGAGCAACAAGGGGTGAAATATCAACGAGACGCTCGGTAAGGTTGGGAATGAAGACCTTTAGTCGTTCAAGAAGCAATCGTTGCTCTATGTACTGATGTGGCGTGTCTGGCGTCAAGGTAAACATTGAGCCGCCTCGTGCAACAACTGCACCAAGTGCTTCAATAATTTGTTCATATTCATGACGAGGGAAAAACGGATGTATTTGATAACCGGTGCACTGCTGCCCAAGATGTTCAACGCGGTCAACGCCAAGAATGGCACTATTTTTTTGTGTTAGTTCAAGCGGTGCTGCCACCCACTTTGCACGGACTGAACCGCAATTGGGTACATAAAGCGTTGTGCTTCCCTGAAGATCGATGATGAGTGCAACGCCTGGTTCGCATATACCGGTGTAATAGAAAAAAGAACTTTCTTGCAAAAACCGGCTACATTCTGGCTCAAAGCCAGCAAAGAGCACAATAACGCCCTGTGTGCGATCGGCATGTGTTTGTTTGACTGCTTCAACAAGATTTTTTCTTCGTATCACATGTTCTGCATAATCATATGCTCGTTCAGTACGCATGTTTGCTCCTTGTGTAAAGCTGCACCTCATCATCAGCATGATGGTGTAGAATAGTACGGTCTTTTTGTTCATGCTTTTTTATAGAAACTATTTTAAAATGGCCGACGCTCTGAAAGTGCTTTATACACCGTAAGTCGATCCATAAATTCCAGCGAAGAACCAACTGGAACACCACGTGCAAGACATGAAATAGTGACCGGCAAGCCTTTTAATTTACTTGCGATATACGCAGCAGTTGCTTCACCTTCTGGCGTTTGATTGGTTGCAAGAATCACTTCATTGGCGCCTGCGGCAACCCGCGTAACCAAATGTTCAATGGTTAATTGCTCAGGACCAATACCATCAAGCGGGCAGATAACACCACCAAGCACATGATACAGACCGTCGTAGCCGCCTGTTTTTTCTATGGTCACCAGTTCTTGCCATGATTCAACAACGCAAATAATGTCACGATTACGTTTTGGTGATGAGCACAAGAAGCAAGGCTGATCTTTTTCCTGCCATGCAAAACAGATTGTGCATTTAGTAATGCGCTGTTTTGTTTCAAGCAAAATTTGACAAAACATCTCCGCCCGCGCGGTATCCATGTGTAAAAAATGTGCAGCAACACGGTACAAGTTTTTCGACGCCAAGTACGGCACTTGTTGTAATGTTTTTAAGAATTTTGTCAGCGAAGGAAGATCTGAATTCATGCTTTACGCCCAATCAAACCGTTTTTGAATCATGGTTTGTACCACGCCCAACAAGGTACTTACGATAAGATATAAGCACAACCCTGCTGACCAGTATGAAGAAAAAGCTCCCAAAATAAGGGCCAACATAACCATTTGTAGCCGTTGTTTATGGTCAACCGTTTTAAATGACTGCAACAACATCGAGCCGCCTACAATCGCTGGCAGTATGTAATACGGATCACGTGCTGATAAATCGGTTATCCACAAAATAAATGGTGCTCGATAGAGCTCGATAGAGTGAGAAATCATCGGACTCAAGGCAAAAAATACTGGTAACTGCAAAAGCATTGGCAAGCAGCCACCAAGACCTGGCAAACCATGTTTACGAATCAACTCTTCCCGCTCACGCGCTAATTGTTCAGGATTGTCTTTGTATTTTTGTTGGATGTACTGCAGCTTGCGTTGCATTTCTGCATTTTTTTTCATGCCTTGACTCATGCTGCGTGCACTTTGCAATGAAAATGGCAACAACGCAAGGCGCACAAGAATAGTTAATGCAATAATGGCAAAGCCATAATTGCCAAGATAGCCATATAAAAAGACCAAAATTGCAAGTAATAGTTTAGATATTGGTGCCAACCAACCGGCATAATCAAATGTCTGCTCAAGACGTTTATCAACGGCACTCATGGCAGCACTTTCTTTTGGGCCAAAATAAAATGAAAGCCGCCATGTACGCTCTTCATGCACAGCAGGACCTTCGAGTACTGAAAAAAGATCTGGTTGTCCTGCTAATCTAAAATAGGCACGTTGTGCAAATTTATCAGGATCTTCTACCATGGCATGCACAAAATAACGATTGTCAGCACCAAAAAGCGTCGGCAAAAACCAACCGCGATGCGCATCGAGTTTTGCGCGGGTAATTTTAACAATAGAGCCACGTTCATCACTCGCAACAGCTGACACTAAGTCACGATCAACAATATCGGGCATTAAAGGCGCAGGGTAAAAAATACGCGCTTCAACCGGGTTGCCATGCTTTGGACGCACGGTTAACGTCATATCAAGTTTATAGGTTGTTTTATATACGGTGAATGTTTTGCGGATCACCGCGTCATGCGTTTCTGCTTCATAGATCACATCAGTTGCATCACCCCGATTAACACGATCAACCAAGGTGTAGTAGTACGGAGTTTTTTCAGCAAGCCCTACAAGAAAACAGCGATTTTCACGCTCCGTGTCGGTTGGTGGAAAAATAGTAACCAACGTACTTTGGGCATCACCAAGTTGCCGTTTAAACCGTAACCGTTCAAGAGAAGCACCATCGGTTGAAAAAAGGAGCTGGGCATGTTCGGTTTCAACCTCGGTTAACGTTGCTGCAGCAGGTCGTTTGGTATCAATAAAACCAACTTCTGTATTGACCGGCTTTAATTCTTGATGTGTTGTTGGCGCTATGAATGATTGCCCTGCAACTGGTCCCCCTTGCTCCTGCGTATCGGTCTTTTTGCCACCGACAAAATATTCGATCGTCCACAGGGTGCATAATGCGAAACCAGCAATGAGCAAGAGCTCTTTAAAATTCATACGTGCCTCGTTTTGGTACCATACTAAGAATTGCCCGGCAAAATTTCTCTCGAATTACATAATAAAATCGATGTCCTTATGGTAGCAAAGAAACAACCATTGCACTAGAAGCATGTGCATACTAGCCTTGTCCCCATAAAGCACATAGGGTATAACCAACATAGGTACGCCTCTCTTCCATCTCGTAAAAAAAAGGAGCAGACCAATGAGAATGCAAAAAAGAAAGTTCAGAATCGGAGAACTTGCCAAGCACCTCAATGTTGAAAAGTTCGTCGTACGGTTCTGGGAAAAGGAATTTGGGATGAGCACCATACGTTCCGACGGCGGACAACGTTTTTATGACGAAGATGATCTCAATCGTTTTCAAACGATAAAAACCCTTTTGTATGACCAAGGATTTACCATAGCTGGTGCACGTAAATACCTTGATGATGGTAAACCGGCAACCGTCGTCGGTTCACGTAAAACAACTATTGATAAAGAGCAGCAAGAAGCATGGCATCAGGACCTTGCTGATTTAAAACAACACCTTATGAAATTGAGTGAACTTTTATAGCATACACAAAAGAGCATATGCACTATGATCTTTGTACTATGAGAATTGCGGACTTATAGTTTTTTCGTTATCGTGATTGTACTCAATTCACTGCAACTACACAGGTCATAAAAAGCATGTATACAAAAAAAGCTCACATACACTTTGTTGGTATTGGTGGTATTGGCATGAGCGCTATTGCCACCATTGTACGCGATCAAGGATACGTAATCTCAGGATGTGATCTTGATTTAGAACAAAAAAGCGTTTCAAATTTACGCGCTCTTGGCTGCACTATTTATCACGGCAACAATACGCCCGGTTGCCAAGACAACTCCATTGATATTCTCGTGTATTCTTCGGCAATCAATGCGCATGACCCTGAAATTATTGCCGCACAAGAACGAGGTATTCCAACTATTGCCCGTGCACTCATGCTTGCCGAATTAATGCGCACTAAATACAGCATTGCTATCGGTGGTGCGCATGGTAAAACAACAACCACCTCGCTTATTTCACACATTTTGATTGAAGCAGCTATGGACCCGACCGTTATTATCGGCGGCCATCTGCAGACCATTTCATCAAATGCCCGCCTTGGTAAAGGTGATTTTTTAGTTGCAGAGGCCGATGAAAGCGACCGCTCATTTTTGCATCTCCAGGCAACATTGGCCATTGTTACCAACATCGATCTTGAACATCTTGAAACGTATAACGATCTTGATGACATCAAAAACACCTTTAAACAGTTTCTTAATAACTTACCGTTTTATGGCAAAGCAATTGTCTGCATTGACGATGAAAACGTGCGGTCAATCTTACCTATGCCCCACATTAAAACCATTCGGTATGGCATTGAACATTCTGATGCTGATATACGCGCTCATAGCATAGATTTACAGCCTGATAGTAGTTTGTTCACCGTCTGGTGTGCTCACGAGCAGCGCGATCTCGGCCTTGTTAAACTTGCCATGCCTGGGCGGCACAATGTGCTCAACGCCTTAGCAGCTATCGCCCTTGCGCGCGATGTTGGCGTACCATTCACAACTATTGCTCATGCATTACAAAGTTTTAAAGGCGTCGATCGTCGTTTCACTTATCGTGGTTTATTCCGTGGTGCTGAAGTTTTTGATGATTATGGCCATCATCCAAACGAAATTCGCAGCACCCTCCTTGTTGCCAAACGGCGAGCACGCGGCAACCTCGTGGTTGTGTTTCAACCACACCGCTACACCCGTACCAGCAAATTATGGGACGATTTTGTACAAGCTTTCGTAGAAAGTGGCGTCGACACACTCATCATCACCGATATTTACCCCGCCAGCGAACAGCCAGTACCCGACATTACAGGGGAAAATCTTGTACGAGCAATCCAGCAAAAAAATCCTTATCTGAACGTAACGTACGTACCTTTTGAAAACACGTATGACTATGTAACAACAGCCCCTGATATAATAACGGATACAACATTGCTGCTTTTTCTTGGTGCCGGCAAGATAACCAAACTTTCAACCAAGATTGCGCAACCTCATTAGGCCTACACGGGCTTTTTCAACCTACTTCGGGCAACCTGCAACCTGAACTTTAACTTTTTTGTCAAAAACCCTTTATTTTAGCCCTTAAACATTGCTACGCTGATACCAGAGTAGTAAATGTCTATACCTGGCCCATGAGGGCTTTATCGGTAGCAAAATCTATCGATACGTTAAAAAAAGGAACCGGTATGAACCTTAAAAATACCGTACTTATGCTATTGGTAACTGTTGCCGCAGCAAACATCGTTGAAACGCTCAAAGCAGACGATGACAGCTCTGAATATTATGGAACCAGAGGCATGCGCAGACGACAAGCACGCCGAGATAATCGCAGATATAACCGTGGATACTACGATGACAGTGGCGAACGTGCCGCAGCTGGATTCTTTGGTGGCGCTCTCACCGGTGCCGCAATTGGTGGCCTAGCTGGTGGTGGCCGAGGTGCTGCAATAGGCGCTGCCGTTGGTGGAACTACTGGTGCAGCAGTCGGTGCTTCATCGGGCCGTAGATATTATTACGATAGGCCATATTATGGACCTGACTACGAATATTACGACTAAGCATGATAGTAATCATATAAAAAAAGGGACAGTGTTATGAATCTTAAAAATACCGTACGTATACTCTTGGTACTCATTGCAATAGCCACGACGCAAGCTAACGGGGGCTTTTTAGGTCGCCTCGTAGATGACACCGTAGGAGCTGCAGAAAATGTGGCAGAAGGCGCTACAGATATTGCAGTAGGAACTACGCAAGCAGTTGCTGGCTATCCTTATGGTGAGCCTTACTACTATAGAGGACCCAGATACGTGAATGAACCACCTGTTGCATATTATGGTCCTGGTGACCGTCCTGACCTGCCTGATTACGAAGACTAAGACTAAAGGAGAATCGGTATGAAGATGAAGCGTACAAATACCGACCTGATATTATTTTTTGTTATCACTGCAGCAATAAGCACGATTGGAATTGGTTTCATACATGCATATGAAAAAACAACAAAGCATGCAACCAAAAAAACACGTGCTTTGAAAAAGAAAAAAGAGCTTAAAAAGCGACAACCACGAAAGCCTTGTTACTGAAGTCATAACGCTATCAGAGATACCCCCACCATACCTGTGGGGGTTTTTTTATCGCCAAAAACATAACTCATTTCCTGAGACTTTTTTAGAAAAAAACAGGTTTATATAGCATTTCTCTCACCTTTTTATCACAAAACCCTTGCTTTCATAACATTTCTTTTAGTAAATTATTATTAGGATAAATCATTTGGTTTATTCTGTTTTGAAGTAATTAATTTGAAAATAAATAGTGTATTAAGGAAATTGTATGAAGAATATAGTAACTAAAGTACTCATGGTACTAGCGCTTGCGCTTGGCCAACAAACAATGGGTACCGATCTTAGCCTCGGGTTCAACGGTGATGTTGAAGGAACTGTTGTTACACAAACAACACTAGACAGTGAAAAACCAGCAGGACCTAAAAAACGCGTTAAAAGACGCAAAAAGACCCGTGACGAAATAGAACAAGACAAAGAAGCTCGAAAAGCTGAAAAGCAGCGTAAAAAAGAGCAACGAGAACGGGACTTAGAAACAAGAAGACAAGAAAAAGAAATACAGCGTCAACAACCACGCACACCAGAACAAACACGCGCAAAACGCTACAATCGACATAGCAATAAAGCTCAAAAAGCAGCAACTATAGACAGCGGCAAAATGGAGCTTGATACCGATGTTACCATTGAGCCTGCGCCCTATAAGCACGGAGCACAGCAACAACCAGCTCGCCTCATGGTAAGTGCGCGTGATCGTAAGCAACAAAAGCTGCACCCACATTATCCACGTGCACAAAAAATTGCTCAAACACGTGCTCGCAAAAAACAACATAACGTTGCACACGCACAGAAAAAGCATGGCAAACACACCAAAGCACATCGTCAGCTTGCCCATGCTCGTCGCGGCACGAAGCACAAGAGTCGCTATATGACGTTAGCAAAGCAACTTACGTTGCAAAAGAAGCAGCTTGAGGTTGAAGTAGAAAAGACTCGTTTAGAACGTGAGCGTCTTGAACTCGAGCGTAAGAAAGTAGAGTTCGGACTTACCTCAGTTTAAAACGCATTAAAAACGCTCTCACCACAGATAGCGGGTTGCTTGCTTTTACGCACAGCCCGCTATTCTTTTTCCGATCGCAATGTGCATCAACGTTTTTTTACCGCGATATGGTGATCCCTGTGGTACAGGCCGAAGCCCAATAGTGCATACTTTGATTGGCGTTGCCCATATGAATATCTGCTCATTTCCCGCCTCTAGCTGTGCCATATGACACCAACCTTGTAGCTCCATGGCATGACGGAAGAATGCTATGACACTATCACGATCGTACGGTGTTACGCGTATCATGCTTATATCGGTAGCAGTCACGCTATCTTCAGTCCCTTTAACCGGCACCGCACCAAGCGGTAATGGCACTTCATGCAACTGGGCATCTAAAACTGTATGATCCAGGAATTCAGCGCGATCTTGCTGCAATGGTTGTGCTGATGACAGCGGTGCATTGCATAGGCGACATCGTTGATCCTGTGCAGATTGTTTTAACTCAGCTAATGATGGTTGAGAAAAAAAAGAACCTGCAGGTGATGAGGTTTTCTCATGCACTGCAGGTTTTCTAAAACATGCTGGAATAAATAAAAGTAACGCTGTTGTAACCGCCACGATGAGCACTACTGGTGGTTTCACAACCATGCATTCCTAAATTTACTCGTTACCTTCTTTAGTACCATGGCCACGCGCGCTTTCTTTTTGTTCGCGCTGCTGACGTGTAATAACTTTCTCTTCAACACGTGCTGCTTTACCAACGCGTTCACGCATATGATACAGTTTTGCTCTGCGCACTTTACCCTTGCGAACAAATTTTATTTCTTGGATAAATGGCGCGTAGAGTGGAAAAATTCTTTCAACGGCTACTGAGTTAGCCCCGATTTTACGAACGGTAAACGTACTTGATGCACCCTTGTTATGCATAGCGATGATATCGCCTTCAAATACCTGGATACGCTCTTTGCCACCCTCTTTGATAAGTTGGGATACAGCGATAGTGTCACCAACTTCGATGTGAGGAAAATTTTTTTCCTCAACACCCATAGCACTAATTGTTTCTCGTGTGTAGCTTTTTGCTTTCATGCTCTTGCCCTTATGATCCAATGCATGTATGAGATAGTTCAAAACGCTTGCGTCGTGTACCTCGTGCACATGCTCATGCCTTGGATACCGTGTCCGGTAGCGTTTTACCAATAATTTTTTTGAAATACGACCTGAATAAGCCCACTATACCGAATAAAGCTCTTCCTGACAACACTCACGTTAGAGCACAACAGGATTATTGCCAAGCCACCGGTCAAGAATAATGGCAACCGCTGATCTGACCGATAAATGCCTGAATACTGATAGTCCTCCTACCGGTGGTAATAAATAGTCACAGCGCTCGATACATGCCTGGGTCAACCCCTGCCCGGTGCCAAAAACAAACAACACCGGCCGTCCTGAAGCCCATACGGTGCTTTGGTCGTAAAAGGTGATGGCCTGCGCATGGGGCACCGTGCGCGCTGATGTGGCAATAAGCAGCGGCTCCACGCCCTCACGGCGGCGAATATCCGCTATAACCTCGTCAAGGCTGCCCATCAACTCTACTGATTTTACTGCATCATGGCGGACTCGATTATATGCAACTCCTGGCCCTTCTTGCCAAAAATCAAGGAGCGTGCGTACTAGTTTTTGTTGATCTTCAAGCGGTGTCACAATGGCAAATTGCGTGATGCCATACGTGGCCGAAGAACGCGCAATATCATGAATATCAAGTGACGTGACTGAGGTTGTTCCCTCAACTTTGTCTTTACCAATGAGAACATCACTATGAAGCAATGTCACATAGTGAGATGGTATAAACGTACGAGCAAGCTGTGCCTGTTCATCGGTTAAACGATGGGAACGTAACCACTGGAAGTGATGGCGCACTGTTTTTTGTGCTGCCTGTTGCTCACGCCACGCTGCAATAGCTGCATGATTCCCCGACCGCACAACTTCAGGCACGTTCATGCCTTTCCATTCAACCGGTGCTGTATATTCTGGATAATCAACAAACGGACCAGTAAATGATTCTTTTTCAACTGATTCTTGTTTGCCCACAATGCCCGGTAATAACCGCAATAGACCCTCAAGAAGCACCATGGCTGGTAAGTCACCACCCATAAGTACACAATCGCCAATTGAGATAACATCGTCAGCATAGTGTTGCTCAACACGCGTATCCATGCCCTCATAACGTGCCGGTAACAACATAAGGTGTCCCTGAGCACCACCAACATTCGTCGCTATGCGTCGCAGCACGTCTTGGTCAAGTTTGACCCCTTGTGGAGAGAAAAAAATTTTATACGCCCGACCATGCTCGCGTTCACGATCTTCGATAGCCCGATCAATGACTTCTGGCCGAATGAGCATGCCAGCACCATGACCAAAACTTGGCGCATCGATACGCTCTTTGGGCGCAACATAATCAAAAAGACTTGTAGCTTCGAATGAAATAAGCCCCTTTTCTTGGGCACGACGCACAAGGCTCGTTTCACAAAAGGGGCGATACAGCTCGGGAAAAACTGAAAGAATAGAAATATTCATTTACTTAAGGACATCAACACTAACTTCTTGTCCACGTGGACTAACAACTAACGCTAAGGTTCGAATGGCTCGAATAGTCTGCCCATCTTTGCCAATCACACGCCCGAGGTCAGAATCATGCACCTTCACCGTGATGACGAGCTTGCCTTCGTGCTCAGTGGAATCAACATGGACATCCTCAGGCTTATCGACAAGCGTTTTGACAACGTGCTCTACCAAATCTTTGCACACACGCATAATTCACCGAATTTACGCTGCTTCGCTTGATGCAGGTTTTTGAGCAGTTGGCTTTTTAGGAGCTTTCGCTGTAGGAGCCTTTGCTGCAACCTGTTCTTGTGATGAACCAGCAGATTTTTTATGGAGTTTTTGTAATTTCTTGAATGAGTCGGTCGGAACAGCACCTACTGAAAGCCAGTAATCAATGCGGTCTTGCTTATAGTGTACGAGCTTAGTATTGAGTGCGTTATAGGTGCCAAGATCTTCTAAAAAAGCACCATCTCTTTTACGACGCCCATCTACAGCGACAATGCGGTAGAATGGAACATGTTTTTTTCCTATGCGCGACAGGCGTATCTTGACTGCCATAGTACCCAAATCCCTTTGGTAGAACGATAAATAATAGAGTAACTTTTACGAAATTCTTTGATTTAACCTTTTACCGGAAAAACCGATTATCACGGCTAAATTTTTTGAACAGTTTAACATATTGCTGACTTTGTTCAAATCGCTCGAGTAAACGATTTATGTCGGTAACCCCTACACCGGCCCCTTTGGCGATCCTTTGTTTACGCGAAGCATTCAAAATAGTAGGTTGTAACCGCTCTTGTGACGTCATTGACCCTATAATTGCCCTAAACCGCTTAATATCGGTTTCTCCCTGGGTAATTGTATCTTGTGAGACATTTGCGCCTCCCAGACCAGGCATATACCGCATAATCTGCGACAACGAACCGAGGCGGCTAACCATAGCAAGCTGATCGGCAAAATCTTGTAGTGTAAGCCGTCCACTAGCAAAAGCTGCATACATGGCATCTTGATCAGATTGTTTAATATGTTCTTGAGCCCGCTCTGCTAAGCTCACCACATCACCCATGCCAAGGATAGTGCCAGCTACACGGTCAGCATGAAACTGCTCAAGATTGTCTATTTTTTCACCTGTACCGACAAAAAGAATCGGCTTTTTTTGCGCATACCTGAATGAAAAGGCCGCTCCACCACGCGTATCACTATCCATCTTGGTCAGCACCGCATACTGATACCCAACTCCCTGCTCAAATGCCTCGGCAACCCGAATTGACTCTTGGCCAGTCATAGCATCAAGCACGAGAATTTTGTAACACGGTTGAAGGTTCGTGTCGATGCGTCGCAGCTCTTCAAGCATCTGACCATCAACATGAAGCCGCCCTGCCGTGTCTAAAAAAAGTAGCTCAAACTGATGGGCCTGTGCATACGCTTGAATATCATTGGCCGCTTTCACCGGATCTTTTTCTGGTGAGCGATAAAATGTAGCACCTACCTGCTCAGCAAGAATGCTCAGTTGATCTACTGCAGCTGGTCGATAAAAGTCGACTGACGCCATAAGTACTGAACGCTTTTTATTTCGTTCACGTGCTTGCTTAAGTGCATAATGAGCCATTTTGGCAAGCGTTGTTGTTTTACCCGAACCTTGTAATCCAAGCACCATCACCGTTGCTGGCAACTGAAAAGCAAAATTTGGCGTAATGTGTTGGCCACCAAGAAATTGCTTCAGGGTATCGTGAACAATTTTTACCAGCTGATCACCGGGCTTTAATGAATTGAGTATTTTTTTGCCAACCGCTTGTGTTTTGATTTCTTCAATAAATGCATCAACAAGGCGCAACGGAACATCGGCTTGAATAAGGGCATCACGCACCCTATCAAGCGCTTCCTGCATGTTTTTTTCGGTTAAGTGACCTTTGCCAGTGATCGTAGTAACGAGTGATGAAAAAGACTGCGTAAGAAAATTGAACATATGCTGTAGCCAGTGTATGCAAGTGAAATAGTGTTATTTTTTATGCGTATCTTCAGTGTAGCAGATTGCGCCCCAGGGTCTACGTCAAACGAAGTTTTTAACCCATTATCGTATTGACAATCAGAGGCTTTCTAATAGAATTATATACATAACACAGGAGCGTTCTATAGTAGCTCCAATAGCGAGGTCTCATGTCAAAAAGTCCCCTACAATCAACCGCATTTAGCCCAACAACCCTCATTGTGGGTATTTATGCTCCCTACAACCGCGTCAGCAATATCGACTCGTATTACGCTGAATTTCGCAATCTTTTAAGAACAAATAAGACGCACTACGATCATGAAATGTATCTTAAGCTCCGCGAAATTGACTCTGCCTACTTTCTCACCAAGGGAAAACGAGAAGAACTTGCAGCCTACTGCGAAGAGCATCGTATTAAAGAAATTGTATTTTCAGAACCATTAACAGCAATCCAAGAGCGCAACCTTAATGATATTTTGCACTGCAGAGTGTTTGATCGCACCCATCTCATTTTAGAAATCTTTGAAAAAGCAGCACATTCTGCTGAAGGTAAAGCACAAGTTGCCATCGCCATGCTGCAACACCAAAAAACTCGCTTGGCGGGTAAAGGTATCGGCATGTCACAACAAGCTGGTGGCATCGGTATGCGCGGCGGCCCGGGTGAAACGCAAAAAGAAAAAGAAACGCGTCACATCGAAAATACGTTGTTAAAACTTAAGCGCCAACTCGCTAACCTTCAAACAACGCGTGATACCCAACGCAAACGTCGTCTCAACAATCGCATTCCGCATATCTGTCTTATCGGTTATACCAATGCAGGCAAATCGTCGATTTTAAATGCACTTACCAAAAGTAGTGTACTTGCTGAAGACAAATTGTTCGCTACATTGGACACCACAACCCGTGAACTCTATATCGATGGTACAAAAAAAGGGTTACTATCCGACACCGTTGGATTTATTCAACAATTGCCGCATAGACTTATTGAAGCATTTAAATCAACATTATCTGAACTTGAATACGCCGATCTTCTGCTCCACGTTGTTGATGTAAGTGACCCAAACTGGCGTGAACATATCGATGTTGTCCACAACGTACTTGAAGAACTCAACGTTACTAAACCAATGGTGTATGTCTTTAACAAAGCTGACCTTGTTGAGCAAACACCAGAGCTCGATGTTTTCATGAATGCCTACCAACCACATGTGATTACCTCAAGCACGTCCAAAGAAGGCTTAACACCATTGATTGACTATTTGGCTGTGTGGCAACAGCCAACAGCTGATGCACAGCAAGAAGCATAATAATGTTTGTCTTTTGTGTTTTTTCGTGGTAAAAAACCCAGCGACTGTGTTGAACATGATGTTACACAAAAAGGCTGGCATGAAAAATCACGTAGCACTTCTGGCACTTATCTTACTCGTAGCTACTCCACCAATCCATTGTATGGATGATTCACCACTAGATGGAGAAGCCGGAGAATTTGTTGATGTCACTGGTCCAACAAAACAAATCAGTTTTAGTACCGAACGTCGAAATTCAAAAAGTACTAGCTCAAGTCCGCTTCCTACAGAAAGTTCAAGCAATCTTACTTCGATACCAACATCACCATCCACTCCACGCAGGACATCTTCTCCACTTCCTGCATTGTCTGCACACCCTGACGCCATTTCAAGCTCACTAAGTTCATCAGCAGCTTCTGGTGCAGTCAGTTCAGCATCAATGTCACACGATGTTCGCATAACTATAGTCCAGGAACCTCGTGAAAGCCTTGATATCACCGCACGCAATCGTGGTAGTGGTAGCATCCTTACACACCATGATGCTCAAGCTCCACTAAAACCTTTAGAGCCTTTAGAAATAGCATCAAGACCTCGACCTACAAAAAAACCATTTTTTAATGGCGCTCGATGCTATAGTGCACTCGCTAGATTATTTTCTTGCTCTTGTTGTAAAACTTGTTGTAAACAATAAGGTAATAACTTTGGAGTAGAAGAGATTGGCATAACGCCAATCAGTATAACCTTAAAAACCGAGGAGACGTCATGGCATCACGTATAGCACTATTTTCACTTGCCCTACTGCTACCATGTGCAGCATTTGCAATGGACAAAGCTAAGGTCAAAAAAGCTTGGGCAAAATTACCTGCTCAAGAAACACCAGTATCACCAGCAGCATCTACATCACCTAAAGCAGCTGATGCTCAACAAGACAAAGAAAAAGACAACAAAGAATCAGCTGCAGCCGTAGAAGCAGCAAAACCTGAACTAACACTTGTGGAGCTTATCGTTGCTCACAGGAGTGCTAAAGAAGAACATGTAGCAGCTGCTGCAATAGCAATTGCTGCAGGAAAAAAATTGCTTGCAGCTAATGAAGAACTTGAACAAGCAAATGGTGCATCAGTGAAAGCAGAAGGTGACTTAGGCAGCAAAATAGCAAGCCTTACTGCGAAAATCGCAAGCATCCGCACTACACGCAAAAAAGCTGAAGGCGATCTTTTAAATAACCAGTTAACACTTGGTGGTATGAAAGCTCCAGCAGCATCAGCAGCTCCCGCAGTTAGAGCAGAGTACAGTGTTAAAGTAGAGCAACTTCGTGTAGTAAATGAAAAACTTACATTAGATATTGGCATCAGCGCCGCTGCAGAAAACACTGGCCACGGTGAACTTGGTGACGGCCTACGCGCACCAACACCAAAAGAAGCTACAAGAGGCTGGTGGGGATAATAACAACACGCTTTAGACATCAATTGAAAAAAAAGAGTGCCGGATCAGTAATGGTCCGGCATTTCCATTACATTATTACGGAGACTCTATGCACCGCACAATTATGTTACTTGCCATCGTATGCCTTAGCACCTCACGCGTCAGTTACACCGCAGAGAAAGAAAATGAACAAAATAAGAAATCGCATATCCCAGTCCTGCAAGAACCTCAACAATCATCAATAAGCCCAAGAGAATTATTCGCGCGGGCTGCTTATTACCAGTGGCATACGCGTGACGTACCTGTTGGAGCACACGAACGCGCGCTTGCTACCGAACGCGCGCTTACAGAATACCGGAGATATATACGTAAAGAATATGAGCAACTACAAGCAGAGCATGAGAGAACAGAACAACTTGCTACGCCTGTTAAAGAAGGACAAAGTCTGCTCGTAAACCAGCAACTTACATTACACAAGCCCGCACAACCAGACGGTGATAAAAGCTAACATGCACACCGTTGTAGATTCCAATCAAAGGGGTGATAATGAACACTACGCATGCAACCTGGGTATACACACTAGCACTTGGAGCATTGTTACCAGCATGGTTACACGCAGATGATGACGCATCCAAGCAACTGAATACAACACTTGCAATGTATCAGACCATGCTTACGTACGCACCAAACAATGCTGACACTCATTATCGTATCGGACACCTTCTCTGTCGCCTGGAACGATATGATGAAAGTTGTACACACTTACAAAACGCAATTGAGCTGCAACCAAAACATATCAGCGCTCTTCTTGAACTTGCCAACATATGCACCATGCTCGACCAATCAGAAAAAAGTCTTGAACTGTATCAACGTGTGCTTGAACTGCTACCGAATGCACGAGCACCCTTGTACAACTATGGCTACACATTGAAACGCCTTGGTAGATTTCAGGAAGCGATTGAGGTGTACAACAAGGTTATTGATCAAGAACCTGACTATGCTCTTGCGCATTTTGGCCGCGCGGTTTCGTATTTAACGCTTGGTGATTTTGAACACGGTTGGCCTGACTATGAATGGCGCTGGAAAGCGTATGATGAACCATTGCCGGTCTATGAACAGCCGCGATGGGATGGCTCAGATCCTGCTGGCAAACGCATCTTGATGTACGCAGAGCAAGGCCTTGGCGATACATTACAATTCATTCGTTATGCACAGCTTCTTAAAGAACGCGGCGCGTATGTTATATTCCAAGCACAAAAACCACTGAAAACTTTACTTTCACGTTGTGATTACCTTGATGTCGTCATTGCACCGCACGATGTGATTCCTCCGTTTGATGTGCACATTCCACTTATGAGTTTACCGTTTTTGTGTGGCACACGCCTTGCTACCGTGCCGGCATCAATTCCCTATATCACCGCTGACCCTGAACTTGTGGCATTATGGAAACAGTATCTTGATAAAGATCCTAATTTCAAAATTGGCATTTGCTGGCAAGGCAATGCTTTTTATACCAATCAGTTTTTACGCCAAGCAGTTGCAGCAAAGTCAATGACGGTACATACTTTTGCACCAATTGGCCGTTTACCTGGCGTCAGTCTCTATAGTTTGCAAAAAATTAGTGGTACTGAGCAACTTGCTACGTTAGAAGGTTTTTCAGTTCATGAATTTGGACCAGATTTTGATGAATCACACGGCCGTTTTATGGATACTGCTGCAGTTATCTGCAACCTTGACCTTATCATTACCGTTGATACATCAATTGCCCATCTTGCTGCAGCATTAAGAAAACCTGTGTGGATGCCACTGCCACAACCTGCCGATTGGCGCTGGATGCTTGAGCGTGCTGACACACCATGGTATCCGAATATGCGTTTATTCCGCCAAACAACACCCGGCGATTGGGAATCGGTCATGATGCACATTGCGAATGACATTAAAGGCATACTATGTTTTGGAAAAAAATAATCACGCTAACATTGCTTATGCTGAGCGCTGTACGCCTACACGCTATCGATTCTCACGATGCACAGAGTGAATTGGTGCACATTTTATTCAACCAAGAAAAATACATGCAAGCGATTGATGTGTTACATACGATGATTGCAGCTAACCCGCACAATCTCAAACTCTATTTTGAACTCGGCTATGCCTGCACACTCATCGGCAATGTTGATGAAGGCATTGCCGCCTACCAACACATCTTGAAACGCTTACCACATCACACGCAGGCGCTCTACAATCTTGGTTATATCTACAAAATGTGTGGTCGCTGTGATGAGGCTATTGCGTGCTATAAGCGTCTTATTGCAGACCATCCTGACTATGACAACGCCTATTTTGCACTAAGCAGAGCTTATTTACGTAAGGGAGATTTTGCTGCTGGTTGGCAAGCAGCTGAACGTCACTTTAAAAAATCAGGGACGTATGCTGAAGACGTGCGCAGCTTAGTACGCACTGGAACACTCCGCGGTAAAACTATAGCGCTAGTTCCGGAGGGTGGCCTTGGCGATACCGTGCAATGTATACGCTATGCTCATGTTCTTAAAAATCATGGCGCTACCATTATTGCTGCAGTACAAAAAGAACTTATACCGCTGCTGTCTCGCTGCACCTACATTGACACGCTTATCTCAAGTGATGATGAACTTCCCGCGCATGATGCACACGCAACCTTGATGAGCATGCCTGCAATCATGCATGATGATGAACAGACACTACCGACACCTATTCCCTATATCAACGCCAATCCTGAACTTGTTGCCGCATGGGCTGCAACGCTTGCGCATGACACACGTATTCGTGTTGGTATTTGTTGGCAAGCAAGTAGCGCACATGATGCATCACGACCACCCGTTGCACGACGTGGCATACCACTGAAATATTTTTTTGCACTCGCTGATATGCCCACTATTTCGTTGTATAGCCTGCAAAAATATGACGGCATGGAACAATGCGCAGATGCACCAACCACGCGTATAATATTCAATGACAATCTTGATACGCTTCACGGCCCATTTATGGATACGGCTGCTATTATCTGCAATCTTGATCTGGTGATTACTGTTGACACTGCCATTGCACATATAGCTGGTGCACTCGGTAAATCGGTCTGGCTATTACTGCCTTTTGAAGCCGACTGGCGTTGGCTTGCCAACCGAACCGATTCACCATGGTATCCTACCATGCATATTTTTCAGCAACCACATCCCTTTGATTGGGACAGCGTCATGCACGAGGTCACCACAGCATTACAGGAACATTTCACCTAAAAAAGCAATTACGATTATCTTGATTCTTTAGATATAACGGTAATTACTGCTTGGCGAACAAGAATTCGTTGCTCACGTGGTAATTGTTTATAGAGGGTTTCAACTTTTTTTTGAGGAATCTCTCGGTTTCTAAACAACGTAATCAAGGTAGTAGCATATTCTTCTGGAGTTACTGCATCATCATGATCAGACGGCAATACCAAGCGCTCATTCAAGCCATGTAAATGCTGATCCATAAGTGATGGACTTACATTCACTGCGTCATTGTGTTTTCTTTCTCGTGCAGCGCTGAGTTCCACTGATTGCTGCCTTCTGGTAATTCTTGCCGATGCTGGAATGCGTTTTATAGGAATAGGAATAGGCTTAGATGCAGCAGGCTTATCCATTGCTTGAAGATTATTAGATATCAAAAGACCAAAAAATAGCGCACCTAACAGTGTGCGATGTATACATCGATGCATAATTACCCTTGTGTATATCAGTGCCGCGTACATGCTGTGCAACAATTTTTACAATCGATGCAATCGATTAGAAATAGTATCACCAAAACAATGCAGGCTGATAAAGATTAAGATATGTACTAAAAAGCATTTCTACACATACATTATCATAAACTTTTCAGGCTGACAATGTGCATGTAAAAAAGCCGCGGTCATTGAAATTCAATTACCACGACTTTTTATATAACAACTACTATGTTGAAAATTAAGCGTCTTTGTACACAATTAATATGGAAGTAAATTTGCTCGTCTCGCTAATTTTTTAAGACGTCGCTGATTTTTAATGGATAGGGTTTTTTTAGAAGCTGCAAGCGCTCGATGCATAACAACACCAAGCTCAGATTTCTTACCTTGATGTTCCTTTGCAAGTGCATCGAAAAAGTCATTTTCTTGACGTTTTGCAAGCACTTCAGCGCGTTTTGCAGGAGTTAATGAAGCTACATAAGCTGCATTAAGCTGTTCTTCTGATAGTTCCACCTGGTGTGGTGCAACAGCAGCTACTACTACAGGAGCAGCTTGGATGTTATTCTCTTCCGGTGCATCTTTTTCCGCCTTCCCTGAATTATCCATGGCATATAGTCCCTGGAATCCACCTGTCATGAGCACTCCCATGACTATTAAACGTATGTTCATTTCGTTCCCCTACATCTCAGCCTGAATAGGCTGTAAGTTATAAAATTAATACTTTATAAAATCAGTATTACACAAAGATTCTATTTGTCAATCTCTCGAAGGAAGACTAACTTTTACCCTGATTACTGATTGTGTTCAGGTATTACTCATCAACCTCGTGGTGTTTTCTTTTGGGGTTACGTACTCTCGTCATGGAGCGGGTTTGCCTTTGGACGGCACGGGTCATAGCCCTGGTTTGCATAGGAGTAGGTTTTTCACTCACTGCTGGCACAGCGCGGCTTTTGTGCTTTTTTTGCTCAGCCTGTTCGATAGCAGACACCTGTTCCCGTGTAATCGAAAGTCCACGTGGTGTAGCTTCTGCTTGGTCAAGCAATGGCTGATATGTTTTCATATAATTAAGAGCATACACACCAGGCAATTCTAGACCAACGCCTCGTTCATTCGTCATGAAACATTTTGTAACATTTTCTTTGCTATCGATGATCACATCACGCCACGTTGTTTTTTTTGGCTTACTACAAACACACTCACGAATGTGAAAAATTTTACGCATACCATAGGCAACGCGCGCACTTTCTACGATGTCTTCTAATGCATAATCAGCAATAATGCGATTAATTGTTTGTACTGACTCACCAGGAATAGTTGAAAGTAAACTTGGTGCTCGTTTTTCTCCCTTAAACAATAACGTGCACGGAACATCACGCACTGATACAAAAACTGCTGTACGTTCATGCACCGAACCTTGTGGCTGTCGTAGACGTGCACGCGCAACAACATCGATTGGTCTCGATTCAGAACACGTTGCCGCCATAACAGCACCACATTCTACACCTGGCCGCAATGGTATAAAAAATTCACATTCTGCTGGCCGCACCATGACATAATTATTGGCAAATAGGTCAGGTGATGTATCAAATGTTGTCGCACTCAATGCGCGAATCTGTTCAAGATTACGTTTATCATTAAAGACGCGACATACATTGTGACAAAAATCACCTAAATTATACGAAAACCGTAAGGAAAGTTCTCCTCCAGCCTTACATGCTAGATCAACATACGCATGGTGATACGAGATAATATCGGTCACCCCTTCAGTAACAATTGGATAGGGATATGTTGTCATTATGCGTGGATTATGCATATCACTATATGCAGCATGTAGATTAACTCCCATGGCATAGCATGAGGAAATAATGCATGCATCAGTTACAAGATGCCGTGTACACAAGGTGAGTAGATCGCGAAAATCTTTGATAGGTAATGATGCGAGATATGTATGTGGTACGCCATGTCCATCCAGATAGATAATCCATCTCGGCACATACGCTTCATTATGGTACTCAGCACGCGTAATAAACAATGGTGATTCTTTTTTTTTAGGATCCCATAGTGCATGCATCACATACCCAGTATCGTCTGGTTTTTTATAACCTTTGAGATACGTAATGAGTTCTTGTAGGGTATATTCCTTCATATGGTCAATTTTAAGACCAAGATCATATTCTCGTAGTGTATATCCCTTACCAGAAGCAGACTTTTCACGTTCACTTATTAACACGCGCGGCACAAATAATGCCAATGACTCATTAGCATGGCCGATAAACCAATCATCTTCTTTAATAGAACGCGCTACCGTTGCAATAATAAATTTTTCTATATAAAAGCGATCACGGCCTTTAACTAATGGTTGAGAACCCTGCAATACAGCATCGCATAGTGCATACAGCTTTGAACCCCCAACTGAAAGATTACTCTCTACACAGCCACAAACACGCTTATACCAATCTTCATACATCTTATCGTCCACAGTACCGGTCAAAATTGTACGTACAAGCGACATAGACATCAGCACTGGTCCAGCTTTTTGATACAATGCTGCAAGTGCTGCATTGGTAATAGATCCTAACCCCTGCGCCGCTTCCCAATTATCAATCAGCATGATAAGTGGACGCGCCTTGGTGCTCTTGCATCCTTCACCTTCACCAGCATGTGCCCAGAAAACACCACAACACATCATAAAAATGAGATAGAATATTTTCATTAACTTATTTCCTTTCATAAACTCATCATATAGCAAGATTTAGTTAGTCTTTTTCTATGACATATCAGAGCTATAACAAGATCCACTTAGTGCTGGACATTTTATCAAGTGTAAAAAGACTTTCTATTGTCATTCCCTCGCAGGAGGGAACCCAGGCCAAGATTAACTTTATCTACAAAAGACTATGTCAGAAATTGAGTGCTTTTCAAAAAAATTTTTTAGGTTAAATCTATCGATGTCTATCACACTCAAACATGTTTGTTGTCACTATGGCCTGGGTCCCCTCCTGCGAGGGGATGACAATTGAAAATCCCTCTAACAATAAAAAGACCCGGTGTTACTCCGGTTCTTTTCATAGAGCAAATAACAGTAACAGATAGTACATCTATGACAAAGGGGATCAAAAGCCGCGCCCCTTATTATCGATAGTGGCGGTCGTACCACTAAATCATGCTACCACTAAAGTCAAAGACTTTTACGCCACGCGCGACAAGCGAGGCAATGTGTTCATTAGAACCTATTACATAAGAGGAAGACGGCAACGAAGAAGAAGACGACGACGACGATGATGATGAAGACGCTGATGACAGCAAACGATCATGAGCAATAAGGTCATCAGCCTCGGCTAATGACAGAACTCCGGCACTCGATACTGAAGGTGCTCGTACAGGACGTTTGATTTTTTTTGTTTTTTTGCTGCTGACTTTAACTGCTCCATCACCGATAGCTTGCGCTAACATGCTCATTCTCATTTCTATCTTTGCCTTGAGTAATGCAACCAGCGGTGCCCACGTATGTGCTTGTTTTTGTTTGAGCATTATAATACTTGGCAACCAAATAGACGTTGCTACAATAACTCCTTCGTGTTGTAATGTCGTACGATAGTACACTTGTTCCCATCGCCAGTCTGGTGTATTCGATAAAAGACCATAGGTGTCAACTCCTAAGCTGCCTGCTAGACACAATTGTGCCGTGTCACAACCCATCACCATATGACCATCTTGCCGCGCTAGTGTCATCACCGCTGCGGTATCAGCAAATGGTTCTTTATCAAAGTCATGGCCTAATTCACGCACACATGCTGGATTGTCTACAACATCAAGGTCATCAAGTTCACCGGCTTTGCCTTGCGCTCGCAACTCTTTAAGCTCAGCTTCAGTTACCGCACGATGTCCCCATTTCTCGCCATACCCTTGCACGCTATACATGCTCACGCCAGGCATTGTAGCAATGGGCATTAACTCTTTAAGCGGTATATCACGTTTGAGCAATTTCGGTGTTTGTCCACCCGGTAATGTACTTGCACGCCACCAGGTGAAAACTTTAAAATTTTTATCGCTCGCTAATCGCTCACGCCACAGAGCAACGCGCTCAGAATCAGCCTTAAGGTGAGTAATCATTGAGCTTGGTATGGAGGTTTGCGTAGTTGCGTGCATACCAAGTGATGATATAAACAACGGCGCTGTCATGTAATAGACTTGATAATCAACTTTGTTACGTGATTGAGCACCACCAACAACAAGTTCATCGATATAGCCCCCGTTACTCACAAGACTATTACTGAGCACCGGTGCTTCTGGTCTGCGCACACGCGCTACAACGGTAACATCAGGTCCGTGTATTTTAAGTGGCCGCATAAACTGAGAAAAAAGAAATCCGTCACCAATGCCCTGCTCACTTACAAACTCAACCACGGCGCCGCGAGCAAGCGGCTGTCCTTCCCAAGGATTGGTTAATGCTGTTCGTGATTTTTCACGTTCACGCAAATCTTTAAACCCACGCGGTAAATCACCCAATGCAAGTCGACATTCAGCTTGTGCGAGCACGGCTTGAGAACGTGCTGGATGTGTTGATAGCACCGTTGGCATTCTCCGCTCATATGCCTGCAGTGCTCGTTCATACTGACCATCTTGAAACAAAACGTTAGCTTCTTTAAACGGATCAGCCCCTTCAAACTGTGCACCCAATGATTGTTTCATTTTTTCAAGTGCTGCATCGAGTGATGGAGAACGCGGTAATTGTTTGAGTGATGTGTAGATCACTGACTGACCACGTGGTGTTTGCAGTTCTTGCATCACTCGAGGTGGCACTACACCATCATCAGACCTTGCTGCTGCACCACCACCTGCAGGAGCAGAACTTAAAAAGAACGCCTCTACTTCTTTTCGATCTTTGTCTTGTTCTTGTACGGAATCACGCGGAGTGACCTCAAATAGATAGTTTCCATGACGTGCACTTTCTCGCAATTTTTGTTGGTCCATCCCATGAAGACTGACTGCGCCAATAATCAGTAATCCAACAAGCATCAAACATTTTTTCATACATCATTCCTCTGAGAAAAAATTTGTTAGGCGTCTGCGCTGCACATTACTACCACTACGGGACATCGTCAAACATCTTGCCATGTAGGTACATTCTGTAGTATCACCGTAACGCATAAAAAAGCAGTCTGGTATGTAAGGAGTGGATTATGAAGCAATCATTAACATTTCTGTATAGTGGCATGCTGATAAGCATCAGTATGTTTGTAGACGCAACTAATACACTGGCATCACCCTCGCAATCATTAACGGTGTGCGCAGAAATTGCTGTTGGTGAGTTGATTGATAAAATCACCATCTTACAAATTAAAGCACGACACATCACCGATGAAAAAAAATTAGTTAACATTCATACCGAACTTGCAACACTGTGCGCAACACTACACGCCAACATACCTGAGTCGCAAGCATTGACTGCCCTCACCGACCAACTCCGCACGATCAATCTGAAATTGTGGGATGCTGAAGATGCGATACGCATGAAAGAACATCGTCAAGAATTCGATGCTGAATTTATCCAACTCGCCCACAGCATCTACCTCACCAATGATGCTCGCTGCGCCCTCAAACGGCAGATTAATGAGCTTATGGGGTCGCATATCGTAGAAGAGAAGTCATATTCATTACCGGGTTGATAACTTTGCATTGTCATCCCCGACTTGATCGGGGATCCATGCTCTACCCTTTCTTGAAAGAAGATGATAATGGATGTATTTGAATATGGTGATTATAGTTATTCTAAATATTGAATTCCTATTTCTGCGAATGATAATAGCATGGATCCCCACTGCGTGAGGATGACAGGAAAGGCCTCTTTTTCAGGTTACTTTCAGGGAAGAACACCCCTACACCAAGCCCTTTGTAAACCTACCCCCAAGCATTTGACTAATAGAATTGGATCTATAAACTTACTTTATAGATAGCAAAGTTACTAAAAAATGGCGGTTGAACCTGCGGGAACAACCCAGGTTTATGTTAAATGGGGTTATCATGAAAAAAGTCACATTATTACTTGGATTTGCTTTAGCAGCATTTTCGTGCATGCCATCTTTTGCTGCGCAAAATTTAGAATCAGAACAAAAAGAGCATAAGCAAAAAGTTCAAGCTGCTCAAGAAGCACCACAATGTGTAATTTGCCTAAGTGATCTTGGCAACAACATTCCAAGAGAAGCTCTAGAATGTGGTCATGTTTTTCATACAGTATGTTTAGATGGATGGAGAGACCATAACACCTGCCCCACCTGCCGTACACTCATCAATCAGAATGCTCCACAGCAACCTGCTCCTGCTCAACTTTTTGGGAATGCGGTTATAGCTCAAGGACAACCTGCTCAACAATTGATATTGCAAAATCTTGCTAATTTAATAGAAATACTTGTCCCAGTGCATCTAGAGCAACCAATAACGCTACAGCAACAACTAACTATAGCCAGACAACAAAATCAACGGTTACAAAATCAATTAAACGTGAGAACTCGAGCATTACATAGAGCTCAATCGAAAGCACGAGAAAAGTTGGATCGTTCCCGCAATTTAGGTTTTGGGCTAGCTGCAAGTGCTGGATTCACTGCAGGAGTAACTAATTATTTACCAACAACTATAGCTAAGATTGGTACCGGCCTTGCCTTTTCTACAAGCCTTGGGTTAATGACAGCGCAACATCGACCTGCTTCTCAACGTAAAACAGAGTTGTTGCAATCTAGCTTGGTACATATAGCAGTGTATGCTGGTACTTATGCACTCGGTTCATTATTGCGATACGCTAGCCCTTATGCAGTCAATTTTTTAAAGAAAGCTAATCCAATAAATTCCTTTAGATCATTATTTGCATCTCAGCAGACTTCCGAAAGTTCTCAAAATTCTTAAGGGGGTTATCATGAAAAAAATAATGTTATTACTTGGATTTGTTGCAGCAGCATCTTGGGGCATACCATCTTTTGCTGCATGCAATTGGCCATCAGAGCTTTTTAATTCCAATGGAAGAATTATAGAAAGCGAACGTAAAGAGCGCGAGCATAAAGTTCAAGCTGCTCAATTATCGTGTCCTATCTGTTTTGAAGATATGCTCATGGAAACTAGACAAGCAACAACATGTATGCATATTTTTCATAGAGCATGTTTAACCAGAGCATTACAAATCAATAATCGATGCCCATCATGTCGTCGTGAACAGCCACTTGTGCCACAGCAAGCTGCTGGACATCAACCAGCTCAACAGCCACAACAACTTAATAATCAAGATATTGATGATTTAATAGCAATACTACAGCAACCAATAGTAGTAAATCAACAACTACAAGAAGCCCAACAACAAAATCAAATGCAACGTCAAGAAGAACATAGACTCATTGGGTTATTGAATACAGCTAGTCATCGCCGTAATCAACTAGCTAATGAGAATGCTAATTTGATCACAGAGGCATCTAGAAGTATGACTCGCTCCAGAAACGTAGGCTTGCTATTAGCTGCAGGTATTGGATTCGCTACAGGAGTGACTAATAATTTATCACCAATTGGTACTGGTCTTGCCAGTCTTGCCGTTTCTACAAGTTGTGGATTGTTAACAGCACAACATAAGTCTACTCCTGTCGACCGTAGAAAAGAACTGTTTAGATCAAGCTTCTTAAATATTAGTGCTTATACGAGCGCCTTTGCATGTGGTGCATTATTACGCTATCTGAATCCTTTTGGGGCATTATTACCCAAGCTAACATGGCCATCACCTAAATGAGGTTATAGAAAATGAAGGTTATGCGTAGATTATTACTTAAGGGGGTTATCATGAGAAAAATAACGTTATTACTTGGATTTGTTGTAGCAGCATCTTGGGGCATGTCATCCTGGACTGCTGATTGGACACAACATGATGATTCACACACCACCAACGCCCAACAGCAAGGTTATCAATGCTCTATCTGTCTAGATGGAGAAACAGGCATAACCACAACAACTCCGTGTTGTAAGCAGACTTCTCATGTGACGTGTTTAGGGCGGTGGAAGCAACAAGAAGGCACCTGCCCAAATTGCCGCTTTGTTATAGATCCAGAAAACACAAAGGAAGGAAAACAACGTGCTCTCACGCGTCGAATTCACAGAGCAAATCTAGTAATCGCTGCAGGAGTCGGATTCACCACAGGTGTAATTAATTTTCCCGTGTATCACGCTACGCTTTTAAATCTTTGTCTTGCTGTTCGCGGAGGATTAGATCTACCGAAACATGAACCTATTTCTACAACGATTAAAGCTGGCATCATGTATTCACTCATGTATGCTGGTGCCTCTGGAATCGGATTATTGTTAAGGATTTATGGAAAAATAGACCCCGTAAAATCACTATGTGCATGGCAGCAGCAAATATCATCCTGAACCAGGTAATACGCAAAATATTAATGTGAGGTTATAAAAAAATGAAGGTTATTATCACATCATTGTGCATGACATTCACACTTGTAACTGCCTTTCAGGCACATAGCATGATGCGCTTGTTTTCTGCAATGCGTGAAAGATGTACACTACCAACATTACGATACACCACGCTGTCATCGCTACGCCACCAAACACATACCTATCGCTTTAATGCACCGATAATGAACACGCAGCCTTCAATATTTGCACACTTAACATCATCGCCACTAAAAACATTTTCTATGCTTCTTGCAGAATCATGGCCATGTAGAAAAACTAACAAAACCGCAACATATCAGTACGTAAAACCCGTAAAACCGCATGATAATTTCACTACTGCACTTCGTGATTTCGAATCACTGAATCCTGCGATGGTACGGCCTATGTCCAAGTCCGCAGGGAAAGTCGGCGTGTTACCCTGTGGTGCAACGGTAAGCGTAAGAACTACCAGCTCATCAGGAGAACCAACACTAGAAGTGCGTAATCCCGTTACCGGAGAAACAAAAAAAATTCGCTACCCCAGCTCTGAAAACAAACAAAAACAACCTAAGGAGCGCATACTATGAACATCACAACAAAATTTCTTATTCTGATTACGTGCTTTGCAACGCTGCCAGCACACGGCATGGAGTCGGAAGCACTTAAGACAGCTAGGCAAGATCGAGCAAGAGCACTGGCAACTTTAGCAATGCAAAACACCAAGCAAACAAATCTAGAAAACTCAGAAAGAGAACTAGATACATTAGAAAGAGAACAACAAAAAAAAAGAATAACTAAGCTACGCAATGTAACTATTGCAGCATCAGCCGGTTTTGGAATGTTGATGGGCTTAACTTCCGGCTATATCCTCACGCGTTATCAATTCTCAGAAAAATCAACGGATAGATTCGCGATATTGACAACTGGAAGTAGTATCTTATTGCCAGCTTTTGTAGGTGGTGAATTCTGGTCGAGAGCTCGAGAATCTAGGTCTTTAAACGTCAACCCAGCAGATAGCGTAATATACGCCGTCTGCACGAGTGGTCTTTCTTTGATTTCCGGTCTTTTGCTTGGCAAAATACTATTTTGATGAAGGCGCGCATACTATGAACATCACAACAAAATTTCTTATTCTGATTACGTGCTTTGCAACATTGCCAGCTCATGGCATGTTGTCGAGCACACTTAAGAATGTAGCTCGAAAAAAAGCAATGATAGCAGCGCAAGATATAGAGCAAAAAGCTCAAGCTGCCCGGGAAGCAGCATCAGCAGAAGATGATTGCTCTATTTGTTTAGACAAGCTTAGTAATGCCCGGAAAGAAACAGAATGTGGGCATAATACATTTCATGACACATGTTTGCTACGAGCGCTGCAAGAAAACCGTCATTGCCCACTCTGCCGTCACCTACAAAGTGATCAATTTCTACCATCATTACAACAAGCGATAGAACAAAGAGAGCAACAAGAAATAGTCGAACGAAATAGAAGAGAAACTCGATTACGTATTTTAGGTCTTGCAACAGCAGCAGGTGCTGGAGTATTGTTTGGTATTTGTCTAAACAAAGTTGCTGTACATTATCCACCTACAATGAGAACTGGAGGAATGGTTTTGGGCAACTTGGCAGCTGTGGGTTGTTACACATTAGCAGGTATAGGTGGTGGATTGTTTGCTAAATTTAAAGGCTTTGGAGGAAATTCTCATCCAAGTCCTCTAGAATACGGCGGCGACTGTATACTAGCATGCTCTGTGGGATCCATACTCGTCATGTTACCGAATCTTCTCTATAACTACCGCTCTTGATCTTCATTTCACTTTTTAAACACTAACCATATTCATCTTCATGTAAGGCCGTGCTACTCTTAGCTACCATATGACAATTCCCATGTTTTTTAGCATCCGCGTAACAAGGTATCCGCATGGCACATGCACCAAAAGATCTTGCAGCATTTTTACACGAAGGCCTCAATGCTCAACAACGCGAAGCGGTTGAACAAGAGGTTGGGTCACTGTTAGTGATTGCCGGTGCCGGGTCAGGAAAAACACGCATCATCACCTCACGCATTGCACATCTGATTGTTAATAAAGGCGTCATGCCATCTTCAATTGTTGCCCTCACGTTTACCAATAAAGCTGCACGTGAAATGCTTGAACGCGTACAACAGTTTCTTGGTGATACACGTGATGTGCCATTTATTGGCACGTTTCACTCATATTGCGTACGCATGCTGAAACGTAATCAGCATCTACTTGAAACACCATTCATATCAATTCTTGATGAAGATGATCAACACAAAATTATCAATGGCATTGTCCAACGGCATGATTTAAGTAAACGTGTTACCGTAAAACAAATTGCCTATCAAATATCACAGATTAAAAACCGCACCGTAAGCCCTGAAGAAATTAATGAAACGATACGGCATGATCAATTATTGACGCAAATTTATTGTGCCTATGAAGCAGAAAAGCGTGCAAGCAAATGTCTCGATTTCGATGATTTATTACTGCAAACGCTTGCTCTTTTGAAACGTAATACATCGGTGCTCGAAACATTCCGTGAACAGGTTAAACACATTCTTGTTGATGAATATCAAGATACCAATGTGGTGCAACATGCGCTTTTAAAGCACATGACCTTGCGCAATAAAAAACTTACTGCTGATTCTATCTGCGTCGTCGGTGATGAAGATCAGTCGATTTATTCATGGCGTGGTGCCACGGTTGATAATATCGTCAACTTCACCAAAGATTTTGCCAATACCCGCATTATTAAAGTTGAACAAAATTACCGCTCTGTACAGCCAATTTTGACAGCAGCAAATACCGTTGTCGCTAACAATACGCAACGCAACCCAAAAGAGTTGTGGTCAGACCGCAAAGGAAATGATCGCCTTCGCGTTATAAGCTGCATGACCGAACGTCAAGAAGGCGATTTGATTGCACAGGGCATCGACATCGCACGCGGATCAAAAAAAATAGAAACGACTGCCATTTTGTATCGCGCACACTTTCAATCACGCGCACTTGAAGAAGCACTTATTAAACGCTCTTTGCCCTACCGCATTATTGGCGGCATTCAGTTTTACGAACGTAAAGAAATTAAAGATATTTTTGCGTATCTACGACTTATTGCCAATCCGTTTGACCGCACGGCATTTTTTAGAGTCATTAATTGTCCGGCACGCGGCTTAGGCGATCAATTTGAAGAACTTGTGCGCGAACGTTGGCATCAAGAACCATTGCTCACCTATAGCGATGTCATTGCCAAGCTCATTGAAGACAACGTACTAACTGGCGTGCGTCGCGCTGCCGTTGAACGCTTTATCGCCATGCTCGCTCCGTACAAACCGACCGACCGTGCAACAACAACCATAGAAGATCTCATCGTTGCCACCGGCTATCTGTTTCATCTGCAAAAAACATGCGACAAAGACGAAGCGCAAGAACGCACCGAAAATATCAAAGAGCTGATACGCGCGGTGCAACAGTTTGAGCAGCAAGGCATTGCCACAATCAGCGCATTACTCGATGAAGTTGCTCTTATGCAAGAACGCGCTGCACGTGATAATGAAGACAGCAATCCTGTATTACTTATGACGCTTCATGCCGCTAAAGGTCTTGAATTTGATTTTGTTGCTATTAGTGGTCTGGAAGACGGCATTTTACCCAGCTCCCGTTCACTCGTTACCCGTGACGGGTTAGAAGAGGAACGACGCTTGTGTTACGTCGGCATCACGCGCGCTAAAGAATATTTGTTACTGTCACACTGTCGCTATCGCTACACCTACGGTCAAACCAATGACCAACTCCGTTCGCGATTTTTAGATGAAATACCCGCAAAACTTGCCCCCGTGCAGGATTGCTCGCATATGAACTCCTATCAGATGAAGATATTTTTTGCAGAATGGCTCGGCACCGGGTCTGCACCAGCACGTACAATACAAACATTTGGTACTGCACGCCAATCGATATCGGCCAAAGCCCTGGCAACCGCGCGAACTGCAACCGTTTCAGCCGCGAAATCAGCCCCTAAAAAGATTGCTCCTAAAGCACAATCAAGTATATTTAAAAAGCACCAAACCGTGCGTCACGAGAAGTTTGGCATTGGTATTGTTCAAGAAGTTGAGCAGCGGGATGCAGCCACCACTTTTGTGCAGGTGCGGTTTAAAGATGGGGTTAAGAAGATTGCTTCATCATTTTTAAAAACGACATAACTCATTGTAGGGGACTATCCATGAAAAAACTTGTACTTATTCTCGCGCTCAGCATGAGCATGCTTACAACCGCCAATGATGGTATGTGGGCAACTATGAAAAACTATGAACTTGATACCCTCACAGCATTTACCATACCGGCAAGTATCATCTATTACCTTATGGCTAAACGCTCTCCTGAGTCAGTGCGTGAAAACGCAGCTCTCATGGTATATGACTATGAACACAATCGTGGCATCTATGAGGTGCAATCACTGCGCGATGCATACTACATTGTAGATTGCACGGATGAACAACTTGCCAAAAAAATGTGGTGGGAACAAATCGGCGGTTCATTCCTCACAGGATTGGCAGGAGCAGGATTATATCTGATGTTCAAATACCCAAGCTCAGTTCAGCCAGGTATTTATTTCAATGTGGGTGGCGGGTCAAGTGGTCTTGCGATGCCATTCCATCGATAAATAAGTTTTTAATCGAAGATATTTTTTAACCCCTACGCGGGGGCGCAAAAGTATTGCTTGCCCAATACTTTTGATACAAGGGCATCAACTTGCAGTTGAATCGCTACTTCGCTCACAAACCGGTCATTCGCCTTTGGCTCAGACGCCCCGTTTTTACTCTGATCGATAGTCCTGCTTACCACTACCAGCTCCGCGCGAAGCGCGCTGACGCTGGCATAGTAACGGGACTCCGGCACGCGAGCTCCACCGGTACCTATTTTATTAAAATTTTGACTTTCAAATGTCATTCCTGCGAAAGCAGGAATCCAGGAAATCTATATGTAGTTTATTCCTGCAGAGCTCGTGGCCGGAGACCATTGAAGCTTATCAAAAAATCATAATGTCCTCCTGGGTAGCTAACCCTTAGGAGGTATCCTTAATAAGCTTCAATGGTCGGTCTGAGCCGCCCAGGCGAATGGCCGGTATTACGAGCGTTCCGGCGGTCCAGCGTCAGGCTGGCTCCCTTACATCAAAAGTATTGGGCGAGCAATACTTTTGTCCCCCCTGGAAAGGGGTTAAAAAAAATTCTTTTGTTCTCCACGAACAGTGGTTTATGAAAACAATTTTTGATTAGATGTTTTCAAAAAACTGTTAAAATTACATCTCTTATATCCTGCTCTACTACAATGAAAGAAGGCATCATGAACAAAACAATCTTAGCACTCGTACTTGTTGGCAGTGTGAACATGCACGCAGGAGAATCTGATGTACATCTGCACCACGAAAAAGACATAAAAGAAAGAGCAGCACAGCAAGTGGTTCCAACGCCTCAAGAACCAGATGAAAACACACGTCGTAAAGTAGCGCGTGCAGAGCTTTTACCATTTCTGCATAACGATGTAATTTCGCTTGTTCTAGCGTATGCAGCAAAATCATGGAATGAATGTGTGCGCAATCGTGAATGGTCGTGGATTGAACCAGACGTTGAACAGAATAAAAAGATAATATATAAAAAGGATATAATGCATCTCAATAATGGCAACAGCGTGCAGACACTTGCAGGTCTTGGCTATGTTTATGAAGATCATGAAAAAATACCATTGTATAAACAATTAGCAGATGCACGTGTACTACGACACATGGGACGAGTGACAGGGCTTATTGGTTGTAAAAATCGTTCTGTATATTTAGATCCCAAAACACAAACAATTGATAATCCTACCCATACACTCCCTAATGTTATACCTGCTGATGATAATGCATACATAATGAACGCTTTTATGTCGGCATCAGGTAGAAAAATGGTAGTACGTACGTATAATAAATTTTTTATAGGCAGGCTTGATAGTTATGCTCTTGATCAAGACAAAGGAACATTGACCAAAAAGGCATTTTCATCTTCAGAAGAAAATGATTATCAATGTCTAGCAGTTTCAGATAAACGTGTGGCTCTCTCTGGCTATGATGACACCATTATTGTCCGTGATGAAACGCGAGAATTATGTACTATACATGGCTGTGATCCATTAAGGGCATCATTTATGGGAAATACATTGTTAGTAACGACCACCTATGACAAACTGATTTTTATAGATACTTCACGGACAGTGCCTTCTGGTAGTAATCGCATTATAGGTATGATCGATTATCCACTAGAACTGCATGATCGCGATCTTACCGTGTGCGCAGAAACGGGAAGAATTTTTATAACACCAATGAAAGATGGTCAACCAGAAGATGTTGATGTATTGCAATTAGGTGTTGCGGGTTCTGATTAGCTATAGACTTACTGAAAGAAACACCATGAACAAAACAATCTTAGTATTCGTATTATCATATAGTGTCAGCGGTGTGAACATGCACGCAGGAGAATCTGATGTGCGTCTGCACCATGCACAAGAAGTAGCACAGCAAGTGGTTCCAACGCCTCAAGAACCAGATGAAAACACACGTCGTAAAGCAGCACGCGCAGAGTTGTTACCATTCCTGCATAACGATGTAATTTCGCTTGTTCTAGCGTATGCAGCAAAATCATGGAATGAATGTGCGCGTGATAAACAATGGTCGTGGCTTGAACCAGATGTTGAACAAAATAAAAAAAGACGTCTCAATAATGGCAACAGCGTACAGACATGTGATGAAGCTGCGTGGCTTGCAGGTCTTGGCTATGTTTATGAAGATCATGAAAAAATACCATTGTATAAACAATTAGCAGATGCATGTGTACTACGGCACATGGGACGAGTGACAGGGCTTGTTGATAGCAGAAGTCGTTCTGTATATTTAGATCCCAAAACACAAACAATTGATAAACCTACCTATAAACTCCCCGATATGATACCTAATTATTGCTGCACCCTTAGTGCAGTTATGTCAGCATCAGGTAAAAAAATGGTAGTGCGTACGCATGCGACATCTTGGTTAAGCAGACTTGATAGTTATGCTCTTGATCAAGACAAAGGAACATTAACCAAAGATGCGTTTTCATCTCCAGAAGGAAATGATTACCAATGTCTAGCAGTTTCAGATAAACGTGTGGTTCTAGGAGATTCACATAATGTCGTTCTTGATTATGAAAGGCATAAAATCATTATTCGTGATGAAACGCGAGAACTATGTACCATACCTCACTGGCATCCATACCAGGCTGCATTTATGGGCAACAGATTATTGGTAGTAACGACCTGTCATGCAGATCATGGTTTTAAACTGCTTTTTATAGATACTTCACGGACAGTGCCTGCTGGTAGTAATCGAATTATAGGCATGACTGATTATGCATCACCATGGGAAGATGAGCGCGATCTTGCAGCATGCACAGAAACGGGAAGAATTTTTATAACAACAGGAAATTATCGACCAAAAACAACTACCAGCGTATTGCAATTGGGTGTTGGTAGTTCTGACTAAAGCCTAGATTCCTGCTTTGTATCAAAGATATTGGCTGTTCTTGTACTGACAATGTTTTTGTTTTACAACATCAATTTGGCCTGGGTTCCCGCCTGCGCGGGAATGACAATAGAAAGTACAAATCTACGATGAAACCACGACGGGCGTAGTGACTGGTTTTAGCATGGATCCCCCAGTCTGCGTTTGTCCGGGCCTTCTGGCTCGGCAAACTACGCCCGGCTTCGCCGCCTACGTGAGGATGACAAGAGAGAGTTTCTTTACAAACAATTGGTACAAATGTGCACCGTTACTTAAATTTTATATGTCGTTTCTCCTTTGGAGCTCGTGGCCGGAGACCATTGAAGCTTATCAAAAAATCATAATGTCCTCCTGGGTAGCTAACCCTTAGGAGGTATCCTTAATAAGCTTCAATGGTCGGTCTGAGCCG
>Ga0207120_1034_pt1 | contig 35168 bp, 31 predicted proteins | sample Alteio_BWMinHeat_40_FD_153509 | JGI IMG/M metagenome (GOLD analysis project Ga0207120, IMG submission 153509) | Enriched cells from forest soil in Barre Woods Harvard Forest LTER site, Petersham, Massachusetts, United States -... | ecosystem: Environmental > Terrestrial > Soil > Temperate forest >...
AAATGAACTAACTCTAGTGCTTAGGACTTCTGGAAAGTCTTGCCCTGTTATTTTTTTACATAATTGTTGTGTTGCTTTGTCATAAACATTCATGAGGATTTGGTCATGTTTTGTTGCATTTGGTTGAGTAGAACCAAGAACGCCAGGAATTTTATTGAGAGCGGCATCGCGTTTTGCAATGAGAGCATTCCTCTCTTGTTCTAGACGTAAACGTTGCCTCTGAAGTACTGCAAACAATAACCATGGAAGACCCAAAAAACCAGCCAATCCGCCTACTGCGGCAACTTTACCGGCGTGTCCAAGAGATTCCAATGTTATGGGTCTACTTGTGGTCGGTTGGATGCAGAGTAGTACTGCAAGGCATACTGTCAGAGGGCAAGATAGAGAAGTTTTCATAGATAACCTACATTTTTTATAGTTTTTTACGCCTATCATAAACATCTATCAATAATAATAGCTCTGTTTGTAATTTTTGCAATTGGAGGGGTATAATCCACCTCAAGCCTTATCAGATCGGCTTATTGCTTCAACGCATCAACAATTGCATCAATATTGTGTTTCACCATGCCGATATAAGTAGCCTCTGGGGTCCCTGGGTTGCCGAGGGCATCGGAAAATAGCTCAGGGCCAGGGCCGATGGCAATAAATTTACTTGCCAGTGATATTTCTGATTAGGATAAAATCCATTATGTCGAGAGAGCATAATAAAAAAAGGGTATGAGGTGATGACACGACTACGGAATATATGTGTTGTGAGTTTATTGATTGGGACAAGATTATTGTATCAGCTATAATCAATGCAGCTAATAAAAAAGATTCTCACCTATTAGATATGGATAAATCGCATGAAATTTTCTTATGCAATGTGCATTGTTTTTTCTACAGGCCTTATCCTTGGCATTGGTATACATTTTTTTCCGTATGAAATGCTTAGACAACGGCAGTCTTATGGTAGCGTAATTATTCTTAATGGTCCGTCTGCTTCTGGTAAAACATCAATCCAAAAAGAGTTTCAACAACTCATGATGCCTGAACTGTGGATTAAGGTTGGCATCGATACATTATTTGATCGACCAATGCCGGACATAACATCAGAGAATATGAATTTTTGGCAGTCACCAAATAGTATGCGGTGGGTAACATCATCTCGCGATAAAGCTGGACATTCTGTGATTACTTTGTTTGTCGGAGAAGAGGGAATTAAAATTATGCATGGCATGAATGGCGCAATTGCTGCATATGCACATGCAGGCTGCAATGTCATTGTTGATTATATTGCCTACGATCAGCGGTGGCTTAAAGATCTTGAACACAAATTGCGTGGCTGCACGGTCTATTATGTTGCTGTTGATATTTCTCTTGAAGCTATTGAACAACGTGAGCAAGCGCGCGGCACCTCACCTGTTGGTCATGCGCGCAGTCATTATGCTACGGTGTATGGCGATAGAGCGTATGATCTCCATGTCGATAGCGGAAAGTATTCAGCGCGTGAGATAGCTCTACAGCTTCAACAATTTCTGAGTACAAAAGAAAAAAAGTGAATGCTCATTAGCCCTTTGGCTCAATGTGCAACGATATAAAATCGGTATCACCAATGTTGATGCCGCTTATCAATCTAACCACACACTAATAGACTCATCTAATGCCTTCAACATAAGTTTCTTGGCGCGTTCTTTTTTTATACTACCCCCAAGGGCAATAGTAATAAACCCGTGCATGATACAACGAGTAGTATCAAGCTTATCACGCATAAGTGTGGGTGATATCTCTGTATTTAATAGAGCACTAAGTGCCTGCTGCACGATAGTTCTAATTTTTATTATGTAGGGCATGAGAAGATTAATATCATCTGGTTGTGTGAAATCTATGCTATGCATAAGCTCAAACAGTTCTCTGTATTCCCATGCAAAATTCCAATATACATGTGCCACAGTAAGTAAAATATCATGAGGAGAGATTACCTCAGCCAAGCGCGCTTCCAACATTTCGCAAAGTAGTTGATATCCCTGTAAACGCAGTTCATTAAAGAGATCATCCTTACTGTCAAAATATTCGTAGATAGTAGGTATGCTGTATTCTATGGCATCAGCGATTTTACGTATGGTAACCTGTTGCCAACCTTGTTCTCGAGCAATACGTTTTGCCTCAACAAGAATATTATTCTTAAGATCTTCTTTTTCTTTTATGCGACGTTCTTTAATTCCCATTTTTGTTCCTGTGTTAACAATGACACAGTTGCATCGATCCAATCAAAAATTACTTGATTCGATGTAAGTAGTGCGCCCATTTGGCAGTGGTACCCGGCACCATCCTCGGTCATAAATGTTATTAATTTTTTAGGACAAGTAAGCTGATTATAAAGCATATGTGCTTGTCCGGCTATCTCAAGCATTTCATTATCAACATCACAAATAAGTGTGGTGCTTGTAATGTTTTGAGCATGATTATGCATAGTCCATTCAGCAAGTCTTAAGATAAGTTCAGCCGGCGTTTGCACATTAAAGGAATACATACCATGTTCAAAAAACCATCGAGCATTAGTTTTAAAGCGCATGACCATATAAACGATACTATTAAAAAGAGTAGGATGTTTCTTGATAAATGAGAGCAAGTCTTCTTTAGTTTTTGCTATTACTTTGAAGTTCTTAAGTATGCCAGTAACAGGATCAAAAATTCCACCATTGGCGACTAAGATTTTAATACGTTGATCAAAGCTTGCAGCACGAGGTGCCATATAGCCACCATAGCTGAGTCCATATAATATTATCATATCTTTATCGACATCAGGCCGCGTTGCCAGGTAGTCGATTACCGGCGTAACCACTTTTTCCCAATCTGCTCTAAAAGGTAATTTCTGTTCGCGTATAACAGCTCCTTGACCCGGTCCTTCAAAGGTAAGAACATTGTAGCCTCGTTTAATGCCTTCAAGCGCATAGAGATATAGTTCTTCCTGTGTACCGTCGAATCCTGTTTGAATAATGATGGTGGGACGTTCTTTCGAATAGGGAGAATAAAAATAACCAGGTAAATAGGTGCCTTCATAAGGTATTTTTACTTGCTCAGCTATTTGCTCAAGTTGTATAAATTTAAAAAAACAATCTCGGCTTTTATGAGAGGTTTCGTTAATACGAGGGTCATTCTTATTACCATGGAGGTAGAAATCTGCGGTTCTGTAATAACTACTGGCACGTAGATAAGCCATTTTGGCGCTTTCAGTATGGCCTCGATTGCGACAATCTGCAGCGACAGCATGAATCTTTTCTGCCATTGCATACCATTCATTGTACCAGCTTTCAAAATTCCCATCTTTTATATTGCTAGCAGCTATAAGACATTCGCCAATATCTGCACCCTGATAAGTGGATGCCCCCAATGTTCTTATAAATTCGAAAGCAAAAGACTGGTCTTTAAAAAAGAACTTTTTTATTGATTTTTTATGATTTTTCACTCATCAAACTCCTATCGATATTAAAAATATCTAACTTAGTTAGATATTAACGGATAAAATAAAGAAAATCAATAGCCTATCAGTTTCGACCAAAATTAATTCTATAAGAATTTCGTTGTGCTGCACCTTAGATCAAGCATTCGTTTCAGGGCTGTATATACCCTGAATGACTATTGCTTCAATGCATCAACAATGGCATCAATATTGTGTTTCACCATGCCGAGGTAGGTAGCTTCTGGGGTTCCAGGATTGCCGAGGGCGTCGGAAAATAATTCAGGACCAATGGCAACTTCCCAGCCACGGGCGCGAGCGGCGTGCTGCACTGCTTCTATCGCTCTTTGTGGCACGGAGGATTCGACAAACATTGCGGAAATTGTATGTGTTTTTGTGTAGACAACAAATGTACTTGCAAGTTGCACATCTGATTAGGATAGAATCCATCATGTCGAGAGGCATAATAAAAAAAGGGTATGCGATGATGGCAGGGCTACGGAGTATATGTGTATGTGTTGTGAGTTTATTGTGCATGCAAACTATCCATGCAGATCCAACAACTGATCTTTTTGGTGCCTCTTGGAGTGGAGATGTTACAGCTGCAGCTAAAGCGATCAAAGAAGGTGCAGATGTTAATGCAGTAGATTTTCGTAATAATACGCCATTATGGATTGCTGCACATAAAGGTCATGATGGTGTTGTTGAACTATTGTTAAACAATAAAGCAGATATTAATTATGTCGATGAGAATACCGGACAAACTGCTCTTATGGGTGCCGTATATGGTGGCAGCGGTAAAATAAAAATTATTAAGGAGCTTCTTGCTCATGGAGCAGATACAAAAGTTATAACGGATGCGGATATTGATGAAAGTAATATAAGTGATGCCGATAAAAAAATTATTCGTTCTCTTATAAAGCCTCAAAGAGTTGGTCTTCAGCCAGTCGGTATTCCATCAGCACCAGCATTACCAGCAGTTAGTGAACAAGAAGCATGGTTGATGGCAATGAGTGAAAAAGAACGTGCGGCATATGAAGAAGAAAAAAAAAGAAGCGAGGCGGGTGAAAAATGGCGTGCAGCTGGACGTGCACAATTCGAAGCAGAAAGAAAAAAAGGTGAATTACGTAGTGGAATCATGGTGATGCCACGTACAGCGGGACAAGTTGTGCAAGATATTTTTATTTTTTTAGATGATTCAGAAACATGGCCAAAACTCGGTGCAATAACCGATAGTATATGGTCAGCTTTGTATTCCAAAGTGCCCATAGTAGTCTCAGCGTCATTATTAAAGATTGTTTTTGATCCACCAAGTACTGCGAGCAGCCAATATAAAGAGGAGTTTCGCAAAAAGTTTCAAGGTTATGCTAAAATCACATCGCTTGAAGATAAGGCACTTGCCAATGATATTGTGCAAGATTCGTTTAAGTCCGATGAATGGGTTATGCGACAGGTAAGTACATCATTAGTTTTGTTGTTACCTCGCTGGCTAGTGACTAGTGCTGGTGATGCTACACCCATTGACCCTAAAGATCCAAAAGGATTTACCAAACGAGAACTTAACCTTGGCCTCAAGATTGATCGCATGAAAGATTTAGGTGACAAAAAAAATTTACAGGCTTTTTTAAAATCATATCAAAAGTCACAGAATGAAAATTATTTTATTAACGCTCTGACAGATCTTTTTGTAACGGGTTCGGAATATAAATTAAATAAAGTATTGAATCGAAAGCCGCAATGGACTATCTATCTTACTGGTCATGGGAATCTTGGGGATACCATTGCGTCTATACCTATACGTGATTTCCCTAAACTGCTTGATTTTCTGGAAACTAAAGTTGTAACGAAACTTTTTATTTATAGCTCATGTTACGCGATGGGGAAAAATACGCAGGATGTATACAAGAAAGAGTTTCCAGGGCAAGAGCATACGTACTCATTTCCTATAGTGGTTGAAGCTACTTACGATGTTCCTGTCTCTGTTGAGGGACCGCGTTTTACTTTTGTTAACGGTAACATTGCCCTTAAATTCCAGGAAAACTATGCTAAGTTTTTTGACCTCACTAAGTTTACCAGTGAGCCTTATGACATTGCTCAAGCAGTGCAACTAATTTTTCCAGCGCTTAATCCTGATTTTTTTAACGATATACTTTCTAGCAATAATTTCCCCCACGTTCGCCCTATTCAGCGAGACACTTTTATTTCTCTATTTCCCGGTGTTGAAATTGGTACTACAATGACAACATCGCGCACTGAACCGTTGGATGTTGGTGCTGCTATGGAAAACAAAAATCTTATAAGTGACCAAACCTATGTATTATTGCGAACTACATATGTGCCATTTACTCTTATACTGCGTGGTAAAAAGCAAGCGCCGCTTCTTCTGTCGGCTATTCCTGGTAATGCACATCATCACATTAGTAGCATAGAGTCTTATTATCCCATCAAAGATGTTATTGAAAGCATAATGCGTCCCGATTATGGTGCATCTAAAGTATTTTGGATTAATGAATTTGTTGAAAAGTTTAGTGGGGGGCTGACATATCACGATGTGATTATTAATCGGCCTGTCACCGACAATATTGTTGATTTGCTCGTGGGCAGGAACAGGAGTACTGCGTATGCAACGGGACCTCAAGGAGTAATAATCTATGCGTTTGACAAGGGGGTTTTGACTGAATCTAGTCCAGCACCTGAGTCAGGAAGATCATACATGGATCGATATCGCTCTGTATTTTCTACTGACACACCAATAATATCAGATGTGCGTCAACAAGAGTTTGAGAAATTGGTGATGCAGGCGATTGATAAGAATGATAGTACCAAGGTGCGTGATCTTCTTAAACAAGGTTTTTCCCCGACAAAAGCAATATGCGATCATGCTCGTAAAGTTGGCAATCAGTTAATCATTAAAATGCTTGAAGATGCATTATCTACTCAGCAACTACAACAGCAAGCAACTCCGCCACAACGGTCAATGGGGCGTTTTTCCAGAATAGGGGCCAAGTAACACTGAAGCTATAGCTTGCATTGCTTCAATGCATCAACAATGGCATCAATATTGTGTTTCACCATGCCGAGGTAAGTCGCTTCTGGGGAATCCGGGTTGCCAAGAGCGTCGGAAAACAGCTCCGGACCGATGGCGACGTCCCATCCACGAGCGCGGGCTGCGTGTTGCACCGCTTCAATAGCCCGTTGCGGCACGGAAGACTCGACAAACATTGCGGGAATTTTGTTAGTAACTAAGAAATCAACGAGAGCGTGCATGTCACGGGTTCCTGCTTCTGATTCAGTACTGATGCCTTGCAAACCAACGACGCGAAAACCGTAGGCAGTGCCAAAATAACCGAATGCATCGTGCGCGGTAACGAGAATGCGGCGGTGTTTGGGCAGACTACGTACACGTGTGCGAATGTAGGTATCAATTGCACGTAATTGTTCGCAATAGTGATGCATATTTTGAGTGTAATAATCAGCATGTTTTGGGTCGATAATGCTGAGCTGATCGCCGATGCGCTGCACGGCGTAAAGCCACAGTGTCACATCAAGCCACACATGTGGATCGTGCGAATCAGGAAAGTCAGGCGGTGCTTGTAAACGTTCACGTGGCATGGTGTCAGTAACTGCCACTGTTGGCACATAGCGGTTCATGGCAGCAAGCATGTGCGCCATTTTGCCTTCCAAATGCAAACCGTTGTACAAGACACAATCGGCCGATGCGAGTCGATGCACATCTCCCTCGCATGCGCGATATAAATGTGGATCAATGCCCGGGCCCATAAGACACGTGACGTGAATATGTGAACCACCGATGGCGCGCGCAGCGTCGGCAATCATGCCGGTGGTGCACACAATGTGTGGTTTATCGTGAGAATGTGCTGATGTCGATTGTGCGCGATGTACAGCGCACCATGCAAACACCGAGACCGCAAACAGCAGTGCAACCAGAAGGTACTGCGTGCGTGGTGCTGTGTGTTGTTGCATGGCATAAACTAGTGAAATAACTTAACGCTTGAGGATGGCTAAAAACGCTTCTTGAGGAACTTCAACGTTGCCTACTTGCTTCATGCGTTTTTTACCTTCTTTTTGTTTTTCAAGCAATTTACGTTTTCGCGTAATATCGCCACCATAACATTTTGCCGTCACATCTTTACGTAACGGAGCTACTGATTCGCGCGCAAGAATTTTTGCGCCGATAGCAGCTTGAATGACAACTTCAAACAATTGGCGAGGAATTGCTTTTTTAAGACGCTCGGCAAGTTCTCTGCCTAAATAGTATGCTTTTTCTTCATGCACAATGCATGACAAGGCGTCAACCGGTTTTTTGTTGAGTAGGATATCCATTTTCACCAGATCGCCTGCTTCAAAGCCTGCTTCTTCGTAATCAAAGCTTGCATAGCCGGAGCTCAATGATTTGAGTTGGTCATAAAAATCGGTTGCAACTTCATTAAGCGGGAGTTTGTATTTCAAGATGATGCGCAGATCATCGATGTAGGTCATGTCGATTTGTTTGCCGCGCTTTTCTTCACATAGCTTGATCATGTTGCCGAGATATTCTTTAGGAACAATAATTGTGCCATTGATCATTGGTTCAGAAACTTGCTCAATGGTACTTGCTTCAGGAAAATCTGACGGACTTTCGACGTCGAGTACCTTACCAGAATGTTTTAGTTGTACTTTGTAAAGCACGCTTGGTGCGGTGGCGATGACCGAGAGATCATATTCCTGCTCAAGGCGCTGGCGGAATACATCCATGTGGAGCAAACCTAAAAATCCGCAGCGAAATCCAAGGCCGAGGGCGGGTGAGCTTTTTTTCTCAACGCTGACGCTGGCATCATTGAGCGTTAATTTTTCTATCGCGTCACGCAACAATTCAAAATCGGCATTGTCGACGGGGAAAATACCAGCAAATACCATCGGTTTTGCGGGCTTGAACCCAGGAAATGGTTCAACGGGTTTTTTAGTATGAAACGCGGTATCACCAACGCGTGCTTCGCGTACTGTTTTCATGCCGGCAATGAGATAGCCAACTTGGCCGGCATACAGTGCCTCAGTTTGATATTCGTTGGGATACATGAGGCCAACTTCAAGTGCTTCGTACGATTCTCCTGTTTGCGCGAGCGAAATTGAATCACCTTTTTTGAGAATGCCATCTTTGATTGCAACAAGACAAATCACACCGCGATAGGAGTCAAACCATGAGTCAAATAATAATGCTTTAAGCGGTGCATTCAATGTGCCTTTGGGGCTTGGAATACGTTCAACAATAGCATCAAGAAGTTCGGTGATACCAATGCCCGATTTGGCAGATGTTTTGATCATTTCGTCATATTGAAAGTCGAATAATTTATGTAGTTGGTCGGCAACGCGTTGTGGGTCGGCTGCTGCCATGTCGACTTTGTTAATGACGGGAATGATGGTCAAATCTTGGTCAAATGCAAGATAAAAGTTTGCCATGGTTTGTGCTTCAACACCTTTGACCGCATCGGTCAACAGCACGGCACCTTGGCATGCATAGAGTGATCGTGATACTTCATAGTTGAAGTCAACGTGGCCGGGAGTATCAATCAAGTTGAGAAGATATGTCTTGCCTTTGTAGTCGTGCAACATTGTGGCGGTTTGTGCTTTGACGGTAATGCCGCGTTCTTTTTCGACCTGCAGTTTATCAAGAAATTGTTCAGCTTTGTCACGGTCAGTTAAGGTGCCGGTTGCTTCAAGCAAGCGATCAGAAAGCGTTGATTTGCCATGATCGATGTGAGCAATGATAGAAAAATTGCGAACGAGGTCGGGACTGAATTGTTCTAACTTGGGAGTTTTGGCTGGCATACCGTTAACGCACTCTGTTACGTGTTGGAAAAAGGGGGATAAGAACACACCTACGTAGCTTATGGCAAGCGGCGTAGTTTGTAAATTGTGGCCTTGTCATCCTCGCCTTGCTGTGGTGAGGACAAAACCTACTTTTGATTTTGCTGAATAAACAGGATTAAGAGATTGCAACAGCGTGTAATAACCCTAGCATCCACAATGGGTTTAGGATCTCTGAAATATTGTCCATAAAATGCGATACCACCTTTGACTGCATTGAGTTTAGTAGCTGCTAGTGTGTCAGCGGCATAAGCTTGTTGGTCCAGTATCCAGGGTGAAATACTGTATTTGATATTTTCGCCGTGGTTCAATAATTTGGCATTGTGCGTAAGGTGTTCCAGAGCAATATGAGCAGCTTCTCGACCTATAACAAAAATAAACTGATCAGGTGGTAGTGTTTCAAAAGTATTTTTATCAATAAAAAGTGCATACTCATCTGATTTTGCATCATACTTTGCCCCTGCACTACGAACGTTCCAACCATCCCAATAGTCTTCGGGTTGGGTGATAAAGATGATGTACTTTACTTTCTCGTTGATACCCATGGTAGTTAGAATTTCTCGTACACGTTGTTCATCGTGTGCTGACAGTTGTTCGAGTTCCGCCCCATAGCTATTATGTATTACTCCATTAACGAAGTCGAAATTAAATGCAGAAATACTGGTTGTTTGTAGTGCAAGACAAAGTATGCTCAATGCTAGAGTAGACTTGGTAATAAGACGTGAATTCATATATAAATCCCCATATGTAGAATTAATTTACTATTTTTTTGCTTACGCCCAGTTTTGCTGAATGGCTAAGGGAATAAGATAGCCGATGCGTTTGAGGGGATGTGGGTGATCATCACCATGTTCATCATGTGAGGCGTTACCAACAATTGGTTCAAAAAGAAATTCACTCGTTGGTCGTGTACCCGTAGGTGCTGATGCTCTGAGCATGACACCAAAATGTCCCAGTTCGTGGCGTACAATGTTATAGCCAAGTGCCATTTGTATCTCGGCTAAACCAGTTGCAATGCGAGGAACATTCATTTTACCTTCTTTGAGTGCTTGTATTTGGCCATATGAGACTTCGCCTTGAATTGCGCGGCAAAATGAGCAAAATGGTGCTTGTAATGCTTGAAAATCCATATATCCAGCTGGATATGGTGTATCAATACCTCTGTTTTCTATATTTTCATAGAGCTTTACCATGCTTTTTGTCCATACTGCTGGTGCATGGATACGGAAAAACCAGGGCCCATAACCTGCATACCAGTCAAAATCAGTAATGACGTTTTGTAGATCTGGTTCAACAAGTACACTGCTTAAAAATGTCTGGGAAAGACCGAAATAATCAGCAAGAAATGCTATCTCGGGACGGTTAGAAACTTGGCTGCCACCGATAGCGATACGGTGATCGCCAAAGAAGTATTCTGCTAAACGTTGTAGACGATATGCACGTGAATATTCAGGAGTTATTGAAAATGCGGTGTACCAACCGTCGGTATCGGTGCGGTTAATAAATTTGTGCCAACCGACAAGCTCCCGTGCAGCATCAACACTTTGAGAGCGTGTGCTAAAAAATGATCTGCCTTGTAAGGCAACTAAAAGAGCTGAGCTTTCATGGGTGGCAAGCAGAGCTAGTAGTGTTGCTATACATTTCATGTTCTTCATATGCCACTCCCTTGGGTTTGTGCGAATGAAGGTTTTTTATGTATCGCCGACACCGTACTACAGTGCGTTGTGTTGGGACAAGAGTTTGCATGGAATTTGGTATCAAATAGCGCTTATCTATGTTGCTGAGAGGGTTCTTTCAAGATTGTGGAGCGCTTTTTCATGGTACTCCCCTATGAATGGTGTATAGAGCCTCAGGGTTGAGACTTGTCAAAATTTACCAGTGTCAAGGCAAAGTGGAAACTTCCTATTCCTGGCAAAATCAAAACTTCCTAGTAAGATTTTGATAAAATTTTAATATACGTGTTATGAAAATTCTCGGGAGAAATAAACATGATCAGATCAACAATTACCTACCAAGATTTTGAAAACGTTGAACTACGTTCAGGAACGGTTGTCAAGGCTGAGCCATTTGAGCGTGCACGCAAGCCTGCGTATAAAGTGTGGGTTGATTTTGGTCCTGAGTTAGGTATCAAACAAACATCAGCACAAGTTACAGTGCACTATAAGCCGGAAGATCTTATCGGTCGGCAGGTTATTGGGTGCGTTAATTTGGGCACTAAAAATATCGCAGGATTTGAATCACAATTTCTTCTTGTCGGTTTTGCAGATGCTACTGGTGCTATTTGTTTAGCGACCGTTGATCCCAGGGTGCCTAATGGCCAGAAGCTGCATTAAAGATTCCTCATACTCAAGACGTAGAGAGATTGGTAATTTAGTACCACACCAGGGACAAGAAAAGGATACCTGTTTAGCAACCTTACTTGGAGGTAGGTTAATGTTATATTCTCTAAACAGTTTACCGTGGCAGGTCGCCTTCTTCGATAAGAACCACATTTTTTGTTACTTACGTTAAAGACTCATCAAACTTTCGTTTTTTTTGGGCTGGTTGGGGTGTAATTTTTTCCAAACCCTGAAAAACCGGAAAGTATCACTTTGCCCTAATATATCAAAATTGACCAGTTGACAATTCTCAATGGGGTGATATTTTGAATATTATGAGTATATGTATTATCTTTTTAACCCAGATAGAGGGGGAATCCCTATGAATGCAAAACAACTATATTGCCTAGTTTTGCTCGGCTTAGCGACTATCCTGGGACGTTCAGTTGTAGCGGCAGAGTTGCCAAAACAGGAACCGACCCAAGAGAGTTTCTGCGAAGCCGAACGTAAAATTGCTGTTTCTGAAGTGTTAGTGGTGTCTGATGGTGTTTATCCATACCTTGATGCCCATGAAGAAGCTATTGCGCGTATAGCCTTGGATAATTTATCCAAACTTGTATCTATAACTAAATATACTCCAGAAGAGTATCAACGGCTTCTTGAGAGAGAGATTATTCATAGTCTACGGAACAGCGGTAAGGGAGTAACAACGACAAAAACTTACATCCATAATGAAAAGCCTGTTGGATTCATCACGTATGGTATATCTAATCCATGGCACAGAATCCTAGTTCCCCAAGAAGTTGGACCTAATGCTAAGATATATCACTTAGCGGTGGATGCTACAGCTAGAGGAAAGGGATATGGCAGTCTTTTGGTTAAAGATGTTTTGAGTGATTTGCGTGATAAGTCGGTAAATCGGGTAACTTTATGGACAACAACCCCCAGTAGCGATTTGCGTAAGTTCTATGCAACATTTGGTTTTAAATCGGCACGTATAACTAAGATGAAAGAAGAACAATATGCACTTAGACTTAAACCTCATCCAGCGCTCGTTCTTGCACGAGCTGGTCTTACTTTATTGAAACGTAAATAATGATTCAAAAAATTCCCCCGCTGATAAGGCGGGGGAATAAACATATGTCATGCTAAACAAAACCATCTCTATAATAACAGCTGCCTATTCAAATAAGACACCAATCTTAAGCCATATTCCCCATTGATCTATAGTTAGGATATCGCAACTCGTGCTTGGTCGATTACAGCTTGTGTCACATGCATTATCATTGCAGCTGCCGCATTCATTATCACAAAAATCACGATCACTAAACTCAAGTTCACCGCCAATACCCAGAAATGGATTCCAATGTCTGTCGACATTCCAGGTATAATTGAAATGTGTATAGATTTTATTCGTTGATGCTTTGGTACCCGAAAAATTGATATCTGATGTTCGCAATAAGACTGGCGGATTTGAGCTCATGGTTTGGGTGCCATCAGGTAAATCAAATACATCAGTAATGAGGGTCGTCGTTGCTAACTCAGGATTATCGATATTGGTATTAACCCGACTCGTGCTTGATGTAAAATTGTTGGTACCAGAAAAAATAGTTGCATTACTTTCTGTTGCAGCAAGATTCACGGAATCATTAGTTATCATTTCAAAACCAATAACTTGGGCATCACCTTTAAGTGCCCAGCTGGTATTATCAAGTGAATTCGGGTTGCAGGCGCCACTAGCGAAAATGCGATCGCAGGTACGTCCCCAGAAATTATATCCAATTTCAAAACTCATAGTGTTGCGTGCATAGACAAAAGTAGCCAATACATCGCCTTCAACGGCGACACTTACGTTTACATATGACTCCGTAAGATTGGCAACCGGAGCAAACTCACCTTGAAATTCAACGCCAGCATCACTGTCATCTCCAAGATGTGGGGTCTGACGTTGTGTACCAAGACGTTGAGCAAGCATATAGCGACTATTTGCTAAACCGCACAAGTCGAAGCATCGTCGTTGACATGCATCGAATAAATGTTGACCATATGCGTCTAAACAAAAACTGATTGAACTTATTTCGGCTACATCACGCCATACAACAACATGAAGATTAGCGCCGGCACCAAGCTTCCAATGACCGCCGGAGCCAATAATAGGTTCAAATAAAAAAGTAGCTTCTGGTTTATTACCGGTTGGTATCGAGGTGCGTACATTGATACCGACGTGATAATCATAATCACACACAAAATTCCAACCAAGGGTCATTTCAATATCAGACAGTGCTGTTTTTGTCATATGCTCATTATTGCATGACCATCTGCCGCATAAAAGTCGTTGAAATGTGGCGTCAGGGCCAAGATTAGGAACTTGTGATCCATTAAAAAATTCAAGAGCTGTTGAGAGTAATTGGCTATTGGGAGCACCGATAAAAGAGGAAGCTCCTGTGGAGGGAACGGCATTAAAATAACCAGCAGGATAATCATTGGTGCCTTTTGTACTGCATTCTTTTACGTTGAGATTCCAGCGGGTGTGAACAACGGGTGCATGGGCATAAAAATATAAACCACGCGCAAGATTATCGAATCCGGCATAAAATTGAATATCAGTTAAAAAGGTCTGGATGCGAGGACTGAAAAAAACAGAGCCATCAAAATCAGTTGGTAGGCCAAAATAATCGGCGAGCCATGCCTTAGGGTTGCGATCAGGAACTAAACTTCCTTGAATTAAAATAAAAGGATCATTGCAACCTTCATCATTAAGACTATCGCCAAAAATAGCCTCAGCGAGGCGGCCTGGGCGGAATGATTGTGAATATTCGGGAGTGAGCGTGACACTTCCATAAAATGTATCTGAACAGTACTCATCATACATATGCCAACCTGCAAGTTCGCGGGCAATATTGACACTTGTTGATCGTGGGCTGACATAGGGTGCAATGGCCATCAACAATGATGTGTTAGTGCATACTATAACGACATAGATGATTATTCGTGAGCGTACTATCATTACCTGATCCTTTCATGAAAACGTGCGATAGTACGCTAGCATAAAAAGGCTACGATGTGCAGAGGTTGCTACTAAAAAAAAATATATGCATCAAAAAGAGAGCGCGGTTTGTGCCGCGCTCTCTTAGTACTAGCTCTGTTTGCTCACAGATTGCTATAGACTCAACATTACCTTAGTTGAAGCTTACGCCACCTTTGAGCCAAATGCCCCATTGGTTGAGCGCGCAACGTTTGCAGCTGCCATTTACATCGCAGCAATCATTGCAATCATTGTTGTTGTTGCAGCAGTTGTTGTTTGTAGTGCTAGTAGTGCTGGTAGTGCTGGTGTTACATGGATTGCAATTCTTGTTGGTGCTGCATGGATTGCAGTTAGAGTTGCAATTATTGTTGCAATCATCACAATCGTTACCACATCCACCGCCGAATTCTACTTCACCACCAAGACCGACGTATGGCGTCCAGTCTTCGTTATCACGCCACTCGTAGTTCAAGTGTGTGAACAACTTATGGGAGATACCACGAGTACCGCCAAAGTTAACGTTAGCTTGGGTAAGTGCTACAAGCGGGTTTGAGGTGAGTTGTACTACACCAGCAACAGCGTTTGTATCAACTGGGTCAGTAGTAAGTGCATTTCTTGCAGGAACTGGACTGTCAATATGCAAGTTCTTGCGAATTTGCGAGCTTAGAAGAGCATTGGTTGAAACAACAGCGAAGTTGTTAGTTCCTGAGTGGATGTCAGCTTTGCTTTCTGTTGCAGCAAGAGCAACGGCGCTGCTAGTTGTGGCATCAAAGCCATATACTTGCGCATCGCCTTTGAGTGCCCAGCTCTTACCATCAAGTGCATTTGTTAAGCAGGTTGATTTAGGACAGAACTTTTCGCAGCTGCGGCCCCAGAAGTTGTAACCAAGATCCCAGTCAAAGTTGCAGTTGGTATAAGCGAACTTAGCAGCAACGTCACCTTCAACGGCAATTTTTACATCAACGTTGAATGTAGTGAGGTTGGCAACTGGTGCGAATTCATTCGCAAACACAAGGCCTTGATTTGATGTAGTAGTAAGTCTATTGCCTGTTGTTGGCAGCGCTTGTAGACGTTGTGCGAGCATGTAGCGGCTATTGTCTGAATTGCAGGTGGTTGGTGTGCATGTTAAGCACAGATCAAAGCAGCGTTTTTGGCATGCTTCAAACATGTGTTGAACGTTAGCATCCAAGTAGAAACCAAAGGTGCTGTCGTTGTCGCAGCTTCTCCAGAAGATACCTTGGAAGTGTAAGGCACCACCAAGCTTCCAGTGTCCACCTGAACCAACAACTGGTTCAAACAAGAAGCAACCATTTTGTTTGTTACCTGTAGGCGCTGATGCACGGATTTGTACACCAAGAAGATAGTCTTCAGTGCGCCAGAAGTTCCAACCAAATGCGAACTCAATGTCTGACAGGCGTGTCTTAGTATTATCTTCGCAACCACATTCTGTCGACCATTTGCTGCATGAAAGGGCGTCGAATATTACACCATTAGGCAATGTTGGAACACTTTTGCCACTAAAGAAATCAAGTGCTGATCCTAATAAGTTGGCATTGGTAACTACACCTGGTGCAAAGTAGCCAACTGGGTGATCAAAGTTGCCTTTTGTGCTATTTTCACTTACACGGAGATTCCAGTTAGTCCAAACAACTGGTGCGTGTACACGGAAATAGAGACCACATGCCAATTCATCCAATCCTAAGTAGAAGTTAAGATCTACTAAGAAATTACGGATGCGCGGACGGAATGATACGGTACCATTATAATTGGTTGGTAATCCGAAGTAATCAGCAAGCCATGCTTTTGGATCACGGCCACTAATTTGGCTACCTTGGATGAGAATACTTGATCCGCAATCATCTTGACATTGAATGTCGTTGCCAAAAAGGCATTGTGCAATGCGGGAAGAACGGAATGATTGTGTATATTCTGGGGTTATGTTGAAGCTACCGTAGATGCAATCCATATCCCAGAGGTTGATCATATCTTGCCAGCCAACCATTTCGCGTGCTGCGTTAACGCTTTGCGAACGAATGGTGAACTGTGTTGTTGTGCTAGCGCCGATGTTTACTGCGCTTAGCAATGCGGCAAGGGCGAGAAAGCTTTTTGCCGTTTGATTCATGTTGACTCCTTGAATGCTCCTTTAAAACTTCCGAAAAGGAATGTATCACGCTGTGTGATACCGTTTGACAGCAACTTTACTATGAGTCGCTGAAATAGGCGTGTTTCTTTTTTATTCGATACGCATGCTCCTTTCCTAACTACTAGTCCGAATTTTTTATGCCACTACTACCTATTGCGTGAGTGCCAGCTTAGATCAATCATGCGTATATTTCAATAGGTCTTGATTATCATCTTGAGTATCGCCTCATAAAATCGGCCCTAGTATAATATGATGAAAAATTTATTGTAAAGAAAAAAAATGCAACGAATCCTGAGTGGGTCGTTTATCCCGGGGAGCGATGTATACGAAATGCGGTTTGTATGCTGTTTTTTTATGTAATAGCTGCTGTGCAAATAGTCCTAGAGAGTTTTCCCGTAAGTAGCTCGGGTCATCTCGCATTGCTTAAGATATTTGCTTGTAATTATGATGTAATGCCCCATTCATGGAGAGCTTGCAGCGATTTTTTTTTAACCGAACATGGAGAATATTTGCTACATCTGCCAACCATATTTGTTAGTGCGTGGTTTTTTCGCACACGCTGGTTGTGGCTTGTACATACTCTACCACGATGTTGGCGTATTATTATTAAGATTGTCCTGTTAACATGCTGTGCTGATGTTGTTACGAGCATACTGTATGGGATACGTATTGTAACTGGCTTTACATTGCCACTTGGTTGTGGGTTTCTCATTACGGCATTGCTTCTTGCATCATTAGTGTGGTGCCCACGTTATGTTTATACTTCATGGAATGTTCGTAAAGCACTTATACTTGGCTTTGTGCAAGGGATTGCTCTTATGCCGGGTATATCACGATTAGCAGCTACGTATGTTAGTGGGCGATGGTTGGGGTTGGCAGAACATAAAGCTCTTGAAATATCATTTCTTATACAATGGCCATTACTGGTAGCTGCATGCATAAGAAGTATCTATTGCGTGCATGGTACCGGCTATAACACACAGTTCTTGAATCCAGTCATGGCGTTGGTTATGCTGGTCGCGAGCGTTGGTGCTGTATATGGATTGCACGTAACAGCGTATCTATCATCGCATAATCGTTGGTGGTATTTTGCATGTTACATGAGCATACCAAGCATTGTGTGGTTTATGGTGCGTTGATGAAAGGAATGCACATGATTCGACCGATCTATCACCGAAAAAAAAATCATGATCGTTTTTATCAGCATGAATTAGGAGTTGTACTTTTTGGAGCACTTATTCTTTTTTGTAGTGCCGCATTGAGCACCTATAATCCTTCTGACCCTACATGGTTTTATGCATCAAGTAATCCAGAATCGACAAAAAATGTTTGTGGTACTGTTGGTGCCCATGGTGCCGCATTTGCGCGGTATCTTTTTGGATGGTCATCATGGATTATGATGATGTTTGTGTTTTTTATTTGGTTTCTTTATGCAGTGCGTCGTCCATTGCGTACCGAGATTGATCGTATTAGTGCATTTGTACTAGCAATAGGCATGAGTGCTGCGTGGAGTTATGTGTATCAAATCGATGGCGTAGGTGTACGTTTTCCAGGTGGTCTTGTTGGTATGAAAATATACACGGCATTGCATGGTTGGCTTGATGATGTTGGTGCCTTGCTGTGTATCTACACATTACTTGTTATCAGCTTCATTATCATTACGCGGTTATCATTTGTTTCGTTGATGCAGTATATTTTTACCATTGCGCGTCCTCTATTCACTTGGCGTGTTGCATATGCATGTGCACGCGGTTTTCAGCTGTCTGTTGCGCGATGCATGCAGGTTGGTTCAGTAGTTGGTGTTCATCTTAAAAGCTTTGTCACAGGAGCTATACGAGTACCTGATGAACCTACCTATATACATGAAGAATATGATGTCGATGCTACTGAACAAACAATTTATAATGATAATTTTTGGCAAACCATTGCATCTCCGGCTATGCTGCAGCATGAGGCACATAGTATGCCAGTGATGAAGCCTATGTTGCCTGACTTTGATGAACAGGACATACAAGCAAAAATTCGTGCTTCTTATTTTGAAAAATCATTAGCACTACGCATACCATTGCCACATGACACTTCTGTTCCTGAAAAACAAGAAAAAGCTGCGCCGTATACACTGCCAAGCCTTGATATTTTTATTGGGGTACCGAATGAAAAAAATGATGCGCGTCTTATGCGTGAATTAGAAGATCAAGCACACGTGTTACAAGAAAAATTAGCGCGGTTTGGCATCGCTGGTTCTGTGGTTTCCATCAAGCGTGGTCCGGTGGTTACGTTATTTGAATACCAACCTGATATTGATTCTAAGTTAAGTAAAATTGTTGCGCTTGAAGATGATCTTGCGCTTGCATTACAAGCGTTGAGTATACGCATTATAGCACCTATACCGGGGAAATCAGTTGTTGGTTTTGAGGTTGCTAATAAAAAATGCAAAAATGTTGTGCTTGCGAGTGTGATTCAATCGGCTGATTATAGAAATTTTTCAGGTACACTACCATTGGTGCTTGGTGAAGATACTATTGGCAACAATGTGGTAGTAGATCTTGCCACCATGCCTCACTTACTTATTGCGGGTTCCACCGGTTCAGGAAAATCAGTTGCACTCAATGCAATGTTGGTAAGTTTACTGTGTAAATGTACACCTGATGAATTGCACCTTATTCTTATAGATCCCAAACGGCTTGAGTTTGCACCCTATGCAGATATTGCGCATCTTATTTTTCCTATTGTTACCGATCCGCGAAAAGCAGCGCAGGTATTAACGTGGGTTGTGAAAGAAATGGAAGGTCGTTATACCTGCATGGCTGCATCGGGTGCACGAAGCATTGTCGATTACAATAAAACAGTCGGTGATGATGAAAAATTGCCCTACATTGTCGTGATTATTGATGAACTTTCTGATCTTATGATGACATCGGGTAGAGAAGTTGAAGATCTTATTGCGCGCATAGCGCAAATGGCTCGTGCAGCAGGTATTCATCTTATTATTGCAACACAGCGTCCTTCGGTTGATGTTATTACGGGTTTGATTAAGGCTAATTTTCCAAGTAGAATTTCGTTTCGTGTCGCATCAAAAATTGATGCACGCACTATTTTAGATTGTACTGGTGCAGACAAATTATTGGGACGTGGCGATATGCTCTTTTTAGATTCTCGAGCATCAATGTTAAAGCGAGTTCATGGTGCATATGTTTCGGATAAAGAAATAGAAGAGCTTGTTGCCTATATTCGTGCGCAACGTTGTGTTACGTATCGTGATCTTGCGCAAGAATTGCCTAACAAAAGTGACTCGCCAGAATTAGAAGATGTATTGTATGCTGATGTTGTGAAATTTTTAGCAGAAATTGAAGAGGTTTCTATATCACTGCTTCAACGCAAATTTAGAATAGGATACAATAGATCGGCACGTCTTATAGACATACTTGAAAATCAAGGTCTGATTATGCCGTCTGAAGGCGGAAAAACGAGAAAAGTTATAAAATAATACGCTATCTGTGGTGATATGACGAAAATTACGGAGACTTTCGATGCGTTTTGATGAGCATTTTTTGCGCGGGGCACTTTCTGAGGTAACAATTGCGCAATCGTCATTTCCCGATGATGCGCGTTTTTCTGTTGATACGCGTACATTGCAAGAAGGTGATATTTTTGTTGCACTTTCTGGTGCACAAACCGATGGTCATCAGTTTCTTGAACAAGCGTTGAGTAAAGGAGCTGCCGGATTATTTATTACTGATGCATATCTCAAGCAAGTACAAACACTTGATGCAATCAAGCTTCGTGGGAAATTACTTATTTCAGTGCCCGATACATTACATGCATTGACACGCATGGCATCAGTATGGCGAACTCAATTTGATTATCCGGTTGTTGCTATAACCGGTTCTGTTGGTAAAACATCAACAAAAGAAATGCTTGCTAACATTCTTAATGGCAATGGAACGACGTGTCTTGCTTCGTATGGTAATCAAAATACCCGTATAGGATTATCACTTAATATGTTACGCATGCGATCACATCATAAAGCGGCTATTTTTGAAGTAGGTATTAATAAACGTGGTGAAATGGCAGAACTTGCGCGGATGCTTAACCCAACAACGGCGATCATCACCAACATTGGTCACTGCCATATGGAGGGTCTTGGATCATTAGCCGATATAGCGCTTGAAAAACGGGACATTTTTAAATATTTCACCGAAGAAAGTATCGGTATCATTAATGGTGATCAAGCGGTGCTTGCTAACGTGGGTTATGTGCATCCGGTGATTAAGTTTGGTTCTAAAACAGTCAACCAAATTCAAGCACGTAAGGTGAGCGTTCAGAATAATACGCTTCAATGTACGCTCAAAATCTACAAAGCTAAGTATACCATTATACTCAATCATGCACATGAAGGTGCTCTGTATAATACCCTTGCAGCAGCGGCGGCAGCGCAATTGCTTGGTGTTTCGAATGATGCCATTGTACAAGGCATTCAGACACCGCCAGTGGTGACCGGTCGTTTTGAATCACGACTACTTAAAGGTAATAAAGGCATCTTAATTAATGACTGCTACAATGCTAATCCAGAAAGTATGAAAGCAGCTCTTTTGGCCTTTCAACGCATGGAAACAAAAGCCCAAAAAATTGCCATACTTGGTGATATGCTTGAATTGGGAGTTACGAGCCCTTTCTGGCATCGTCAGATTGGCCGTTTCCTACGCAAGGTACCTTCATTGCGCAGAGTGATTTTAGTGGGTGATATGGTACAATGGACAAGAAAGATGATTCCTGTTGGGGTAGATGTTGAGCTCGTGCCAACCTGGAAAGAAGCGGTGAAGCTCCTTGAAGATGCGCTTGATGCAGAGTCAGTCGTGTTGGTTAAAGGGTCACAGGGTATTCAGCTCAATAATTTAGTACATGCGGTTACTGAAACACCAGTAGCACGGTAAAACCGCGTTTTTTTCATATCCCTAAATAACAACACGTAGGTCCTTGAGTATGCACGAAAACATACCGCACATTCCTGTTATGGTTGATGAGGTGATAACCTATTTAGCACCGCGCCCTGGTGGGGTTTATCTTGATGTTACCTTTGGCGCTGGCGGGCATACGCGGGCCATATTAGATGCCGAGCCAAGCTGCTCGGTCATTGCAATGGATTGGGATACCGTCTCACTTGAAACACATGGCCTTACATTAAAAGAGGAATTTGGCGATCGGTTGCAGCTCGTGTGGGGTAATTTTGCATTACTGTATCGCGTGCTTAAGCGAGAAAAAATAAAACATATAGACGGTATCCTTGCCGATTTTGGCACCTCGCAGATGCAGATTGCTGATCGGGCTGGATTTTCCATCTATCGCGATACACCGCTTGATATGCGCATGTCTCCTTCGCATCAAAAAACAACAGCGGCTGATGTCATTGCCTTTGCAAGTGAGCGGGAGCTAGCCGATATTTTTCACCATTTTGGTGAGGAGCGTTACTCGCGCCGCATTGCGCGGGCGATTGTTGAAGAGCGCCGCAAGCAGCCGATTTTAACAACGGGAAGATTAGCATCAATTGTGACGCATGCCATGCCTGGTGAGCGGGGGCGCATTCACCCAGCAACGCGTGTGTTTCAAGCATTGCGTATCTATGTTAATAAAGAACTTGATAATATTCAGGCGTTTTTAACTGAAGCGATACGGGTGCTTAACCCTGGCGGTCGCCTTGTCTGCATTAGTTTTCATTCACTTGAAGATCGGTTGGTAAAAAGATTTTTTAAGGAAAAAGAACTTGAAGGTGTGCTTACCGTGCTGACACCAAAAGTGGTGACGGCAAGCGAGCACGAAGTGGTACGAAATGCATCTTCACGTTCAGCATGTTTACGAGCAGCGCAGGTGGTTTAAAGAGCTACTGCAGAGGCAAGAATCGTATTTGACAAAAGGAATGTATTCTATACACTTGTTTTCCCGGTTGGGTAGCGTAAGATATCCAAGTTTAAAAAGAGAGATAGTACCAAGAATCTCCGAGGGTTGCGGGCATGAAGATAACCGAAGTCAAAGTATATCCAGCACGAGAAAACGGCAGATTGAAAGCGTATGCAACAATAGTCTTTGATAACAGCTTCATTATCCGCGATCTCAAAGTGATCGAAGGTGATAAAGGCTTGTTTGTATCAATGCCTTCGCGACGCAGAAAAGATGGAACGTTTAGGGATATCGTTCATCCACTCAATGCAGAAACCCGTAAGCTCATCGAAGATTCGGTAGTTGCCGAGTACATGAAGGTGCGTGACACTGAGGGCGGCAGCAGCAGCGAAGCAAGCAGCGAAGACGACATCGATTAAAGCGATCTTCAAAGCATTTCAAAAATGACATCAACAAATTAGGTGGGGCGTGGCCAAGTGGTAAGGCACCAGGTTTTGGTCCTGGCATTCGGAGGTTCGAATCCTTCCGCCCCAGCCATACTTCGCTTTTTCTTCGAAGAGATACAAGAGTAAGTAAAAGCTACGAATGGCAGGCCAGTTTCTCTAAGGAATTGATAGAAAAAGTGAAGTATGCCCTTCGTAGCTTTAGCGAAGTAGGGCAGTCTACGCGATCTCTTCATTAAAAAACATCAACTTATGTACTACGTATATCTTATAAGGTCTTTAAGAGATTCTACTAAAACTTATGTAGGTTATACGTCTGATTTGGAACAGCGTCTTCAAAAACATAATGAAGGCGCATCTGTGTATACAGCTGATTTTAGACCATGGAAGCTTGTGGCTTGTATAAGTTTGGATACAGAGGCAAAAGCGATTCAATTCGAGAAGTACTTAAAATCTGGTTCTGGGTATGCATTTGCTGAAAAAAGATTATGGTGAGTTATCTTCTTTCTAAATAGTTTTGCAAGACAATAAAAATTAAGCTCACAGAGTAAAATCTGTGGGCTTTTTTGTTGTGCGATATTGCGTAAACAAAGCTCTTCATGCATACTTTCAGGCGTTTTATTCCATCATCTTCATGTACATGAGGCGTATCTATGAATTTTTTCACATCACGCGTAAAAACAATTTCATTACTTATAGTTCTGTCATGGCTATCGACACAAACTTTATCTGCTCACAAAATGATACTGTGTCTTTCAACCCCGCGCTCACTTTCAACCGTGTTCTTACGCATGATGAGTGCCCGCGGTGATTGTGCAGTGTTTAATGAACCGGGCATAGCAACATGGCATCGACAGTGTGTTAAATCTTCTACACTCGCTGCAGAATTTCCAGAAAGTATTCATTCATTTGAGGTAATTCAAAATAACCTGACGTCAGCTCAAAAAGAAGGGAACGTTTTTGTTAAAGAAATGTTTTTTGCTGCGCGAGAGTACCTGCTCGATGATGATTTTATTAAATCCCCCGATTGTTATGTTATTTTCCTAGTGCGCAATCCTCATCATGTAGGAGTTTCTAATGCTAAAAAACTTACTGCTATTTCAGGTAGTCCACGTAAATTGTGGGACATAAAACGGCAAGTGCCTGATCATTTATGTTATTCATCACTGTATATGTTGTATGAGGAAATATACAAAAGAAGTGCCAACAAACCCTATGTAGTTATCGCTGAAGAACTTGTAGCCAATCCACGAGAGGTAGCGGCGCAGTTATTTTTACATCTTGGTCTTCCTATGACTGATGCTTGTTTTGCGTGGGAATCACTTGGTTTTGACGCTGCAGAGCGCGTATGGAACAATTCAAAAACGGCAGATTCTTGTGCTTTGTGGCATGATAGGGCAATGCAGAGCACTGGCTTTGGCGCACCATCTTCGTATAAAGTCGATGCTCAGGGAAATCCTACATTCGAAGAAATTACTGACCCTGAACTGCGCGGCGCATATCGTTGGGAATATTATTACAACCTCATGTTTTATCAGAAATTCATTGCGCTTGCTGCAGCGCAGTGAAAAATTTTTCTAAGATTTTGACGGTGTATCATCAACAAGTCTGATTTCAATCCGCTCTATACCCTTGCCTGGGCGATCGCGTTTTAACGTAACAAAGCCAACTTCGCCCGTTGTGTTGACATGCGTTCCGCCACAGGGAACTTGGGCAAAGCCGTCAATTTTCCAAAAACGACGTTGGTTTTCAACATCAGAAAAATCTTTGTGAATCGGTACATTGCTGCTGATGATCGCGTTGTATGCAGCTAAAATTTCGTCAAATAATGTTGCAATGTTGGTATCAGCTTTAAAATCGATGCGAGATTTTGTCTCGGCAATATGGGCGCCAACTTTTTCAAAGCCAAATTTCTGCGTCACAATTTCTAAAATCAGCTCAGCAGCAAAATGCAACCGCATAAGGCGGTTGCGTCGTGGCCAGTCGATGGTCATGGTGACCGTGTCACCTTGCGAAAGTCCGTGGTCTTCAGGAAGGGTGTAATAAATGAGCTTATCTTCCATGCGAGAAGATAAAATTGGTATTCCATTGATCCATGCTTTGTCGCTCTCTTGGCCGCCGGCAAACGAGTAGGCAATGGTCTCGTTGAAAAGAACTTCATTGCTATGCACTGAATCAACTTTGGTTGTTAAGGTTGTTTGATAGGGATTATCCCAAAAAACTTTGCGCATGGTGTTCTCGTTATTTCTCAGTCATTAAGATTAGTCATTAACATCAGCCATGTAGCTACAAGAGGTAAGCTTATAATCGCCGCCCCTAGAGATAGCACTACACAGCCTTTATAACGCGCTGGTGTATCTTGCGCGCATTCAATCTTAGTGTAAATAGGTTGTTTTAGGACATAGCTTGGTTCTTGATCTACCCAAAGCACCACTTGTGCAGGCGTCTTAAGACATGAAGGTTGAGACCTTAATGTTATAGATCTAGCTTTGCCTAAAACAAGCGACAACCGCTGACCTTCGCAATCTATGGTCTGAGGAGAAGTTTGCAAAGTAAAACCGTTATCAAGTGTCACGGTATAACGTTTTTCGCGCCATGTTACCACTTCGTTTTCCTCATAGCGATCCGGTAATATAGCTCCTGAAGTGATTGTATTGGGATTAAATATTGGAGATCGTTCATGCATGGTATCCATTGCGCACATAAACGATGGAATACTGAGTAGTAGTACATACATATTCAGATGTTTCATATCCTTGTCCTCAGATTTATTGTTTAGTACTTAGTACCAACTAACTATCGCGTGTTATGGTACACACATTAACTTTTCGGTCTACTCGTAAAGGGGTATCATACAAGGTTTATTTGGTGTAGCAAACAATCGAGATTTGTGTGAAAATAAAGGTGAGTTGTCATCATGGCAACTCCTTTTTTTTAAGGATATTACATGAATGTACTTTTGCTTGGTTCAAGTTCACAATCGCGCCAGCGTCTTTTATCAGAAGCTAACATTCCCTTCGTCATGATTGGTCATACGGCGGACGAAACTGCCTGTGACTGGGGTTTGCCGCTACAAAAATTAGTCGAATCAATCGCACTGAGCAAAATGGAGCATGTTGTGCTCCCGCAAGGTGAAGAAGGGCAACAGTGCTTTGTGTTAACGGCTGATACATTATCGCAAGATATTTATGGCAACATTACGGGCAAGCCAATTGATAGAGAAGATGCACGACAAAAAATTAAAGATTCTCGGGGCCGCACGTATACAGGTACGGCATTCTGTTTAGATAAACGCATCTATCGTGCCGGTGCATGGCAGGTGGAGCACCGCATTGTTCGTTTTGTTGGTGCCCATTGCCAGTTTATAGTGCCTGACAATTGGGTCGAAAACTATCTCGAAAACTCGCTTGGCATGCAAGCATCAGGTGCTATTGCTATTGAAGAATACGGCGGCCTGTTTCTCAAAGAAGTGCAGGGGTCGTATACCACCATTGTCGGTTTGCCACTGTTTGAGTTGCGCGAAGCATTAAGTGAAGTTGGTTTTTTTGCACAATGATATGATAAGATCCTGTATACGAGCGCCAGTAGCTATGAGAAAATGATAGTGAGTGTATTCCGTAAGAAAGGAAGTATGATGAGCGTATATAGCTTAGTCGCAAGTTTAGTTCTTGGTATCAGTATGTGTATCTACCCGATACATGAGCGCGAAATCGAAGTTGATTTGTTTAAACAGTTTGCTATTGACGTCGGCATGGAAGGTGACTGGATTAGTTACCTTAATGCAGTTCTTGCACAGATGTATACTGGACCAGCCTACAAAACAACTGACACCAACATACTTTTTGAACACTATCCAGAATTAAAAAATAAATTGCCTTATATTTCTTTAGCACATGTGCCAACACCAGTTGAAAAACTAGCAGCATTAAGCAAGCGGTATGGCGTTGATGTTTATATCAAACGCGATGACCTGACCTCATCACTCTACGGTGGCAATAAAGTACGCAAATTAGAATATTTGTTAGCGCAAGCGCGTGCATGTGGTGCAACGAAAGTGATGACGTTTGGGTGTGCTGGTTCTAACCATGCGGTAGCAACAGCAGTGCAAGCACATCGCATGGGCATGGATGCAATCTGTATGCTCAAGCATCAGCCACCATCATCGGTGGTGCAGCGTAATTTGTTGATGCACCTTAATTATGGCTCAGAGTTACACTACAGCGCAAACAATGACATTCGCAAGCTCAATGCATTTATTGTCTGGCTTGATCATTACAAACACGATGGCCAAGCTCCGTACATTATTCCCACTGGCGGTTCTAATGTGATTGGCACCATTGGTTTTGTACAGGCAGCATTTGAATTAGCTGAACAAATCAAGCAAGGGGTTATGCCAAAACCATCGCATATTTACCTGCCCTGTGGCAGCTGCGCAACCACCGCAGGATTATTACTTGGCTGTAAAGCTGCAGGACTCGAAGTGTCTATTATTGCCGTTGCTGTAGAGCCTGATGAAAATTCGCTTTTTGCACCAACAATTGATCGCTTATTTAAAGAAACAAATCAGTATCTGCGCAGTTTTGATAATTCATTCCCAGAATGCACGTACACCGATGCAGATCTGCGTATCGAGCGCAATTTTACCGGCCCAGAATATGGTATTTTCACCGACGAAGGCGTTAAAGCAGCCGCCACAATGGCAAAGATTGAGGGCATACAACTCGAAGGCACGTATACGGCAAAAGCATGTGCCGCGATGCTCGCAGATATCAAGCAGCACAAAAGAAAACGAGGATCAAAAGAAGTTATTCTGTTTTGGAATACCTATTGCGGTTTCGAGCTCACCAAACAGCTGGTAAAAACTGATTATCGTGAGTTACCACGTTGCCTGCATGATTATTTTGATGATGAACTTTTACAGCCGTTAGAGAAAAAGAAATAACGAAAATAGGGTGGCACGTGCGTTCTGCACCGGCCACCCCTACTGTTTAATTTATTCTTTGCTACTCGTTTGATTCTTTTTTCTTTCCTTCAGAAACTACTTTTGCTGCAGAGACTGCTGCTGCAATAAGCTTATCTGCGGCTACTTGAGCTTGCCATTGACGCTCATGCTTTTTATAGAGATTTTCGGCTTGTTCGTCCATTCGTATAAGATGTCCATTTTTTTCGTTTATTGCATGAGCACCATAGCTGTTTTCATCAAGGTAAAAGTTGCTTCTGATCTCAACGGATTCTTCATGTACCATGTATCCAATATAGCGGCCAAGGTCGTTGGTACCTTCATAGCGTGTAACGGGGTCAGGGTTTGTTACTGATTTTTCTTTCTCCATAGCAAAGGCCGTAGGAGCTACGACAAGAAGAAGGTAGAGAACGTGTAGTTTATTCATTAGAATTCTTTTCATTTTTTTTGCCATTGGATGCCAAATAATCTTTCATTTATCAGTTTTCGCTACAGCAGCTTGAGCAGCTTTTCTAGAAGCTTCTTGCGTATGCCATAAGGCTTCATGCTGCTCGTAGAATTCTTTTCCTTGGTTATGCATAGATCTATAGCGATTGGTTTTGGTATTAGTTTGATGCGCAAAATATTCTTTTGTCCCTGATTCTGTAGATAATAATGAACTGACGGTTTCAAGATCACCGTCACGTATGACATATTCAATGGTGAGACCAAAAACAACATTTCTTTGTGTGCGTGTAATAACAGCGGATGATGGTAGTGGTTGTTTTTCTTTATCCATGGCATATGTCGTAATAGCTATAACTGCGGTAAGATAAACACTATGAAAGTATTTCATGTGTACTCCTTAATTATTTTTCCTTCCCCCCCGATTTAGCAGCTTGTTGTTGCTGCCATTGGGCTTCATATTTTTTATAAAGACTTTCTGCTTGTTTAAGCAAGAATGTAAAAGTTCCATTTTTTTTATTGATTGAATGAGCACCATATCTATGTTCCTCAGGATAAAAGGCACTGCTGATAAGAACTGCACCCCCGAAAAATGTACTTTCTTCTACTTCATATACAATATGAGGCTTATGGTGCTTAAGCAAGGTGGTACCTTCATAACGTGTAACGATTGGTTGCCCTTTATCCATGGTGTAGGTGGTAACTACTATGACACTAGCGAGACCTAGCAGATAGAGATGCTTCAAAGTTTGTCCTTAGTTATTATTGCTTTCTCTCATTAACTTTTAAATATTTTTTATCCCAATTAATGGTAAAATCGGGCGCTAGTATACCATCTACTTATTAGGATTTAAAAGGACAACATATGCAATTGCAGAGATCTCTTACGAACATGCTGCTAGGAATGACCGTGTATACGGCAATGGTTGCGCAGCCAACATTAATTGTGCATTGTGATATCAATAAAACAATCATAGCGGAAGATCTAGCCGGTGGTAAATCACTGGATGATGTGCTTATTGATGCCTTGGCAGAGCAATGCATTGCACAATGGGACTCATCGCTACCAGCAATGTCCTACACCTTGTATGTAAAAGAATATCTGTTTCCGGGTGGTAAACATGATGCGACATTGAAAAAACTTCGTCGACAAACCGTGCGGCAGTTCATTACCTGGCTGCAGGAAACCAATCATCCGTTGCATGCAGTGGTAGAGGGTAAATTTCGGTTATTGCGTGACAAACTTGTTACCAGCCCGAGTATTATTTTTCCATCTTTTTATGCAGGAATTGCATATCTAAAAACCAATAACATTCCTCATGCAATCGTATTGCGTACCTTTGGCCGCGATCTTGATCGCATCATTGACGAAATTCATACCCACGTTGCGCCAGATTTTTTCAGTTGGCGCGGCACATTCAAGAACAATACACTTGAATTACTATCATGCGATGAAAAACGTGAAGTAACGTTATATACTCCGGCAGAAATCTACGAATTTCTCAAAACGAACGGTAACATTGCCATCCATGATGACTGGGCCTATTGGAACAACAATGGCGAACGCTCTTCGTATGGCAAACTATTTCCGATAGATATCAACGACCACGATGTTATCTCACTATTTGCCGATGACAATGGCCACCCGCGTGATGGCATCCTTAATCCTCGTCACCCACACACTAATGCAGAACTTGATATTCAAGAACTCATTAATGCTGACTACGTGCGCATTGTGGACACCATTGAAGCACTCGAGAGGGATGATTATTTTGTGTCCTATTTTCAGGCAATGCTTGCTGGGCAATGTAAATGCCAATAGTGTTGCTCTATGAACAATTGATAAAGGATTTTTTATGGAAAATTTTGACAACATAGACATTCGTACTATTGAACCACGTGATATTGAAACGTTGGTGAAACAGTTTACGTTCCCGTGGGCAGATGCAGCAACAACGCGTGCAAAATGGCAGCACTATTACAAACAACAACAGGCGGGTGAGCGTCTTGCCTGTGTTATCGAAAAAGATAACAAAATAGTTGGTTATGGCTCGCTGGTTGTTGAATCAAGTTACCCTCCTTTTGCTCACGATGATGTGTTTGAAATCCATGATATTTGGATCAATGCAGCCGAGCGCGAACAAGGTTTGGGAGCATTGCTCATTACCTATCTTGAATCAGTTGCTGAAGATAATCAGGCATCGCATATTGGCATGGGTGTTGGTTTGTATGCTGACTATGGCGCGGCGCAGCGATTGTATATGCGCTTGGGCTACATGCCTGACGGTGCTGGCATAACGTACAAAAATGCACCCGTAGTTCCCGGCAAGCAATATCCTGTTGATGACCATTTATTGCTGTGGCTTGTGAAGGAATTGTCGCCTAAAGAGAGTGAAGAATAAATTACATGTGACCTTATCCCTCGATGCTTTCAAGTATATCAGCAATGCGTAGCCACCCCGCGGGTGATAAGCCATCTTGTACGCACCAGTAGGCTGCCAACACCGCTTGTACATAACTCCATTCCTTAATTCGCTGTCGGTCGATATCCATGCGGGTTGCAAACTGCGCAATTCGTGTGGCAATAATGCTGCGAGCATCACGATGCTCAAGAAGTTGTTGTAATGGGTTACGGATAAAAGCCCCAACTTCATACGCTGGCTCACCTAAGACACCTTTTGGGTCGATGGCACGCCATTCGGTATGATGGTTAAGTATGTTGTCGTGATGTAAGTCGCCGTGGAGTAAAACGGGTGCTGTTTGTGTCGCAAGCAGGGTGTGTGCCAGTGTGCGTGCGGTTTGTACGTAATGAGTATTAATGTGATCAGCATAATTTCGATTAAGTGTTGCAAGCCAGTCAGCGATAGAGGGAAACAATGTTGCATCAGGTACATAGGTGGTATGCAGTTTATTCATGACACCTATGGCGTGTTCAATACCATGTTCTTCATCATGAGGAAATAATGCTTGCAGCGAAGTACCGGGTATGAGCCGTTCAAGTAATAAAGCATTGTTCGTATGGTCAACAGCAAGCAATTGCACGCAACCATGGCCATTGTATGCCTCAAGGGCGCGTTGTTCTCGTATGAGTGCATCAAGGTTATGCATTAACTTTAGCACTATCGGCACTTGGTCGGTCGTGCGGCGGCCAAACATAACGTAGTTGCAGAGCAAATTGCGTGCTGGCTGCAGGTCGGTCAGATGCCACTGTTGTGAACAGGCTTCAATTTGTTTGTGAAGTGATGCGGGCCAGGGAGTGTTGGGAGATTTTGTGGTTTTCATACAGAACAGCCTAGCAATCGAGGCCATAAGAGTCTATCTACCTTGTCGTTTTCAAGAAGTTATCAAGTTTATTCTTCGCGATCGTGAGTCTATCTAAGTCATCAATCATAGCGGCATCATGAGGATTATACTCTACATAACCACTTTCATTCTCTATCTTAATTTTTATGCTAGAGGATAAACTCGCAATCGCTTTACGGATTTTTGTTTTTTCGGTTTGAGAAGAAGTTGTATTATATTGCTTGATTAAAGCATCAACAACCCCTGATCCATATGCTTGCGGTGGAAGCGCTGTAACTGGATTTCGAACGTCTTGCCCAATTGAAATCCATTTACTGACCCAAAATGGTACAACGCCCATTTTGCTTTCACCTTCTTGTATTGCTTGCGGGTCATACTCACCGGCAGCAATGTTTTGACCAACTACTGCAACAGCCAAAACTATAAAAATTTTATGAAGTTTCATCGAAATAACTCCCGCTATAAGGTTAAAAATCCCAAAATCACTATACCCCTTCTAAAAACAAGCATACCCAATAAACTATTCAAATTGCAATGATTTAAGGAAGGGGATAAAAAAGACGGATTTTTAAGGTATTGCCTGTTGAAAAATAGGGTAAAAGTGGGATAGAAGTGATGCGGGCCAGGGAGTGTTGGGAGATTTTGTGGTTTTCATAAATTTTAGTACTATCGGCATCTGGTCGGTCGTGCGGCGGCCAAACATAACATAGTTGCAGAGCAAATTGTGTGCTGGCTGCAGGTCGGTCAGATGCCACTGTTGTGAACAGGCAGTGATGTGTTCATGAGATGGTTTAAAAAGGTTGTGTTTCATACATAGCTTTTTATTTTTTTTGTAGTGACGCGTATTTTCATAACATCAAAAAGGATACATATTTAGTCGAGATACGTATCCTTTTTGATCTATACATATATCAGTGAAACGTATTATCTTCTGTTAAGATCTTCTCGTGTAGGTTTTCCCAGGAATGCATTTATTGTGTCATCGTTAAGATCTTGTCGGTCCTGTTCACTCAATTGTGTCTGATTTTCTAATAATTGTATCTTAAATGCATAGCGCTGTTGCCATATGTTTCTAAGTATCAACTCTATTCTTTTTCGTTCGCGATCAGTACTCGCATTATATTGTTTTATTAAAGCATCAATAACAGATGGTCTAAATGCATGTATTGTTAAGATATGGTGCGTCCAATTTGTAGCAGGATTAGGATCAAGCCATCTATCGACCCAAGTCTCTGTAGTGGTTGCGTCAGGATCTAAAGAAGAACGGGCAGGTTGACTATAACTAGCCTGGGAAAAGGATCCACTCTGTGAACCACTGGAAGGACTGCGAGAATTTGATGCAGGTATTGCAGGACCACTGCTGGCTGCAACACCACCCCTAGCGACGCTACTGGCTTGAGCACCACTGCTAGCAGGATTATAACTAGCCTGGGAAGAGGATCCACTTCGTGAACCACTGAAAGGATTGCTAGGATCGAATACAGGTATTCTAGGACCACTGCTGGCTGCAACACCACCAGCACTACCTTGCGCTCCATTAGCCTTTCGAAGAAAATTGGTGACGATTTTATTCTCAGCTTCATACCTAGGCTCTGGGACGACCCCATAAGCTCGTAGTCGACCTATCCAATTATTTTGTTGGTTAGAAATCTCTTCCAGTGCTTTACGGATTGTTGTTTGTATCTCAGGTACAGTCGCTCTATTATAAGCCTCTATTAAAGCATTAATTATATCGAGATTAAAGGACGTTGCCGGAAGAAAGCCAGTACCAAGATGTACGTATTTTTTCCAGTTGTGTGCGGGATCAGGATTAAGCCAGCGATTAATCCATATATTCGTGGGGTTTTCTCGCTCAGCTTCTTCGTCTTGTAGTAATATATTTAGTTGATGTTCTTTTGCGCTTATTTGAGTTGGAATGTCTTTTAATTCTTGTTGTAGCTCTTGCAATCGTTTAATCTCACTATCTATCTCTTTTGTGAATCTTTCTATATTCTGTTCATGTACTCTTTGCGAGAGTATGGCTTCTTGTGGTTTGCTAAGCAAAGTGTGCAAATTGTTTTCGGTTATTTCTCTGCCGCGTGTAAAATTGATTATGAGGTCGTTACACTCTTGTTGTCTCTTCCAGAGTTGTTTTATTTCTGCTTCTAGACGTTCTTTTTCTCGTTCCACTTCACTCGCCATGATCATGCTTCCGGTTATCCAGGTGGCCGCCAAGGCTATAAAAATTTTGTAAAGCTTCATAATGAAAATTCCTATTTTTGACTATTTATACAATAGCTATTTCTAAAAAAATGGTATCAAATCTATTACTCAAATTGCAATGATTTTAAGAGGAGGGGTGAAAAAAGGGATTTTTAAGGTATGGCCTGTTGAAAAATAGGGTAAAAGTGGGATAGAAGTGATGCAGGCCAGGGAGTGTTGGGGGATTTTGTGGTTTTCATACAGAACAACCTAGCAATCGAGGCCATAAGAGTCTATCTACAACAACAAGTGGATACATACACGGTTGATGTACGTATCCACTTGTTAAAAATTAGCTCTATTACTCTCCAGCGCCTTCACCACCACCTTGTTGTTGCTTCGACCAATCAGTCCAACCAGGTCCCCCAGGACCGCCCGCACCAAAACCAGCAGCACCAAAACCAGCAGCACCACCACCAGCAGCACCACCACCACCAGCAGCACCACCACCACCACCAGCAGCTACTTCTCGTGTAGGTTTTCCCAAGAATGCATTTATTGTGTCATCGTTAAGATCTCGTCTGTCCTGTTCACTCAACTTTTTCAAAGCTGCCTGATTTTCTAATAATTGCATCTTAAATGCATAGCGCTGTTGCCATATGTTTGCAAGTATCAACCTTATTATTGATTGTTTGCCAATATTCTCATCATGTTTTTTTATTAAAGCATTAATAACAGATGGTCTAAATGCATTTATTGTTAATTCATGTTGTGTCCAATTTGTAGCAGGATTAGGATTAAGCCATCTAGTGACCCAAGTATCTGTAGTGGTTGCGTCAGGAGCGAAAGAAAAACGGGCAGGTTGACTATAACTAGCCTGGGAAGAGGATCCACTCTGTGAACCACTGGAAGAATCGCGAGATGCAGGCATTACAGGACCACTGCTGGCTGCAACCCCACCACCACCAGCGACGAAGCTACCACCATAATTACTGCTAGCGCTAGGTGGTATAAAGCGACCATGAGAAACTCCCCTTAAATCTTGGGGCCTAAAGCCAGAACTGAATGCACGCATTACAGGGCCACTGCTGGCTGCAACACCACCACTACCAGCGGCGACGCTACCACCATACAAGAAGTCATCGAGTTTAT
>Ga0207120_1035_pt1 | contig 35033 bp, 27 predicted proteins | sample Alteio_BWMinHeat_40_FD_153509 | JGI IMG/M metagenome (GOLD analysis project Ga0207120, IMG submission 153509) | Enriched cells from forest soil in Barre Woods Harvard Forest LTER site, Petersham, Massachusetts, United States -... | ecosystem: Environmental > Terrestrial > Soil > Temperate forest >...
AGCGGCCGCGCTGTTACTCCTGGGCGCAGCCGGAATGTCCGCTGGAAGCGGCGCAAGCAATGGAACCGAAACCTATGACGTAGTCATCGCCAACGGGCGAGTGATGGATCCGGAATCAGGGCTGGATGCGGTGCGGAACGTTGGAATTCGCCGCGGGAAAATAGCGGTGATTTCGACCGGCCCTCTAGAAGGGAAGCAGACGATTGATGCGCGGGGCCTGGTTGTCGCGCCGGGGTTCATCGATCTGCACCAGCATGGGCAGGACGCGGAGAACTACGCCGTGAAAGCAGCGGACGGCGTGACCACGGCGCTGGAACTCGAAGTTGGGGTTACGGATGTCGATGGATGGTACGGCGAGCGGGAAGGGAAGGAGCGCATCAACTACGGAGCAAGCGTTGGGCACATTCCCGTACGCATGGCTGTGATGCACGACCCTGGCGGATTACTGCCCAGCGAGGATGCGGCCCACCGAGTCGCAACTACGGCGGAGATGGAAGAGATCAGCGCTCTGATCGAGAAAGGTTTGAAGCGCGGCGCGCTTTCCGTGGGACTTGGGCCCGCCTATACCGAAGCCGCGACAAATCAGGAAATCCTGGATGTGTTTCGCGTGGCGGCGAAGTATCACGCGTCCTGTCACGTGCACATTCGCGGGTCAGGAGCGCCCATCGAAGGGAATTTCAGCGGATTCGAGGAAGTGATTGCGGCTGCGTCGATCACTGGAGCACCGCTTCATATCGTACACATACAAAGCACCGGCGGACCGAACGTGACGGAGGAGTTGCAGATGATCGCGGAGGCGCGATCCCGCGGAATGGACGTAACCACGGAAAGCTATCCTTACACTATGGGCATGACCAGCATCCAATCCGCCTTGTTCGATCACAAGGAGGAAGAACCGGCGACCTACTTTGCTGCGCTCTTGTGGCCCGCTACCGGGGAGCATTTGACGAAGGAATCGTTCATGCGCTACCGCAAGCAAGGCGGAATGGTGATTCTTCCGGGGAATACGCCGGAGAATGTTCGTGCAGCGGTGGTGAGTCCGCTGACGATGATCGCGAGCGATGGATATCTTGCGAAAGGGCAGGGACATCCGCGAACCGCGGGCACCTACGCGCTGGTGTTGGGACACTACGTGCGGGAAGAAAGGGCGCTGGATTTGATGACGGCGCTGAGGAAGATGACCCTGATGCCCGCGCAGCGGTTGGAAAAGCGCGCGCCGGTGTTCAAGGATAAAGGGCGGATTCGCGTGGGGGCGGATGCGGACATTACGGTGTTCGACGCGAATCGCATCATTGATAAAGCAACTTACGAAAAGCCGTTGCAATACTCGGAGGGGATTCAGTTTGTGCTTGTCAACGGAGTTCTCGTCGTCAAGGATGGGCGGCTTGTTGACGGAGTTTTTCCCGGCCGGGCCGCGCGAGCACCGGTTGCGCAGTGACCTGGCTGAATCCCGTTCCGAACTCGCATGACACTGCGCAGGAATCAGAAAAGACCATGATGCCAACCGCCCGGAAGTGCTATATAGTACTGCGCGCAAACGCCTTGCTGCGAAAGGACTCACTTTGACACTCGCCGCCTCGGATTGGGCCGCCATCGTCGGTTATCTGCTGATCACCTTATTTCTCGGTTTGTACTTCCGCGGCCGCTCCGGCAAGAGCACCGAAGAGTATTTCGTGTCGGGACGGAATGTTTCCTGGTGGCTCGCGGGAACTTCCATGGTCGCGACCACCTTTGCAGCGGACACGCCCCTTGCGGTTACCGGACTCGTTTACGCGAACGGGGTCGCGGGGAACTGGCTATGGTGGAGTTTTCTGCCGTCAGGAATGATGACGGTGTTCTTGTTCGCGCGTCTGTGGCGCCGTTCGGGGCTCATCACCGACGTGCAATTCGCGGAGATGCGCTACGCCGGCAAGCCCGCCGCGTTCCTCCGCGGCTTCCGCGCTGTCTACCTCGGGCTGTTGATGAACTGTTTGATCCTTGGCTGGGTGACGAAGGCCATGGTGAACATCATCAGTACGTCGCTGGGGGTGAGCGATGGAAAGGCGCTGGCGATCTGCGTTTTCTTCCTGATGCCGTTCACGGGAATCTACGTTTCGCTCGGCGGGTTGTGGGGCGTGCTTTGGACGGATCTATTTCAATTCGTGCTGAAGATGGCCATCGTGATTGGTGTGGCTTGGTACGGCGTGCATGCCGCAGGAGGCATGCAACAAATGCTCAGTACGCTTGCGGCGAAGCGCGCTGCGGCCGGACCCGGAGCAAGCGACATCACGGCTCTTCTGCCTGATTTTTCCCGCGGTTTCACCGGCGAAGCTCTCTGGACGTTGCCGGTGATCACCTTCGTCGTGCATCTGGCGGTGCAATGGTGGGCCTTCTGGTATCCCGGCGCGGAACCGGGCGGCGGGGGATATATCGCGCAACGGATCTTCAGCGCGAAGGACGAAAGAAACGGATTGTTATCGGTACTGTGGTTTAACCTGGCGCACTACGCGCTGCGGCCCTGGCCGTGGATTTTGACGGCGCTTGCGGCAGTCGTTCTTTACCCGGGGCTTGCTCAGCCCGAGCGCGGTTACATGTTGGTGGCAACGCGTCAGACCCCGCACGCGCTCCTGGGAATTTTGCTCGCGGGATTCATGGCCGCCTTCATGTCCACGGTGGCCACGCAATTGAATTGGGGAAGCTCCTATCTGGTGGAAGATTTCTACCGCCGTTTCCTGAAGCGTGGGGGAAGCGAATCGCATTATGTGAACGTTTCACGGCTGGCGACGGCGTTTCTTGTGTTGGCGGCTGCCGCGGTCGCATGGCAGCTGACATCCGTCTCCGCGGGTTGGAAGATCGTGCTGGAGCTGGGAGCAGGAACTGGCGGCGTCTACTTGCTGCGCTGGTATTGGTGGCGCGTGAATGCGTGGAGTGAAATCTCCGCCATGGTCGCGGCGCTGGTGACGACGCTCGCGCTGCATTCCAGCGCCCTGTGGACCACAATTGCCGGAAGGCCGCAACCATTCAGCGGCTCCGACCCTGTCATTTTCGCCAAGACGACCCTCTGCACGACGGGCATCACGACGCTGGCCTGGCTCGCGGTCACGTTTTTGACGCCAGCGGAACCGACGGATACGCTCGTGAAGTTCTACCGCAAGGTTCGCCCGCAAATCACGGGATGGCAGCCGATGGCGAAACTGGCAGAAAACGAACCCGTCACGCGCGATCTGGGCAGAAACCTCGTGAGCTGGCTGCTCGGCTGTGTCCTTATTTATTCCGCCCTCTTCTGCATCGGTGAGTTGTGCTTTGGCCGGTACCAGACAGGTTTCCTGCTTGCCGTCGTGGCGATTGTCTGTGGGCTTGCGATCTCGCGGCTGATGCCCAAGCCGGCGGAGTGGCGAGCAAGCTGAAATGCCGGACACGCCGCAGCCGGCTCGCTCCGGCACCCATCATGCGGTTCTTGCCGGATTTCTCGGCTGGACGCTCGACGCTTTCGATTTCTTCATCGTCGTTTTTCTCTTCGATACGCTGGCGCACCAGTTCGGCGTCAGCAAGAAAGAAATCGTTCTGACAACCACGGCGACGCTGGCCATGCGGCCTATCGGAGCGCTGCTCTTCGGGCTGCTTGCGGACCGCTACGGACGCCGCATCCCGCTCATGGCCAACGTGATCTACTTTTCAGTGATCGAGTTGGTGTGCGGCTTTTCGCCCAACTTCACGGTGTTCATCATCCTGCGTGCGCTTTTTGGCATCGGCATGGGTGGCGAATGGGGCGTTGGCGCGTCGCTCGCGATGGAAGCAGCCCCGGTGCGTTGGCGGGGCATCCTCAGCGGAATCTTGCAAAGCGGTTATTCGATCGGATATCTGCTGGCGGCGATTGCCGCAAGGTTTCTTCTGCCCGTGTGGGGATGGCGCCCCATGTTCTGGATCGGCGCGCTCCCCGCGCTACTGGCGCTTTATATCCGGACGAAAGTGCCGGAATCGGAGGCGTGGAAGCAGCATCGCGCGGCGAGCACGGGGCAGGTCTTACGCATTGTTGCGGGAGAGTGGAAGCGCTTCAGCTATCTTGTCGTGCTCATGACGTTCATGATGTTTCTCTCGCACGGAACGCAGGATCTTTATCCGGACTTCTTGAAAGAAGTGCATAAGATTTCCTCCGCGATGGTAGCCAATATCGCGATGATCTATAACGTCGGAGCGGTCGTGGGCGCGATTGTTTTTGGACACGTCTCGCAGGTGGCCGGGCGCCGCAAAGGCATGATCGCGGCTTTGGGACTGTCGCTCTTGATGATTCCGCTGTGGGCGTTTGGCAGGGGGCTCCCCGCGATTCTCGCGGCGACATTTCTGATGCAGGCGGGAGTGCAGGGAGCCTGGGGCGTGATCCCGGTGCACCTGAATGAGCTTTCCGCCGACGCCGCGCGGGGCTTGATGCCTGGCCTCGCCTATCAGTTGGGGATTTTGCTGGCCTCGCCGACAAATTCAATTCAGTATGCACTTCATGTTCATTTCGGCTATCAGCGGGCCATTGCTGGATTCGAAGTAGTGACGATTCTGACGCTGGCGGGCCTGCTGTGGCGCGGCTCCGAAGCGCATAGCCGAAGTTTCGTGCGTCGCGCGCAAACGCATCCGGACAATTCCTCGGCGTGATGCAGCCTTGCCTGTTTCGTGGATTTTGATCACCGACGTTGCCGGGCTCACACAGTCGTGGGTGCTGCAACACACTTGCAAAATGCGGTTCGGAATCCGCTCTCACCCTAAATGACTGATCGACCTGCACTTGAGCCAGTCCTTTTGCACGAAATCCTCCTGGCGTGCCTCTTGCACTCCGATACACGCGATAGATCGAGTGCGGGAGGAAACAATGCAACGGTTCGCGGGAAACTGGCTCCACAGCAAAGCGTGTACGCGGTTCGCATTAACGCTTCTAGCAGTCACTACAGTTTTTGCCGGATGGGTGTCCGGCGGGCAGGGCGGACAGTCCGACAACGCTCCGCCTCCTGTCTATGAGGGATCGCTCCTTTACCGCTCGCCCATCTCCGGCCGCTACGAATCAGTGCCGCTGGTCCATACCGAAGTTACCCTCGACGTGCGCGGTCTCGCAGCCGCGGCGACGGTCACCCAGCAATACGTGAACTCCGGCACCGAGCCTATCGAGGCCGTCTATGTTTTTCCTCTGCCTCACGACAGTGCGGTCTACGACATGGAAATCCGCATTGGCAATCGGCTGATCCGAAGCGTGATCCGCGAGCGCGAAGAGGCCAAACGCGTCTACGAGTCCGCCAAGTCCGAAGGCAAGCGCGCCGCTCTCGTAGAAGAAGAGCGCCCCAACATCTTCACTGCTTCAGTGGCGAACCTCATGCCTGGCGATCACATCGACGTCCGCCTGCGTTACGTGGAGCCCCTGCGCTGGGAAGATGGGCGTATCCGCCTGGTTTTCCCGATGGTTGTGGGGCCGCGCTACATTCCCGGCACGCAAGCAGTCGGTCACACCGGCACCGGTTGGGCTGTCGACACCGACGCCGTGTCTGACGCCTCCCGAATCACTCCTCCCGTGCGCAATCCGGACAGCCGTCCCGGACACGACATCTCCCTCTCCGTCGATCTCGACTCCGGCTTCGAGTTCGGCTCGATCAACTCTGTCTCTCACGCGATCACCGTACGTCGTCTGCCGGACGGCCGCCGGCACGTAGAACTCGCCTCTGGCGCAACCATTCCCAATAAAGACTTTGTCCTGGAAGTCCGGCAGGCCGAAAGCACACAACCCAAGGCCGCTCTTTTCCTTTCTCCCGAACCCGGCTCCGGCGAAACCTATTTCCTCCTGTCTGCATTCCCCCCCACCGTGCAGCCGGTCAAGCGCATGCCCGTGGAAATGCTTTACATGATTGACGTCTCCGGCTCGATGGGCGGCACTTCCATCACGCAGGCTCGCGAAGCGCTGCTCCAGGCCCTCGACCGTCTCGGCCCCAACGATCGCTTCGGCATCCTCGCCTTCAACCACGCCTATTATGAATTTGCCTCCGAGCCACTGACCGCTACCACGGAAAATCTCGCCGCCGCGCGTCGTTTCGTTCAACACCTTGAAGCAGGTGGCGGCACCGAGATGCTTCCCGCGCTCCTCCACCTGATGCGGAAGCCAGAAACTTCCGGCTTCCTGCGCCACATCATCCTGCTTACGGACGGCGACCTCGGCAACGAAGAGCAAATCTTCGCCGCGCTGCGACTGAAATTGGGCGGCGCGCGCCTATACACTGTCGCCATCGGCAGCGCTCCGAACTTCTTCCTCGCCACCAAAATGGCGCAATTCGGCCGAGGCACTTTCACGCATATTGCCGATATCGGTGAAATTCGCGAGCAGATGGGCCGCCTTCTCGAAACCATTGAGAGTCCTGTCCTCACCGATGTGAAGTTATCCTTCGAAGGAGTGGAAGTCGCCGAAGTCTACCCGCAGCGTCCACCCGATCTTTTCCTGCGCCAACCTCTCCTCCTCTACGGGCGCATCTCCCAAGGCCGCACGGGCCGCGTGCACCTCACCGCTCGCGCAGGGGATCAACCTTACGAAGCGAATTTCGCTTTCGACGCTTCGACCGCGTCTTTCCATCCCGGCATCACTACGCTATGGGCTCGGCAGCGCGTCGAAGATCTCGTTGACCGTTGGCGCTTGTCCGACGAGGACTCCAGGTCAGGGATCCGCGCAACAGCGATCGCCCACGCCATCCGCTACCGGCTTGTCACCCGCTTCACTTCGCTCGTCGCTGTTGAGGAAATCGTCGCGAACGCGAGCGGCGCATCCGCTCAGGTTCCTGTGCCTACAGAGTTGCCGGCCGGCATGCAAATGGACAAAGTCTTCGGCGCGCCCGCCACGGGCACTGCCGACGCCTTTCTCGAAGCTCTCGGCGTTGTGCTTCTCCTCCTGAGCCTTGTGCTGTGGCGTCTAACTCGCAGGGTAAGAGTGCTCTCGTGAAGCCCCTGCGGTTTTTCGTTGCGCTCACGCTGGTCGCAGGAGCGTGCCTCACGGGTCGCGCCCTCTACCTGCATGCGAAAGCCGAGCTTGCCGGCATCCTGATTCGCCGGGCTTGGCAAGAGACCGCACGCTCGGGCGAGTCCCGCCCGCCGTGGCCGTGGGCGGACACCCATCCAGTAGCGCGCTTGCGCATTCCGAGGCTGGGTTTCGACGAGATTGTTTTGGAGGGCGCAACTCCGCGCACTCTGGCGTTCGGTCCTGCGCGGCTCCTCAGCGGTGCCGGGTTGGGAGAGCCTGGCAATCTGGAACTCGCCGGCCACCGCACGAGTTGGTTCGAGCCGCTTCAGGCTCTGGCTCTGGGCGACAACATCGAAGTCGAATGGTATGACGCCCGCCACGGCCGCTTGCGACAGCGCACATACACTGTCAACGTTATCCGTGTGGTCGCCCCCGAGGATGTAAGCCTGCTAGCACCCACGTCCGATGATGCGCTGACACTTGTAACCTGCTACCCCTTCGGACGCGGTCCGCGCTCCCCGCAGCGTTACATAGTCCGTGCCTCACCGGTCGGTCCCCAGCTATTCGACGCAGCTTTCAGCCGTTGCTGTCGATAACTTGGCACTGTGTTTTGTGCGCAAAAAATATCTCTCAAATTCCGAATGTGGAAGCACGCAAGGTTGAAATCGAAGAAGAGACTACTGTAAACTGCTGATGGTAAACAGTGGACCGTGCGCCCGTAGCTCAGTTGGATAGAGCGTCTGGCTACGAACCAGAAGGTCGGGAGTTCGAGTCCCCCCGGGCGCACCACTCTAAAACCTACCCCTGCTAACATTTACGCTGCTTTCTCTGAATCAATCGACACAACATTTTGTAGCCCATCGTAGCCCAACAGCGAAAATCCCAAACCCACTCTGTCGCACCATTCCCGTCTCCACGCTTCATCTTTTTGCAATCCGCTCGCGTAGAGGTCAGTTACGGTTTTCTTTGAGTGGCCGAGCCACAGCGTTGTTAAGTCTTCGGGCACGCGGGCACGCCGCAACGTCTCGGTGCGGAATCGCCGGAAAGCGTGGAGACCGATTTTCTTTCCGGTCGCGTGCAATGCCCGTAGGACGTTGCGCTGTATCAGCGGTCGCCCGCTGGATGTGGCGAACAGATACCCCGACTTGTTGGCCGTGTACTTCTGCAACAGCCGGGCCAGCAACTCGGGAATATCTACCTCGCGCACAGCGTTAGGCGTTTTAGGGTCTTGTTCCCGACCGTGCCAAATGCTGCGCCGTACATGGAGCACGCGGCAATCCGGCGAAAGGTCAGTGGGCTTCAGTGCCAACGCTTCACCAATTCGCAACCCGGTCCCGGCCAGCAACGCGAAAATGAGCGCGTACCGCTCCTTCGCGCTGGCAAGTATTTCCCCGAGTCCCGTTTCAGTTACGGTTGGCCTGTACTGTCCTTCTTTTTTCACGATGGGCAGCCCGATGAAATCGTGATTCCATTTGCGCGGGTAAATCTGGCCGCCTTCTGCATCGACAGCGGATGCAAGGACGAGCTTCACCACTTGCGAATAGTTCACGATGGTTTTCGCGGACAATCCCGCCGCTGCCATTTTCTCAATGAAATCACGCAACGCGCCGTTGGATACGTCCCCCAGAAACTTGTCACCAAGTTCAGGGAGCACCCATTTGTCGAGCGCGTGCTGCCATCCGAAAACGGTAGCGGGTTTGACTGGCTTGCGCCGCCGTGTGGGTAGGGACGCTATCCACTTTGCTGCTTGGGCGCGAAACGTCATTGTTGGCGCTGTGTTGGCTAGGAATGACTCTTTACTGTTGATACCTTCAACTTGGATGTGTTCCCGAAGTTTCCTGCGAGCAACGCTTCGAGAGGAACAAGTTCCTAACGAAACGGTGCGACGCTTCCTATCCAGGCAACCGGGCAAGTCTATCCAGTACCGACCGTATGTCGGCGCTGTTGGACTCCACGGTTTGTTACGTTGGAACACGTTGCCTGTTTGTCCGATGCGGCGTGACAAGGATGGTCCTCGTTTCCGCCTTATCGCCGTAGCCGGGAAGGGTATCACAACACGTCCGGGCAGACTCTCGCCAACCAAAGGCACTACAGGCTCAACCACGGGGAACGACCCTAGTCTGGCCTTTGGAGGGGAGGCCGGAGTGAATTTACGGAGTCGAGTAAGGGTCTCAGGGCCGACGCCGTATTTAACCTAATAAGTATACCAAAAAATAGCCTTAAATGCAAGATAAATCAGCGCGTTAGCCGCAATTTCGTCGTGGCGTGTCGAATTTGAACGCGGTAATGGTCGTGACAAAAAGTATGCAAAGCGGGGTCTAGGTCAACGAGGCTAGGAACGCCGTCCCTGCGTCGTCGTCTAGATTCTAGTGCGGTGACTAAGACTAGTCGCCTAGCTCCCCGTTTGCATTCCGTGCAGATGAGCCTTTTCGCACTCCTAGTAAATATTCTAGTCATAGGCCATATTTTCTAGTGATAGCCCATAGTTCTTAGTGACTCCTTTTGCAAACGGTCGGGTGTCTAGTGCTATCCCTCAATGTCTATGAATCCTTCGCAGGGGACCGTCAATTTGGCTTGAGGTAGGAAGTCCGGGCGGAAGTATCGGGCTTCCTAGTGGAAGTACGGGGTAGCGCGATTCATTGGCATTTCGGTAGGCGGTAAGCCGTGGTAGCAACCCGGAAGGTCTTTGACTTCCTACCATCTATGACCTCGGCAAGAGACAGTCCGGCGCTGTCAGCGTCATTCTCTCTGTGGATAGGCTCTAGGTATGTGCTTTCCTGAAGCACAGGCCGCCCGTGGCGAAGTTATCTTGGCTTCTTTGTGTTTGGTGACGGGATGACATCGCCTCTCCTGTAGCCTCTCAGACGAAAGAAAAGACTTGACTTTTCCACAAAAGAGAGTAAAAGCCCCGTTTTCGCTTGACAACCAAGCGACAAGTGTGCTACATTATCTCTAGTGTTTAGTTGAGCTAGGTTAAGCAAGCAAACCAAAAAGGTTGCCTACCGCATCTAAATAGACAGCAGTTATTTTGAACTCCTCGTAGGTTTAGACCCTGCCTCTCGAAGCGTTCCCTGGAAAAGAGAAAAAAACCATGCAAGACACAGTACCTAGCGGCGCAGACATTTTGCTTGACGCGCCTGCGGTCGCATCGATGTTGCACGTCAGTACGTTTTACGTTCGGAAGCACATCCCCGTTGTGAAGCTGGCTCGACGCTGCCTTCGCTACAAGCTCTCAGACGTTCAGGCATTTATCCAAGCTCGGCAGTCGAAGAAAGGTTGAGATGTCCAGAGCAACCCATAGCCTTCGAGACAAACCATCGAAGTCATTACGTTACCGTCCTTGCCGGAAAACGCTTTTAATCGACAAGATAAAAAAACTTCACCCCGACATTTCGTTAGCGGGTTCAACAATTTTCCATGAAGTTGGTTGTGCAAGCACACGCTACTTCTGCGGGTGCGACTGTTTAGGCGTGTCTCTCACCCTGCCAGACGGCAGAACGTTCAGTCACAGCAGTTTTCAAAATTCACTTTAGAAAGCAAGCATCAAACATGAAAAACCCACACCGCAAAAAACTAACGCCAACGAAAGTTGACATACGCAAGAAACTCACGCGGGAGCTAGTCTTTAGATTCGGCCCTGCGAAACCAACCACGAAAAGGACGAAGAGCTAACATGTCTGATACAAGCATCCCGAATAGTAAATTGTTTGGAAAACACGCCAACGGCAGAATGGCGCAGGAGCTATTCAAGAACAATCCTGCGGAGTACGCTCGCCGACGCGCTGAGGCCGAGAGAGATGGTTTGCTGGCTCCCCGGCCAGTCTGGGCAGACCCGAACTACCGCGATAGATTCAATCCTAAACAACACTCGGAAGAAACCCTCAGACACTTAGCCGACGCTGCACTGTGCGCGGATGCTGTGAAGTACTACGGCTCTGGTGCAAGCACTGGCGGTACGGACACGGTGTCGAAGCTCGCCGCAGAACAGCCCGACTATTACAGAAAAGTCCGCGCCTGTGCGGTTGCGAAAGGTTTTATCGAAGATAGGCCAGCGCAACCGACGCCGGAAGTGAAGCCTGCAAGTCAATGGATTGTCGTTCCCGATGAGGAGTGCGACGCTTGCGGTCTCCCGCGAGGATACCGGACAACCCAGAGCGGCCTTGAAATGGTGAAGCGCGTCATCAAAGAGACTGCTGAGGCGAAGGCGCAGGCCGAGCGCGATGCTCAGGTTGCTGCCGAGAGACTGGCACGCGATGCAGCCATTGACGCATCCCTCTCAACGGTCGGAGCCATCCGCGAGACTCACGGTACGGAAGCCGCCATCATTGCGGAGGGATTGCAACGCGACAACGTTGCGAAGCGAACCACGTAACGAACCATCGCGTGGAGACCCGTTGCATTTATGCAAAGGCGGGTCTCTGCGTTGTTGGATTCCAGCTTTTCCGGCCCGTGTCCCTCACCTTGTTGGAACTATAGAGGCACTCATCTGCGGGAAAGGCTGTGAGCGAGGAAAAAGGAAAAAGGGAAAAGCAAACTGTAAGTGTAAGACTGGAGAGGGGGTTAAGTACTCTCTCTTTTTCCCTTCTTTCGGGAAAAGCAATTCACCTTTTTCCTTTTCCCTGTATTCCTGCTCGCAGGGTAGGGCAGCAAAAAAATATCAGCAAGGTATGAGAAACACGGCTAGGAAAACGAAGAAAGCGAAAACAGAATGACCAACGAAACGAAGCAAGAAGCAAAGAAAATTGTGCCATTTAAGATTCTAAACGGACATGAATTGGCGAACACGGCACCGGAGACAATTCCCACACTCGTAGGCGGATTACTTCTACAGGTTGGCGTGTCGATGGTGGTAGCGAAACCAAAGACTGGCAAAAGTTGCCTTGCACGGCAGGTTGGCGTAGCTGTGGCAGAAGGAACAGACTTCCTTGGTAACCCTACGCTCTGCGGAGATGTTTTGTTACTCGCGCTTGAAGGTCCCCTAGGAGTCATTCAACAACACTTCAAGAAACTTGGCCACACTGGCACACGCGGCACTATTCACGTTGTCCACGGTCACACACCTTGGGATGGTGAGGAAGGCTTGAAGCGGCTAGAGGAAACGATTAAGAGTCTGCCGAAACTCCGCCTCGTAATCGTGGACCCCGCCCCAAAACTCTTGCGACTCATTGACTCATTCGATCCCGGCGCTGTGGGTCTTGCCATCGAGAAATTGGAACTGATTGCGAAGGTCCACAAACTCCATTTGATGTTTCTTGTCCACGCAAAGAAAAAAGTGACTGACGATGCTGGCGACGCCGCAATGGGCAGCACTAGTTTTCGTGGCGGTACGGATACGAACATCTTCATGGTTGCAAAGGGGACGCAGAGAATCATTTCCACAGAACAACGGTGGGGTGTCGCTCTGGAACCCACGCTTCTATCTTTCGACCCAGATACCCAGTCCATGCATCTTGGTGTGAGTGTGGAAGTCGAAGAAGAAGCGCAGCAAGCTGGCAAAGACCGAAACACCATGAAGCGCATTGAACAAGAACTCTGGGACGCCCTCAGCGCGGAAGAAAATCCAACGCAAGGCGAGTTGCTGAAAGCCGTCACGGGGAAGAACCTCACTAAGTTGAGAGTGCTCGAACAGATGGTGAGCAGCGGGCGGATTGTGGTAGAGAAAGACGGTCCGGCGAAGCGTTACCGCGCCGTGGAAATTCAAGACGAAGTGATGAAGGAGGCCGCATGACACCCGCAGAACTTGACGCGCAAATCGAACTCAACAACAAAAAAATCGCTTCGTTGACGCGCTACTGGGAACATTCACTTCCGTCAGTTGAAGTACCGAGCCGAGAACAATTTCTATTGTGGTTGCGGATGTTCGACTTCGATTTTGACGTGGTGATTTACGGTATAGGAGAAACGTCAAAGAAGCTCGAACGGCTTGGCGGTCGGATGAGCCTCGACCATGCGGTGCGATTCTGCTCGAAGTGCTGCATAAGCTACCGCAAGGCTCGCGCACTGCCGCAACTGCCGTCCGACAGGTTTGTGCCGAGTGTGGCCCCTTCGTACGAAGAAAACGTGAGGACGCTGTGAGCACCGTTCACCTTACACCTGAAGAAAAACTGGCCGCTAAGAAATGGCGCAAATATATGAAGGCTAGAAAAAAAGAATTGATGGTCCCTCTGCCGAAAAGTCTCGCGGACGCGTTAGGCGACATAAAACACGGCACGCTGGTCACTGTGCGGGAATGGGCGAAGTGCTGTGAACGTGCATCCCTCATCGAAGCTGGCGTGATAAAGAGGCCGAACGCAGAAGCCCAAACAAACGAAGTAGGCAGCGTGTAGACTCTAAGCGCATGAGCAACCGTGCGTTTGTTGTGTTCGTCTCGCTAGTTCTGGCTCTGGGGCTTGCTACTGGGTATCACCTTTCTACGCTCCCGAAACTGGAAACCTACAAGTTACTCAACATAGCAGGTCTGTGTTACGACTTTCTGGGCATCGTGGTCTTGTCGGAGATAACCGCTTCGATAGAAAAATGGAAGAAAATATCCGTGGAACTGATAGCGCCTACGGTCTTGTGGCTTCACACGGTCTTTCCATTGGGTATGTTCATCGGTGGGTTATTGGCGGCACTGGTTGTGCATGGTTCTTCGGGGAGCGCCGTTTCCAAATTCAGCATCTCATTTTTTGTCTATTCACTAACTCCCCTCTCGATTCTAGACGTGGCCGTGGCCTTCCCACCGTTCGCCTCTCTTAAGGGTCTTGAATCTCGTTGGCGTTGGTTTGGGCTGTTTCTCCTATTGACTGGTGTTGGATTACAACTGGTCGGTGCGCTACTAGGGCTTAAAGCGTGAAAGGGTGAACAATGGACAATCCTCTCTCGAAACTCGAACTTGATTACTGGTACAAGGTTCTCATGGTCGTTTCGTTTGTGGTCTTTCTGCTGGCCGGGTCGGGTGTTCTCAAAGCCTTTCCCACGGCACCCACTGCCCTTATTTCTCTCGGTATCTTTTTTGCAGGATTGGGGGAGTGGATAAATCACCCGTTGCAGACTGGTTTCCTAGCGCCGAACGCCTATCATCCGAGTGGCGTCCTCACCAGTCATCCGCGCAGTAACAATCTCATCGGCATTGGTTTTGTCTTGCTAGGACTCGTTTTGATTTTATGGGGCATACTCCGGTTGTTTCGCTAGGCTGACCCAACTCGCACTTTTCAGAGCACAAAAAATAAAAAAAATCCCGGCCTAGACTAGCCTTCGATTTTCCGCGAGCGTGACTAGAAACCTAGAGAATCCTAGACATTTCTAGTGACCCAAACTAGAAAACGACAAAAAACTTGTGTGACAGGGGCGCTGTTTCCTCTTAATCGTTTAACCCCGCCCATCATAATGTCGGACGTGTCCCCCGTTGTTTCTTTTCAAAGACTTGCCGTATGTAACTCAATGTAACCTATTATTCTATTGACAATGTTCTACGCTTAGTCCATTGTGGACGTGAATCTGGCACAGGCTAGAACGGAGTACGTCGCCGCGACCTGTACCGCATCCTAGAAGAGTGAAGGGGATAGCCGATGCAAGCGCTAGGAACACAACCCTGCTTTGTCTGCAAACAAGTGTTTGAACTCGACGATTTGAACCTTTGCCTACAGTGCGGACAAGGCTACTGCGTTGGCTGTGCTCGGTTGCTTGCTGGCTGTGACTGCTTGGTAGCCGAATGTATTGGTTTGTTGGAAAATTCGCTGGAAGCGACTGACTAGGTTTCTAGTACGGCGGGAGCGGTCCTAGCACCGTTCCTTTGTTCTTTGACAACCTGACATAAAGCGTAAGGCGCACAGTGTTGCCCCTAGTACGGTGCCGCCGTCCCGTAGTTGCACGTAAAGACGGATTCCGGTCTCCCGCAAGGGAACGACGGCAAGACAGCGGTGCAGAAAACTGTCTTGGGAAAAATGAAGAAACGGAATTGGGCGAGTCAATCTGTGAATCCTTCCGGCATTTGGGGTAGATGGACAGGGTTTAATGGAGGAAACGATGCGAGTGGCTTTATATGGGCGCGTTAGTACCAAGGACAAGGGACAGGACACGGAGAATCAACTGCGCCAGTTGCGCGAGTTTGCAGCATTGCAAGGATGGACAGTCACGCACGAATATGTAGACCGCGAGACAGGCTCTACGGATGATAGAGCAGAGTTTCAGGCCATGTTCAAGGATGCCAGTCAGCGCAAGTTTGACGTGCTGCTGTTCTGGGCATTGGACAGGCTCTCCCGTGAAGGTGTCCTAGAAACGCTACAGCACCTCAACAGGCTGACTTCTTACGGAGTCGGCTATCGGAGCTTCACAGAGCAGTACTTTGATTCCTGCGGGATATTCAGGGACGCGGTTATCGCTATCATTGCCACGGTTGCCAAGCAAGAGCGTGTCCGTCTCTCGCAGCGGGTCAAGGCTGGACTGGAGACAGCACGCGCCAAGGGTACAAGGTTAGGCAGGCCGCGTGTTGCGATAGACCAAACTCGAATCTCGGTCTTGAGACAAGAGGGAGTATCCATGCGTGGGATTGCAACGAAGCTAGGATGCTCTGCGGCCTACGTTCACAAAACCCTATCAAATTTGCAGTCGATTGGTGTTGCAAACACAGCCGACTAGCAGAAGAGTGTTTGCCGTTCACGAAACGGATGATTTTGGAACGCGAGTCCTGGCAGTCTTCGGATGGCCGGGCTGTTTGTTTTGTGCGGGATACTTTGGTTTGCCACATTACTGGGTGTAGACTCCCGGCCAAGGAGTTGCCCGGCCATGAGCAAGGAATCTCGCTTTCAGGCTGTGAAAGGTCTTGGGATACTTGTGGCTATCCTCTTCGCGGCCTTTGTTCTTCCAGTGCTCTACATACACGGGATGGTTTGGTTTTCGGAAAAGGCATTTCCGTGGTTCTTCTACGGGTGCGCAATTGCTTTTGCCATCTGTCTGTTGGTGCTACTTCCACTCAGCATCTTTAGGAAGCTGCGGCCTTGGACTGGCATGGGCTTTTACCTTGTGTCCTTTTTGTTTGGTACCCTGCTGTTCACATTTTCGTGTCTGGTTGCCGTCCAGTTATGGGGCTATCTTGGTCTAATCATCGGTTTGGTCATGGGAGGGGTTGGCGTCGTGCCTGTAGCTTTTCTGGCCGCACTCTTCCACGGAGAGTGGGCTTTGCTTGGATATGTGGTACTGGGAATCGTTGTGACCTACGGCACCCGAGCGTTGGGAATCCGTTTGGTAGAGTCAACTCCTGATGATGAATACGAAAGGGCAGAGCAGGTGAGTGGCGACGCAGTGTTGAACCCAGAGGCAGACGAAGACGAAGATGAAGACGAATTGGCAGAGTCAATCGAAGCACAGCTAGTGAACTACGAGCCTTGCACTTTCTGTGGGGGCAAGGGCACCAAAGAACCATCGGGCCAGACCTGTGAAGTCTGCGAAGGTTCGGGACAAATCTACGAAGAGAAGAAGTAGTCTGCTGTAGTGAGAGGGGAACACGATGCCCACCGCTGCCGACTTCCGAATGGAAATGTACCGGATGATGTATGAAGCTATGGCTGAAGGAGAGACTTCGGTAGAAATCAACTCAGGAGAACTTCACAGGCGAGTTGGTGGTTACCCCGGTGCAAACCATCGGATGCCAGTTTGCTGTCAGGTCATGCGTGGTGCTTATGCACCAGACGCTGGCGATGTGATTTTGGAAGAGCCACCCAGTGGACAAGGGGCGAACTTGACCATTAGGTATGTGCTTCCGACGCCTGTTGCCGCGACAGGAGCTTAGTGGTGCCGGAGCCATTAAGTTGATGACGTGTTCGCGCCAAAAATCAAAATGGCCCGGCTTGTCTTCGGATGGCCGGGTTTTTCTTGGGTGGCGACCAATAGAGTTCGCTTTACTTTCGCCGCGGTGCTAGCATGGAATGTGCGAGGCGCTGTGGGCCATGTGCTGCTTGTTCTGTCGTAGCGAGGAAAATCTAACGAAAGAACATGTATTTCCCGCCTTTATGGGTGGTGAACTAGCGGTGCGAAACGGAAGTTGTAAACGTTGCAACCGTGAATTCAGCGTTGCTGAAGCCGCGTTGAAGAAGGCCACAATCCCTCTCCTAAACCTTTTGCAAATCAAGAATCGGTACGGCGTCGTTCCAAACGCACCATTGAACGTCGAAATCCGTGGTCTGGACCTGAAGAAGCTACCCGCGTTCTTGGACGGGAAAGGCGAGATAAATCTCTTGAACGTGGTCAGGGAATCGGTAAGTGAAGACGGCAGAAAGCTGCGACAAGGATTCTTTATCACCAAGGAAGATGGCGATAGATTCGTTGAGCGAGGACGCGCCCAAGGGCGTGAGGTGAAGGATATAGGGGTTCCACACGAAATCGTGATTGAGGCTGATTACACGGTTCCCCTACCATTCATCGAGTCTTTTGAAGCGCGTAAGGTCGCAGCCAAGATTGCGATGACAGCGATTGCGTTTGAATACGGCATCCCGTTCGCTCTCTCTCCCCAATTCGATGCATTCAGGAAGGTATGTGTCGCAAAGGCCGCGCAAGACCTGCGCGTCTGGTTTTTCGCCAATGAGGGCTTTATGAGCGCCCACATTCGCACTGCACACCAGCATAGCGTCATGTGTTATCTAAGTGCTGGAAGGCGTAAGGGCTGGGCGCTGGTGACGCTATTCGGCGGTCTTTCTTACCTGATGGAAGTTGCGGCAGAGTACACTGAACGCGAAAAGCAATTCAGCATCTTCTATGATGCCGCCTCCAAGAAACGCGTCAATCCCATAGTTCTGGCAGATGAGATGACTCTCATAGGCCATGTGCGGTCCCCTGCAACCAAGTTCGAGAATCGGAACGCAGTGGATGAGCAATGGTTTCCAATCATCTCTGCGTTTTGCTCACAGAAGGGCATTGAGGCGCGGCGAATCGGTGAAAAGAAACATGAGACTACGTAAAGCCGGATGTGCTTACAAGTGACTCAGAAAACTGGCCGCAACGACCCTTGCCCGTGTGGAAGTGGCAAAAAGTACAAGAAATGCCATGGAGCCGCTGTTCGCGTTGGAGCCAGTGCAAAAATGCCAGAAAGGAAACCGACCACAAGCGCAGACCTCCCTCTCTCAAAGTTAGGGCTTCCCGGCGCTTTTTATCAGCTTCACGTTCAAGGCGCGAAGAGCGGTGAGCCGCGAACCACGCCATCTCTTGTGTTGCCAGACAAATATCGCGTTGTACTAACCCTCACTAGAACCGTGACTGAATCCCACAAACTGAGCTTTGAATCAGGTGTGATGGGAGATTCCTACATTCACTTCGCTAAACCTGAAAAAGAGCGCAGGGATTTGGACGTCGATGAGATGGTTGTTTTTTACGGACATGAGAGCACACGGATTGAACTAAGGGGAATCGCCAATCCAGACGGACGATTGAGCAAGCTGATAGTGGAAACGCCTGCTGGAAGTTTCACAGAAGCAGAGACTATTGCTTTTGGCGCTGCCAGCCCGTTCCTGAGTTCGCTGGCCTTTGGTCTTGACATTCCGATTCGTATCGCTCAAATGGACGTAACGCAGCTATCTACGAGTTTCTCTTCAATGACATATACCTGCCCCTACAATGAAATTGTTCCAGACGCTGGCGAGTTTAACAACGCTCCATACGTTCAATCGCTTTTGTCTTTGTACCGCGAAGGAATAAATAGCCAAAGCCCCAACTATCAGTACCTGTGTTGGTACAAAATCGTTGAAGGCATAAATGTGAAACGTGAAGAGGAAACTGCGAACTTAAAGGCCGCTCTTCCTTTGAAATTCTCAGAACGTCTAGAAGGAACAAAAGTAGAACAACGCAAACGCTTGGAGGAAGCGTTTCCGTTCATCAAAGCCTGCGGAGTGAGTGACTCAGCTTGGGATGACCTTGTGCCGGATGAAGTATTGGGCTGGAAGTTTAATCGTGTGCGTCAGCACAAGCTGGAACCGCTCCGCAACAAGATAGCGCATATGATAAGCGAACCGTCAGGAGATTTATCTCTTTCGCCTGATTCGCGTGAGAATGCCCGTGAGGTCACAAAGTGGATTTCGCTGCTAAGATTTATTGCCAGAGTTATGACCATGAACGAAAGTGCGCGGATTCCGGTAGGACAACTTTTCAATATGCCGCAAAATCCGAAGCACATAGATGAAATGCGCGGTGCGTTCCAGAAGCCAACGCGCAAATGACGATAGCTCCGTTAGCTCCAACTCAATTTCAAGCTGAAGCGTACCGCCCTTAGCAACGTTGGACTTCATCCCGATAGCGAAATAACCCTGTAAACACAGCGTTTGTGCATAGTGTGCAGAGGGTCTTGCGCTGTAGCCCACGGTAGCCTATTTAAGGGGGTAGGATTCAGAATGGATTCGCCTGTAGGTAACGGACGATAAGGCATTTAAGTTTTTACCTACTCCGGCTACGAACCAGAAGGTCGGGAGTTCGAGTCCCCCCGGGCGCACCACTTTTCCTTCATCTTCATTTAGTTACCGACGACCGCAATTAGTTGAGGTTCCCCCCTTTGACGCGGGCTCTGAGACAAAAAATCATCTACGACCTGTTTCTCCAAAGAGCATTTGTAGCCGGTCCACGACCGGATGAAGCGAGGTAATCTCAATCGGCGACAATGTATGGTCGCATAATGGCTAGGTCTTCTACATCAATGACTACCCGGTTGCTCCGAAGTACCACCCGGGGCTTGGAGTTAATCGTCTGTTTATGTCGGCGCGAAGAGAATCTTGGCACGAAGGTAGGGGCTGCGTTCAAATACGCAATAGCATTGAATCAGGAGGAGCATGAGCCGGCCCAAGTCTGGACGTACGAGGCAGGGGACTAGCAGAGTCTTGAAAACTGTCTGCAGTCTGACCTGAAGCCGCACGTTACGTCTTTTGGTCTGCAGGAGGAGCTATGAATTACCCGGCTCTCTTTCGATCCGCCCTTCTGGCATTACCTTGCAAAAATGAGTTGCTTCCAGAAGGGGACGTCTTGAAACTGGCGGAAAGGCACCGCTCTCATTTCGGGTTCCAGTCGCTCAATTGCTTTCTCGCGGTGCTCATTCTAGCTTTCCTCTTTGCAGTCTTGATGTGTGCGCTACCGCTGGTTACTTTTGCACAAGTCGCCGGAGGCAGCATTACTGGAACCGCCAGAGGAGACTCCGGTTCCGCAATCCCCGGAGTTCAGATCTCTATTAAGGATGTGGCTACTGGCCAAGTCAGGACAGTGCTTACCGACACATCCGGCTCTTACAGCCTACCTGCACTACCTGCCGGCAAGTATGAAATGACGGTTTCCGCTCTCGGGTTTGTTACCCAAGTCTGGACTGGCATCACCGTAGCCGTCGGAAGTCAGCGGGTCTTCAATGTTTTGATGCACGCAGGCAGTTCCGAGACTGTCGTGCGCACCATTGCGTCAAGTGGGTCCGCAAATCAATCGTCCGGTAACGTTGACAATTCCGTCGTGCAGAATACGCCGCTCAACGGGCGCGATTGGACCCAGCTTGCCACTTTGCAGGCGGGCGTCACCGGCGTTCAAACCGGAAGCGCCAGTGGCGGTGGAAATACCGAACGCGGCTTTGGAGCGCCAATAAGCATCTCCGGCGCCCGGCCCGACCAAAATAGTTATCGCCTGGACGGAATCAGCATCAACGATTATTCCAATGGCGCTCCCGGCAGCGTCCTTGGCGACAATCTCGGAATCGACGCCGTTGAGCAGGTCTCTGTTCTGGGCAGCAATTATCCCGCCGAGTATGGACGGACCTCGGGCGGCGTCATCAACGCGGTCACTCGTTCCGGAACCAAAGCGTTTCACGGCGATGTTTACGAGTTCTTTCGCAATAGCGCACTGGACGCACGAAACTTTTTTGACGGCAGAATTCCTCCCTTCAAACGCAATCAGTTTGGTGGCTCAGCCGGTGGGCCGATCCAGAAGGACCGCATGTTCATCTTTGGAGACTACGAAGGTCTTCGCCAGTCGCTCGGGTTGACCACGGTAGACACCGTCCCCTCGCCAGCCGCGCGCGCTGGAAACCTCTCCACCGGAACGATTACCGTCGATCCCAGTGTACTTCGCTTCATAAATGCGTTCTATCCATTGCCGAACGGCGCTCTGCTGGGTAATGGTGATACCGGGATTTTTTCCTTTGCCGGCCAGCAAGTCACAAACGAAAACTATTTTACGGTCAAAGTTGATCGGAAGTTCTCCGATCGAGACACGCTGTCCGCCACCTACATGCGCGATAACTCCGAGACCGTCCAGCCCGACAACTTCGACGAGTTGCTTGCCAATACTGTTTCGCGGCGTCAAGTCGTGACTCTCCATGCCCAGCACCTATTCAGTGCCACCCTCCTCAATGTCGCTCGTTTTGGTTTCAGCCGTTCCGTTGGCATTACAGGAGGCTTAACTAAAATTTTGAACCAGAACATGCTTGACCCCTCTTTCGCATTTGTGCCAGGAGGTTTGGCCGGTGAAGTGCGTTCGGTGCCTGGCGTGACCAATTTCTCCGGTGCGCCCACGGCAGGGGGAGCGCTTCTCTCCGAGAAGTCTCTTGCGTGGAATTCCTTTCAAGGCGGTGACGATGTTTTTCTCACCCGCGGTATCCACAGCATAAAGTTCGGCGTAATCGTTGAACGCATGCAGGACAACCAGCTATCTCTCCCCGCCGTAAACGGACGTTTTCGTTTCGATTCGTTGGAGAACTTTCTAACAAATAGGCCCCAAGTATTTCAGGGAGCCGGCAGTCCTAATGTGCCGGATGTCGGACTGCGCCAGACGTTGTTTGGCGCCTATGTAGAGGATGACGTTCGCCTGCAAAAGAATCTCACCGTGAATCTTGGGTTGCGCTATGAAATGGCTACGGTTCCGACCGAGTCGCAGAACCGCATCTCGAACCTGCGTAACCTGACGGACGCTGTGCCTCATGTCGGCGCGCCGTTTTTCTCAAACCCGACCTTGCGGAATTTCGAGCCGCGCGTTGGATTTGCCTGGAATCCACGAGCTGGGAAGACCCTGTTGCGCGGCGGGTTCGGCATTTTCGATGTGCTGCCGCTGCCGTACGAATTTACATCTTCATTTCAACTGGCTGAACCATTTGTTAGTTCTGTCTTCGCCAATACGCTTCAGCCAGGCATGTTCCCGACCGGTGCTTTTCAAGCATTCGGTAATCAATCGAATTTCGGGCTTGGCAGCTTCTATGAATTCCATCCCAAACGCAATTATGTGATGCAGTGGAATTTGGGGATTGCCAGAGAGCTAACTTCAACGCTTTCTCTAACTATCGGCTATGTCGGGTCCCGTGGAGTTCACCTTCCGTACCGTATAGACAACATTGATATGGTTCTCCCCGCGCTGACTTCGACGGGATATGTGTTTCCGCCCACGGCAACCAGCACTACGCTGAATTCGAATTTTGGCCGCATCAATTCGACCCTTTGGCAAGCGAGTTCCTTCTATCATGCCCTTCAGACCGATGTCGCCAAGCGTGTCAGCCATGGAATCGAATTGCGCGGCGCATACACGTGGGGCAAAAGTATCGACACTCTATCCGCGACCGCAGCGGACGATGCCTTTCCCAATGGATTGTTCAATCAGCTTTTCTTTGATCAGCGCACCACGCGCGGGCCCTCCGACTTCAACGTCGCACAAACTTTGGTATTGAGCTTTACCTGGGAATTGCCGAGCGCCGACCGAAGTTCCCGCGCCTTGACGTGGGCTGCCAGTGGTTGGCAATTGGGCGGGCTATACAAAGCGAGCTCCGGCCAGCCTTTCACGCCAATCCTGGGCGGTGATCCTGCCGGCATGAAATTGGATGAGACCAGTGAGCTCCCGAACCGCTTGGCAGGGCCGGGCTGCGGCACACTTACGAACCCGGGAAATCCTAACCACTACATCAAGACGGAGTGTTTGGCTTTCCCGGGTGCGAACAAATGGGGAAATTTGGGTCGCAACACCCTTGTTGGTCCCGGGGTGTCGAAGCTCGACGTTTCTGTATTCAAGAACAATCGCATTCGGCGCATCTCGGAAAATTTCAACGCCCAGTTCCGAGCGGAATTCTTCAACGTTCTCAACCGTGCCAACTTCGCCTCACCGACTGATCACTCGACGGTGTTCGATCAGAGTGGTAACCCCATCTCAAGCGCCGGACTCATCACTTCCACGCAAACAACTTCTCGTCAGATTCAGTTTGCGGTCAAGATGATCTGGTGAATCAGCTGTTTCGTGTACTTCAGATCCGTATGACTTTCACGCGGAAGGAAAACTGAACTCCTTTCTGCGCACCTGGCATTAAGGAAGCGCATTTGGGGACGGTTGAACAGTGAAAGCGGCGAGCCTAGAGAGATAGCATCCGCTTTTTCCCGCGCACTCTGCACTATTTGCTTCCCAATCCTTAATACAAATTAATTTGACACGAAGACTCATGGTCTTTACTGTCGGCGCCACGAAGGTCGTAAGCTAACCCTCGCCGACGACGTGGGGTCTTGGTCAACAGCCCCTCGGAGGCAACCGATGATTATAGGGCGCGGTTTCTTGGTGCACGTTCTCTTGGTCTGCGTGATGATGGCGCTCACTGTGAGCGTGTCCACTCCAGTTTATGCACAAGTGGCCGGAGCCAACCTTTCTGGCACTGTGACGGACGCGTCCGGCGCGGGGGTTCCTAATGCCAACATTTCCATCAAGAACACGGCGACGGGGATCGCGCGGGACGTCACTACTGACTCGGACGGCTTTTACAGCGCGCCGAACCTGCTGCCAGGAATTTATGAGATCACAGTGGTAGCTTCAGGTTTTTCCACGTCCGTGCAAGCGGGCTTCACGCTAACCGTGGGAGCTTCACAAGCCCTGAATTTTTCCTTGAAGATTGGCCACGCGACTGAACGAGTCGAGGTCACCGCCACAGCGCCGGACGTGCAACTCGCTTCATCAACGCTGAGCGCCGAGGTCGATTCCACAACAGAGCGCGAGCTACCCTTGAACGGCCGCGACTGGACGCAACTGGCAACGCTCCAGCCGGGAGTCACTGGTGTCCGAGTCGAGGCGGGACCCAGCAATCGGGGCAATAGAGGCTACGGAACTCTTTTGTCCGTCTCCGGGCACCAACCATTCGAGAATAATTACCGGATCAATGGGATCAGCATCAACGACTATTCGAATGGAGCGCCGGGCAGCACGCTGGGCGTCAATTTGGGCGTGGACGCGGTTCAGGAGTTTTCGGTCCTGACCAGCAACTACACGGCGGAGTATGGCCGGGCGTCCGGCGGGGTCATCAACGGCATCACCAAATCTGGGACCAACCAGTTCCATGGGGATGTCTACTATTTCATTCGCGATAAGATCTTTGATGCCAAAAACTACTTCGACGACAGTACTCTGCCTATTCCGCCATTCCATCGCGACCAGTTCGGAGCCTCCGGTGGGGCCCCTATTATTAAGAACAAGACCTTCATCTTCTTCGATTACGAAGGGATCCGTCAGCGGAAGAGCGACACTTTCAGCAATACCGTGATGTCTGCGGCAGCGCGCGGGATCGGCCCCAACGGGCAACCGACGGTTGCTATTGTAAACGGAAGCCCTCTTCCGGGACCCGGCCAACCAGGTGCCTCTCCAAATCCGGACCCTGTGACGCATATCGATAAGGCGATTTTACCGTATCTCGGCTTTTATCCGCTGCGCAACGACGGCCTTACGACCGGAGACACAGGAACCTTCAACACTTCGGGAGTTGAGCGCTTGACGGAAAACTATCTGACGGCGCGGGGCGACCATCGCTTCTCAGACAAGGACAGTCTTGCGGTGAGCTGGTTCTATGACAAGGCGCCTCTTACCATGCCCGATTCGCTGGTGGACACGCTCACCGAGAATTTTACGTTCCGGCAAATGGGCAGCATCGAAGAGACCCATATCTTCAGTCCGGGATTGGCAAATACTGCGCGGGTTGGTTTTAGCCGTGTGGCTGCGACGGTTACATCTCCTGCCAGCGCACTCAATCCGCTCGCCAAGGATCCGAGTCTCGGCGCGTTGCCCGGACGGTTTTCGCCCGAACTCATCGTGGACGGCGGTCTCGTCGCCATGGACGGGGCCCTAGGCACCGTCTCATCGGACATTCTCACCTGGAATTCCTTCCAGTTCTATGACGACGCCTTCCTTACTCGCGGCACCCACACATTGAAATTCGGGTTTGCCGTGGAGCATATGCAGAACAGTGAGTTCTCGGGAGGGGTCCCGCCCAATGGAAGTTTCGAGTTTCCGTCTCTGAAGGATTTTCTCCAGAACAACCCACACAGCCTCAAGATTGACGATCCAACGACCACTAGGCCAATTAACGTGCGACAGACCCTGTTCGGAGCCTACGTTCAAGACGATTGGCGTTGGCGCTCGAACCTGACGCTGAACTTTGGCGTGCGATATGAGCCGGTGACGCTGCCGACCGACGCCCATAACACGTTCGCCGTCTTGACCAACCTCACGAACGTGACCGAGACGCCGGTTAAGACTCTCTGGGCATCGAACCAAACACTTCACAACTTCGAGCCGCGTATCGGTTTCGCGTGGGATCCATTCCGCGATGGCAAGACGGCCGTCCGTGGCGGCGTTGGAATCTTTGATGTCCTGCCTCTTTCTTGGGAATACACCCACGGGAGCACCGGCGTTCTACCGTACCAGCTGCAAAAAGCTGTCACAACCTTAGGTCCGGGCGACTTCCCGACGAAAGCGGTGGCGCTGGCCGGCAACGTCGACCCGGCAACTGTGGGAGTCCGCTTTGTTGAACAGCACCCACACCGCAATTACGCCATCAACTGGAACCTCAATATCCAGCACGAAATCGCCTCAAACTTAACGGCCGCGGTCGCCTACGTGGGCTCGCACGCTGTCCACTCCCCTTTCAGCACGGATGACAGCAATATGGTCCTTCCGACTTTGAGCTCGCTAGGTTACCTCTGGCCGATTCCGGGCACCGATCCTGTTGCGACGGGCACGGGCGGAAATTGCGCAGGTAAAACGACACCTCCTCCATGTGCTTGGCCTGTGCTCAACCCGAATGTGGGTCGGATTCGCGCGATCTGGTGGGATAACAGCTCCTCTTATCATGGGCTTCAGGCGGGGCTGGCAAAAAGGATGAGCCACGGGTTTCAGGCCCAAGGCAGCTATACCTGGAGCAAATGCCTGGACAATGGTTCGGGCGGCATGCTGGGCGACCCCTATGCGAATTCACTCTCCAGCTTGATGTTTTTTAACCGCGGAGGCAGGCATGGCGTGTGTGACTTCAACGTGACCCAAAACTTTGTGGTGAACTACCTTTGGCAGCCCCCCACGCCAAAGTTTGGGGGAGCGGCTGCGCAGCACATCCTCGGCGGCTGGGAAGCCGGTGGAGTCATTGTCGTCAGTACGGGCGCCCCCTTTACGGTCCTTATCGGGGGGGATCCGCTCGGTCAAAACAGCACGGATCCGTTTGCTTTCGCGTCGCGCGTGGCAGGACCCGGATGCAATAACCCCGTCAATCCCGGCAATGTCAATGGCTACATCAACACAAACTGCTTCAGCGTTCCGCTTGTACCCGCATCGTTCGCCGCATCGTGCCAACTTGCCCTTGATGGGAAAGGCAATTCGGTCCCTGGTACCTGCATGAACCTGTTTGGCAATGCCGGGCGGAACACGGTGGTCGGGCCGGGCCTGCTCAACGTCGATTTCTCAACATTCAAGAACAACTACATACCCAGAATCTCGGAAACCTTCAACATTCAGTTCCGGGCCGAGTTCTTTAACATCCTGAACCACCCCAACTTCCAATCACCCGTCAAACACAATGCGATCTTCAATTCAGACGGATCGGCCGTGGGGATCGCAGGCGGAGCGGGTGCGTTAAATTCCACAACAACATCATCGCGGCAGATTCAATTTGGCTTGAAAATCATCTGGTAGCCAAAGCGCTCGTGATGCTGGCCTGTACAATGGGCACTCCGCTTGCGCGTCAAGATGCTATTAGTTCAGTAGAGCAACTTTGTATAGAATCGAATTCGCAGGACTAAAATATAATCACTAAACCGAGGAGCTAGGATGAAGAAATTCTTGCTGTCTTTGCCGCTTGTTGCCTTCGCATTGCTTGGGACGGTTTCTCTGGCAAGTCCGCCGGGTCCGGGTTATCACCTGATTAAGAAAGTCTCTTTGGGAGCGGCGCCGGGCGGCGGCGAATATTTCGACTACGTCACCGTGGACTCCGCCTCGCGGCGCGTCTATCTCTCGCATGGTGCCGAGGTCAAAGTGCTCGACGCCGATAACTTCTCCGTAGTGGGCACCATTTCCGGTTTGAAGCGCTGCCATGGTGTCGTCGTGCTTCCGGACCTTGGGAAAGGATTTATCACGGATGGCGATGCCGAAACCGTCGCGGTATTTGATCTTAAGACCCTGAAGATTACCGGCCAAATCAAAAGCTCACCGGACACGGACTCCATTACTTACGATCCCGCGTCCAAGCTTATCTTTACTTTTAATGGCGACAGCAAGAATTCCACAGTTATAGATCCGGTCAAGGAAACTGTAGTGAAAGTCATCGACATGGGCGGCGCTGTAGAACAGCCCGTTGCCGACGGTAAGGGCACCCTTTACGACAACAATGAAGAGAAAAGCGACGTAGCCGTCGTCGACACGCACACTTTCACAGTCAAAGCTCGTTGGCCCGTAGCGCCTGCCGGAACACCCGTGGCTATGGAAATGGACCGTGAGCACCGGCGGCTATTTTCCAGCGGCCGCAAGCCGCAATTTCTCGTCATGATGGATGCGGACAATGGCAAGGTCATCCAGTCGTTGCCCATCAGCTCCGGTGTGGACGCCAACGTCTTCGATCCGGAAACAGGGCTGTTGTTTGTCTCCACCCGCGTGGGCAAGCTCCACATTTTTCATGAGGATTCCCCGGACAAGCTCACGGAAGTCGAAACGGTCACAACCGAGTTTGGCGCCAAAACAATGGGTTTCGATCCAAAGACGCACAACCTTTTTCTAGCCACCGCGGATTTTGGTGCGCCTCCTGCTCCAACGCAGAAGAATCCCCATCCGGAGCGAAAGGCGATTCCTGGAACGTTTCGCGTACTGATTTATGGGCGCTAGAAAAATCATCCTGACGCTGGGGCGGCCGTATGCCGCCTCTGCAGTCTCCCAAATTTTGTGAGAAAGATTCTTCGTCGCGTCACTCACGCTTTGTTTCGAATAGTGTTGAGCGCTTCGTCCGGCAAGCCACGCGAATTTCAATCAAAGGCCGTTTTGACCCGTGTTGAGGGGGCCTGATGCGGTCATGGGGCATCGGACTAAAATTCATACGCGCAAGAAAAGCTGCACTCGTGTTCGCTTTTTTGCTCGTGCCGCTCGCTGACTGCGCGCCTGATCGCTCCTTCCATTTGATGGAAACTTCCATCGCTGACATTCACAAAGCGATGCAAGCAGGTACCTTGACGTGCCACGATCTGGTCCAGAAATATCTAGATCGCATCCACGCTTACGACCAGCAAGGTCCCGCGATCAAGTCCATGCTGTACATCAACCCGGTAAGCCTCGAGCAGGCCGATGCTATGGATCAGGAATTTCGGCGCACCGACAAATTAAAGCCGCTTGGCTGCATCCCCATCGTTCTGAAAGACAATTTTGACACTGCGGACATGCCTACAACCGCGGGCGCCCTCACACTGAAAGGTGCACAACCTGAAAAGGACGCTTTCGCTGTTAATCGGCTTCGCGAAGCCGGTGCGCTCATTCTTGGCAAGGCCAACTTGCAGGAATTTGCCAGCGGCGGCATCTCCGTAAGTTCGCTGGGCGGACAGGTGAAAAATCCGTATGACCTCACCAGAACTCCAGGCGGCTCTTCCGGCGGGACGGGCGCTGCTGTTGCGGCGAACTTCGCAGCTGCCGGCACCGGGTCGGATACCGGCGGCTCCATCCGTTCCCCTTCTTCCGCGAACAGTCTGGTAGGACTCCGGCCAACCCGCGGCTTAATCAGCCGGGATGGTATTGTGCCGGTGTCTTTTACCCAGGACACCATTGGCCCCATGACCCGCAATGTCGCCGACACGGCGAGATTATTGGACGCTATGGTTGGCTACGATCCGAATGATCCTGTGACTGCTTTTAGTGTCGGCAATATTCCAAAAACCTACACGGCGTTCCTCCAAAATGGATTGAAGGGAGCTCGCCTTGGCGTGCTTACGAACTTATTTGGCAGCGGACCGGAATACGAAGAAGTGAACGCGGTTATGGCCAAAGCTATTGACGCGCTAAAAGGACAAGGCGCAGTGATTGTCCGCCTCGAAGACGCGGCCCTCGACACGGATACGTTGACCGCGAAATTCCGTCTGAACGAGCCGGAGTTCAAGACGGCGCTAAACCGTTATTTGCAGCAGCAGGGTTCGCACGTACCCGTGCATTCGCTCGCGGATATCATTGCTTCCGGCCAGTACCACAAGCCGACACTAGAAAAATTCTTCACCACGGCTCAGAGTTATGAAGATGGCCCTAATTCTGCGGACTATAAAGACCGCCGGATGAGAATGGATGAAATCAGGATTGAAGTGGCCAACCTAATGGCGAAAAATCAACTGGATGCGCTGGTGTATCCCCATCAAAAATGTCTGGTCCTTCCCATTGGGGCAACGTTTCAGAAAGACCGCAACGGCGTTATCGCTGCTCTGGCGGGATTCCCGGCCATCGAAGTACCCGCCGGCTTTTCTACGCCGACGGCAGATGCTCCTATCGGGGTGCCGGTGGGGATGGAGCTTCTCGGCCGCGCGTGGGCCGAGCCCGAATTGATAAAACTCGCCTTCGGTTTTGAGCAGGCAACTCACCTGCGAAAGCCACCAGTTTCCACGCCTGCATTGCCAGCGCCATGATGCTGTGGCTCTGTGGCCAAAAACAAATTGCGCTGCGTAACGAAAGCGTTGGCGGAGACTCAGCCAATTTTTTGGAGGCGTGTGAAAACAAATTGCGATTAAGATAAATTAATGCTGAATTCAGGTATGCAGCCTATTCGTAGCATAACCTCAATTCTCGCACTTTCAATGCTGCGCCGCCCCGTGCTTCAAAGGAGCTAGCCCAAGCGATGCCTCTCCCGGCCGTCACCGCCCCAGAAACAAATTCACCTCCGCGCAAAAGGCCCTTCTACATGGGCCTCTCCTTCCAAGTGCTGCTCGGCGTCGCCATTGCCATCATCCTCGGTTATGTCAGCCCCGCTAGCGCCGTGGCCATGAAGCCGCTCGGCGATGCCTTTATCCGTTTGATCACCATGATTATCACCTTGGTCATCTTCTGTACCTTAGTCACCGGAATTGCCGGCATGGAGGACATGAAGAAAGTCGGCCGCGTCGGCGGCAAAGCCCTCCTGTATTTCGAAGCAGTCTCGACGCTTGCCTTGCTCATCGGACTCGTTGTGGGCAATGTGGTGCGTCCTGGTAGCGGTTTTAACATTGATCCCGCCACGCTGGACACTAAGGCCGTGGCCGAATATGCCGGCCAGGCCAAAACCCAAAGTGTTACGGAGTTCCTCGTCCACATCATTCCGAACACGATCGTCGACGCATTCACTCGGGGAGACATCTTGCAAGTGCTGTTCGTCTCTCTCCTGTTCGGCTTCGCTTTGTCGCTCGCTGGCCCGCGCTGCAAGCCGCTGGTCGATCTCTTGGACGCCCTGACCCGCGTCGTCTTTGGCGTGGTCGCCATCTTGATGCGCTTCGCCCCCATCGGAGCTTTTGGCGCCATGGCCTTCACCATCGGCAAATACGGTCTGGCTTCCTTGGGTCCCCTCGTTAAATTGATGGCCACGCTCTACATCACATCGATACTCTTCGTCATCCTCGTGCTGGGGAGCATTGCTCGCTTAGCAGGCTTCAGAATCCTGCGCTTCCTCTGGTTTCTTCGCGATGAAATTCTCCTCGTGCTGGCCACGAGTTCCTCGGAACCTGCGCTGCCCTTGCTCATGGCCAAGCTCGAAAAGCTCGGCTGCTCCAAAGCCCTCGTCGGCCTGGTTGTCCCCACTGGTTACACCTTCAACGCCGACGGCACGAGCCTTTACATGACTCTTGCCGCCCTATTCGTGGCCCAGGCGACCAACACCCATCTAACACTTACCCAGCAATTTACGATCCTGGGCGTCGCGGTACTCACCTCCAAAGGCGCGAGCGGCGTGCAAGGAGCCGCCTTCATCGCGCTCGTCGCCACCATGATGGTGATCCCAACCATACCCGTTGCCGGAATGGCGCTGATTCTCGGCATCGATCGTTTCCTCAGCATGTGCCGCGCTGTTGTTAACATGACCGGCAACGCGGTTGCCACTCTCGTCGTGGCCCGTTGGGAAAACGAGCTAGACCGCGACACTCTGCGAAAGAATCTGGCGGCGGAAGAAAGTGGATGACGCTAAACGCCGTCTGGAAACATTCTGCAGAAGCAGTATTAATTGTGATGAAGCCGCTAATGCTTGTTGTTTGGTCAGAGCTTGAGGATTCTTGCCGCGTTGTCGCCTAAGATCATCTTTCGTTGCACGCTCGTTATATTTACCTGATCCAGAAAATGCACCGGCCTTTCGTACCCCATGTCGAAGCAGTAGTCGCTCCCGATCATAACGCGCTCGGCTCCCACTTCGCCGATCACGAACTCCATGACGGATTTCGAGTGCACCACAGTGTCGAACGTGAACCGCTGCAAATATTTGCTAGGAGGCCGCGGCAACCGCAACTTTTCGATTTCCGGACGCACCGCCGAACCGTGGTCGATGCGTCCCATCAGCATCAGCAACACGCCGCCGCCGTGTGGCAGGCTGAAGTGAAGCTTCGGGTGCCGATCGAGCACGCCGCCGAAAATAAGGTGGCAGGCGGCGATGGCGGTGTCGAAAGGGAAGCTCAGCATGTTCGAGAGATAGAACGGCGCGGTGCGCTGTCCGCCAACCACCTGCAGCGGATGCAGGAAAATGGGAAGGTCCAGCGCCTCGATGCGCGCAAAAATAGGCTCAAACAGCGGATCGTCGAGATCGCGATGGTTGATGTTCGTGCCCATGTAGACGCCGCGTATTCCAGGTAATTTGCTGGCGCGATTCAGTTCATCGATGGCGCGATCCGGGAAGAGCATGGGAAGCGTCAGCAGTGCGACCAGCCGCGTCGGATATTGCACGTGCGCGGCGCTGGCCGCATCGTTCCATGCGCGGGTCAGTTTGTGAGAGACTTCTTCGTCGCCCCAATACGCCATTGGTCCGGTGAGCGACATCGCCTGCACGGCGGTGCCCTGCGCGTCCATATCGGCGATCCGCTTCTTCAAGTCGACGACCCGGTAGGGAAGCGGCCCCTGGAAGCGCGTCTCCGTCTTGATGTAAAAACCTTCCTGCTCCGCGCGATATTCCACATTGAAGCGCGGCCCCTCTTCCGCGAGCACGTCGAGATAGGCTTGCGGGAAATAATGCGCGTGAATATCGACGGGGCGCACACCGGTCACATCATGAGTCGGCATGATTAATGATCTCCTGAATTAGTAGTGTTAGGCGCAAGCCTCTTCTACTGCAATCGCTGAATGCTCAGGCGATCAGCGAGTTCATCCAGAACCTTGCGCAATTCTGCGCCCAGTGGAACGCCATGGGTCATCCGCTCTTGGTAAAGCTGCGCCGAGCGCTCTCCAGGCAGCCGGACTTCATCGACGCCCGGTAGCGTCGGGGACGACTTCATGACCTCCCACACCTTGTCGACTTCCTGCTTGAAGGCCTGCACGTCCGCGAACGTCGCGATATCCACCGCCACAATGGCCTGCCCCGTGTTGCTTGCGGTCTTGGAGTCCACGGTGTAGTCGACCACGTCCCGGCCAAACGCGGCTCCGTTCAATGTTCCGGCCAGCAAACCAACCATCAGAGCCAGTCCATACCCTTTCGGGCCGCCGATGGGGACCAGGAAGCCTTCGCTCGCGCGTTTCGGATCGGTCAAGGGCTGACCTTGCCGGTCGATCATCCAGCCTTCCGGCATCGGCTCATTGCGCTGCGCCTTGAGCCGGATCTTACCAAAGGCGGTGTTCGTCGTAGCCATGTCAAGCACGATCGACGGATGCTGCCAACCGGGCACGGCGATGGCAATGGGATTAGTGCTGAGCAGCACCTCTGTGCCGCCCCATGGAGGCAGAAGATTGGCATTGCCCACGCAGAAGTACAATCCGATCGTGTCCTGCGCCGCGGCCATCCGCGCGTAAAGCTGCGCCGGGCCCGCATGATTGCTGCGCCGCGTCCCGACCCAACCGATGCCGCACTGGCGGGCTTTCTCGATAGCCAGTTCCGCGGCTCTTTTCATAACCAGATGCCCCAGGGCATTGTCGCCGTCGATGAGCGCCGCACCAGCTCTGTCGCTCAATATCCGAATGTTGGGCCGCGCATTGATTCCCCCGCTTTGGATCTGCTTCACGTACTGTGGCAGCCGGAACACGCCGTGCGCGTCCCCGCCGCGTGCGTCGGCTTCGGCCATCAGAGCGGCCACCTGAGCGGCATCCCCAGTGGGAATCCCAGCGGACGCCAGCGCCCGCGTGACGAATCCCTCTATCTCGGTTATCCCAACGCGTGGGTGGCCCGGCGCGGGCTTGGCGGTTTCGCTCATCATCATTCCTCTGCTCGACAATCAGTTGGTAACGGCAAGTGGGTTGTGCTCACCAGGCCTCGGTAAGCCCGTCTCTTTCGGCAATTTATGGGCGGACGTTCATTCGCCGCTTAAGGTAAATAATCAAAGACCATGAGATGGGCTTCTTCGATTACCAGGTCAGAAAGCATCGAGGTTTGCCAGCCGGACTTCTTTTCGCGCGCCGTCACACCTTGCGCGATGTTCAATTCCTTTAGCAGGTCGGCCTGTAAGTCCTGCGTCCCATGGCGGGCAGTGAGAATGTAGTGCCTCGGGACAGCCGAGTAGAACCGCTTCAGTTCAGGCACCCAGAGCCCTGTCTTAGATATTGCCCCGGTCGGAACTTTTCCGAGAAGCTGGAAGTGATCCGGGTCCATCTCCTTAAAAACAGCGACAGTGCCAGTCGTCCCTACGAAGTAAATGCGCCCGGTAGCCGCGTCATATTGGAGATCGTCTGCGCCGCCCACGCTGTCCAGCACTTGAACCACTCTCCCTGTCTCTGTATCCATAACAACTAGCTTCCCCGGTTCATGCTGGTGCCCGCCCCCAATGTTGCCAGTGTGGGCTATCGTCCGGCTGCCGACAAACAGGCGATGGTTGGCCGCGTCCAGGCCCGCGGTATGGGGCACCGGGCCTCCGGTGATTGGCCACTGGGCGACCACGGCGCGTTTTTCAAGATCAACGACCGCAACATGGCTGTCACCTCCTACAATATCTCCCATAGTGACGTACAATCTTTTTCCCGACGGCTCGATTGTGATGCCGGCGGGATCACCGCCGGGGAGCTTAATGCTGCCCACCAATTTGGCCGATCTTGTGTCGACTATATCGATGGAAGCATCCGTAGATCCGTGCTGGCCGCTGCCACCAAAGTCCTCAAAGACTTCGACGCCGGCATAAATCAGATGGGTGGCAGGATCGTAAGCCGCGTTATCCGCTCCCCTGTTCGGATCACCATATCCGGACAATTTGACTGTCTTGGTTACTTCGTACGTAGTCCCGCTGATGGCTATAACAGTGCTATCTGTCAGGGTCATCCAGACTTCGTCGGTCTCGGGGAGATAGAACGGTTTCTTGGGCATGGCGGAAAGCCCTTTGGTCTCGTGGATGACTTTGCCTGCGCGCAGGTCCACGGCTATAAGGCTCTTTGCGGCCTCCCCAGAAATAAATAGGCGCTGGCCTTTGACGTCTGCCGCTAGATGGTCCATGTAACCATCTCCTGGTAGCGGGATGGTCTCAACCAACCCCAGAATGCCTGACATATGCATCATTGGCAGTTGCTGATTCGTCGCCTGCTGACCCTGCGCTTTCAAAACGAAGGCCGTCAACAGAGTCACGAGAATCGCGAGAAACCTTTTCATTTCTTCTCTCCTCAATCGAGAATTTCGACGGCCCTCAGATAGATATAGGTGGCTGCCGGCGGGCGCTATGAAACAAATGCCCCAGGCACCCTCACGGACAAGGTGCTAGTATCGCGGCCA
>Ga0207120_1036_pt1 | contig 34499 bp, 29 predicted proteins | sample Alteio_BWMinHeat_40_FD_153509 | JGI IMG/M metagenome (GOLD analysis project Ga0207120, IMG submission 153509) | Enriched cells from forest soil in Barre Woods Harvard Forest LTER site, Petersham, Massachusetts, United States -... | ecosystem: Environmental > Terrestrial > Soil > Temperate forest >...
AGCTGAGAAGCATAGCGAAGTAAATCTTCGCGCGCGAGCTGTGTTTGATTTTTAAATAAGATCTCACGGTATGCCACCAATTTGTTTTGTGCCGCTGCAGCTTCGGCGGCTTCTGCGGCAAAGATGGAAGGTTCCTGAGATTGAAGCGGAAAATGTTTAAAAGTAATTTCGATTTTATCGCTAAAAGCTTTGCTGATTTCGCGCATAAAAGGTTCTACTTCACGGCAATGCGGGCAACGAAAATCGGCAAATTCTACCACTTGGATTTTGTTGGCAGATTTTTTAATTTTGTTTGTAATGAAATCTTTTTTTTCGCCTGAACTAAATCCTTCACTCAATGCCGTGAGAATTTCCATGGTTGTTTTTCCTTGCTGAGACTCACGTGCTATAAATCGCGCTAAAATTTTTGCTCGGACACATTTCGGTTTGTAATTTTTTTCGCTGCGCTTCAATTTCGTTTAATTCATTTTGACGTTCCGGAATTGCCACATTTAACTTCGGATTGCTTTTGAGTTCTCCTTCTCGTTCATCAAGCGCAAGCAATTCATCCGAGATTTGCTTCGACATGTTACGCAAGGTCTGTGCTCGTTCGCGATAAGAACGTTCAATTGCCAAGCGTACGAGATAACGCTCATAACCCGTTGATGATGAAATTTCAGTAGAGGGTTGCGTCGCCGACACCATGGGGTGCGAAGCTGGAAGTGTCGCAGGTTGTGTTGCGCTTTTCTTGGCACGCATTTGTTTGCGCAAACGACGACGGTACGGTTGCGGTACATTTTCAATTCGATCGGTAGCGTGTAAATTTCCCGCGCGATCAGTCCATTTATAAAGTTCACTTGCAACCGAAAACTGAAATGGGAGCAAAAAGACTACGACGACATTAAAATTAAACAGGAAGGCCGGAAAACAGGAAGATTTTGTTTTAAAGTCCAAGCAATCCTTCCCGATCTTCCCGTCTTCCTGTGAGATTTTCCCAGAAAACATTAGTAATTGTAGATTGCAAGACGTCTCAGCTTCAACCTTTCAGCAACTGACGCGCAATGATCAGGCGTTGAATTTCATTGGCACCTTCATAAATCATGGTGACGCGCACATCACGAAAATAACGCTCAACAGGATATTCACCCATGTAACCATACCCACCCAAAATTTGGATGGCCTCAACGCACGTTCGATACGCCGCCTCACTTGAAAATAATTTGGCCATTGCCGCTTCGTGACTACAGGCAAGTTTTTGTTCACGTTGGCGAGCCGCTCGCAACACCAGTAATTTCGCCGCTTCAAGCTCAGTCGCCATGTTCGCGAGCTTAAACTGAATGGCCTGAAAATCGCACAAGGGATGACCGAAGGCTTGTCGATTTTTAGCATATTGCAACGCCGCATTCAGCGCTGCACGTGCAATACCGAGTGCTTGCGCTCCCACTCCAATTCGTCCGCCATCTAAAGCTGTAAATGCGATTTTTAAACCCTGCCCTTCACCACCTAAGAGGGCATCTTTCGACACGCGCACGTCATCGAATGACACCACTGCGGTCGACGACGCTCGTAAACCCATTTTTTCTTCAACTTTCGCCACATGAACACCCGTAGTTTCGCGTGGGATAATGAAGCAGGCGGGCCGCGTGAACTCAGCGCTTTCTTCGAGTTGTGCCATCACCAAATAAATTGCAGCATGCGTCGCAGAAGTGACCCATGCCTTTTGTCCATTTAAGATGTAATCATGGCCATCACGTCGCGCTCGAGTCTTGATGGCCGCTGCATCTGATCCGACATCCGGTTCAGATAAACAAAATGAAGCACAGGTATAAGTACCATCGTGAAAATGCGGTAAATATTTTTTCTTTTGTTTTTCGTCACCAAAACGCACGATGGCATCGGCCACCATGTTGCTCACCATCATGGCAACGGTGGTTGAAGCACACGCCTCAGCAAATTCGGAAACTGCCAACGCATATCCGAATGGACCGATGGCACTCCCGCCATATGATTCGGGAACCATCATCGAAAGAAATCCAAGCTGTGCCAGCAACTTGAGTTGTGGTTCAGGGAATTGGTGCGTTCGATCACGCGCTGCAGCACCGGGCAAAAGTTCTACCTGTGCAAATTCACGCGCGGTTTGTTGGATCAGTTTTTCAGCTTCTGAGAAATCTAAATTCATGGTGGTGAAATTCCAAGCGATTGATAGCCGCAGATTTCAGCTTGCGCAAAACGTTGCATCAGCAGGTTTTTATAAATCTCCAACTGAGCATCATCTTTTACCCACAAAGGCTCACTAAAAACGAGCCTACCGCGCGCAAATGGTTTGGCCATTTCGAAGCGATCCCACGAAGAAAACTTCCATGCCCGATCCACCACGCAGGCGGTGGCAATAATCGGCCGGCCTGTTGCTTTCGCTAGCGCAAAAATACCTGGCTTCACCGATCGGCGTGGACCTCTCGGACCATCAACCGTAATCGCGCAATTGAAACCCGCTTTCACAAACCCGGTTAGCGCGTGCAACGCTGCAGCACCACCACGTGATGATGAACCACGCGCCATCTTAATTCCGAAAAAAGCTAACGCCTTAGTGATAATTTCTCCATCACTTGATCGACTGGCGAGCGATGCCATTTTCTTTTCGTCGTTAAAAAAAACATTTTGTAGCTGCTGTTCGTGCCAAATTGCATACAATACCGGCCCGCCATCCATGCGAGCTTTTTGGCGGTGCTCTAACCCCAACGTTTTTCCACGCAAAGTCCAAGAAATTAATTTGAGCAGGAGGCCAGCGAAATAACCCAACACCCGCGCACGCATCATATTTTTATTCTTGTTGCGCAAAGGCCGATCGCACAAAAATAGGATTGGTATAAATCCAGCGCACGGAGTGAGTTCCAAACCATAAAGTGGGAACATCGCGTGCTGCTTCTAGACGGTATGCTCCTGGTTCACTCAACGTCACCTCCAAATGAGTTGAAGTTGTCTCCTGCAGCAATTCACCGTTGCGATATAATAAAAAGCGATGTCCAGCGATTCTGGGGCCATTCCATCGTGCTTTATATTCGACGGGCGCTTCAAGTTCGGCGCCTAATGTGTCGATACCTCGTCCACTTTTTGCAGTGATAGACAATGCCGAAGCATCGCCGTACAAACCGAGCGCACAAAATGACTCGCCTTTTTTTAGTCGCTCATCAATCTGCTCAGCATCATGCTCGGCGTTATTTTCGGGCATCATCGTTGGCAAATAAGTGACATACGTTCGCAAACGATGCGCGGTGTGAACACGCCCATGATCATCGACGCCACACCAAAGCCTCAACGGACGCAGCGAAAGCAATTGATCGTAGCGTTCAACCGCCAATGCGCGTGACGGATAGAGGTGAGACAAAGCAAGCGCCGGACGCAACGGAAAAAATAACAACCACCCCATTCTATATGATCGCAGCAAGCGATAAAAATCACTGCTACCAGAAAGCAACTCATAGGCGTCTGCATGCAATACATCACTATCTGTGAGTGGATTTTTGAGCGAATCAGGATGAGCCGCCCCCAACATGGCACCCCTTTGACTGAGTTGCGACCAAGACACAGATTCATGGTTTTTAGGTGAAACAAATTCACCACCCAAAGCTAAAACATGACCGTGTGGAAGAGAAATCTCAGTGCCATTTAGAATAAGAACTGAATCAATATAACGAGAAGATGGCGCGCGTTGCTGGTGATCAGTGAGGATAACAAATTGCAGATGGGCACGCGCCGCATCACTCGCGATGGTCTCTACGGTTTGGTTCGCATCAAATGACAAATTGCTGTGAACATGCATCGCACCATGAAACATTTGTTGTTCCTGTGGGAGCACGGTAAAAGGAAGTTTCATGGTCACGACGCGCAGCAAAAGAAACCCCATCGCCAACGCAACCACCATCACGCATCGCCAGCGTAAGAACATTAGCTGACACCAAGCTGTATTGAAGCCAGACGTTGATACGAACCACTTGTCTGTACGAGCTGATCATGGGTTCCAAGTTGCGTGATAGAGCCACTTTCGAGAACGGCGATTTTCTGCGCGCGACGAATCGTTGATAAACGATGCGCAATCACCAGCGCAGTGCGCCCCGTCATCAGACGATCAAGTGCACCTTGCACCATTCGTTCGCTTTCGGCATCAAGCGCGCTGGTCGCTTCATCGAGCAGCAAAACTTTTGCATCTCGCAAAAATGCGCGGGCGATGGCGATGCGTTGCCTTTGCCCACCCGACAAGATAACCCCGCGTTCCCCTAAGCGGGTTTCTAATCCTTGCGGCAATGCACGCACAAACTCGAGCGCGTGAGCCGCCGCAAGCGCTTTTTCTATCTCGTGATCAGAAAAAATTTCGCCGGCCACTAAATTGGCACGAACACTGGCATTAAAAAGAAAAATTTCTTGCGACACCCAGGCAAACTGTCGACGCAGTAAATGAAGTGGCCACTGGCGAATGTCGCATCCGTCCAGCATGATCCGACCTTGCTGCACGTCATAAAAACGCAACAAAAGCTGCATCAAAGTTGATTTGCCAGCCCCCGACGAACCCACAATTGCGCACAGCGTTCCCGCTTCGATGTTCAACGATAACTCGTCAATCACGGTCTTTTTTTCGTAGGCAAAACTGACATGGTCGAAACTGACGTTTCCCGCAACCTTGGTGACCGGTGAATGAATGGTGGATGAATGAATCTCGATCCCTGCATCGTGCACTTCAAAAATGCGATCTTGAGCCGCATTCGCTTGTGCAACAAAATCTCCCACGTTGCCCAATTTCTTAATGGGATCATACAGCAGCAACACCGCCGTCGCGAACGAGACAACCTGAGCCGTATCAATCGAGCCCTGACTGACTCGCAGCGATAAATAATAGGCCAGACCCGCCACGCCCATCGCGCCAAGAAACTCCATCGCGGGCGTTCGAATCGCGCGGATAAAGTAACTTCTATACATCGCTTTTAAATGATTTTTTCCACTCGTAACGAAACGTTGTCGTTCAAAATCTTCCATCCCGTAGGCTTGCACTGTACGAATCCCACTTAACGCTTCGAAAGCGGTAAAACTTAAATCTGAAAGCTGATCCTGGCTTTGTCGAGATGCCTTTTTAAGGTATTTTGAAAAACGAAGCAGTGGAAATGCCGATATCGGAATGATCACAAAAGCAATTAATGAAAGTGCCGGACTTAAATAAACACAGTATGACAAGAGCGCAAAAATGGTGATGCTCTCACGAACAATCGGCATCAGTCCGTAAAAAATTCCTTGCTCGATGCGATCGCTGTCGCTAGTTAATCGAGCCAATAAATCAGCCGTGTTGTGAGCCGTGAAAAAACGTGGTGACAATAATAGCAAATGCGAAAACGTTTCTTCACGCAGGCGCTGCACCACACGTTGGGCAATGCCACCAGTGGCGCGAAACTGAACGGTTTGTGCCAACCCTTTAATGAAAGCCACCACCACAATACACAAAGGAATCAGCCAAAGCGCTTGTTTCGGATTCGCCGAAAATTTTGCCAAATGTTGATTGATTCCCGCAAAAAGTGGGACGCGCAGCGTTGGGAAACTTCCCCCAAACATCATCTTAAGCACGGGTCCTGTCAAAGCCACATAACAAGTAGACGCAAGGGCTAAAACCGCCATTGCAGTATAGGCAATGAAAAGAGCCAGTGCTTCATTGCGAAAGTATGGCCGCAAACGGTCAATCACAAAAATGAAAGGCTTCCCGAACGTGGATGAATGATTTGTGTGAAGCGTAGATACGGGCACATCATGATTGCTTCAAAAAATATTTTTTGCGACATTTTGGATTGCCCGCATGCGCGTTCGACAAATATAAATGGGATTTCAAGCACTCGAAACCCATGCATCAACGCTCGATAGGTCGTTTCAATTTGGAACGCATAACCATTAGAATGAATTGAGTTCAAATCAATATTTTCCAAAACGATGCGTCGAAAACATTTATAACCTCCTGTCAAATCCTGCACATCAACACCCAAAAGTGAACGCGCATAAAAAGAACCACTCTTTGAGAGCAACCGACGCCACAACGGCCAATTTTTAGTACCCCCCCCTGTGACATTGCGAGATCCCAAAACAAGATCGACCTCGCTGGCAGCGGTAATCAATCGCGGTAACAATTGTGGTGGATGAGAAAAATCAGCATCCATTTCGATGATGAGATCATAGTTTTCATCTAGCGCTCGCCGCATTCCATCAAGATAGGCTCGCCCAAGACCTTCTTTTTTAGGGCGATGAATCACGCAAACCCTGGAATCAGATAATGCAAGTTCATCTGCAACTTTGCCAGTTCCATCGGGTGAGTTGTCATCGAGAATCATCACATCAACATTTGCAACCGCTCTTATTTGCGGCACAATGGTACCGATATTTTCTCGTTCATTATAAGTGGGAAGTAAAACCACCGTGCGTGGTGTCGATGCCATTTATCGCCTTAGTGTTCTGACTAGTTCAATCGATTTCGTGGTCGATATAGTCGCAGACGAAATAAATGTGCAACCACAACTGCTGGGACGAAACCAAGAACGGCACCCCCTAAAACATCGAGAGGAAAATGTGCACCAATATAAATACGAGACCAGGCAACCAATATCGAAAAAGGTAACCAAATATAAAATAAACGCCTATCGATCACATATAGAAAGCCAAGCACCGCAAATGCGCTCATCGCGTGCCCGGAAGGAAATGAATGGGTATATAATTCTTGGCCTACCGAATGGGCAAGTTGGGGCAACACTGATGCCGGTCGCAGACGGCCGATCTTATGCTTTAAAATGAAGGTGATCGCAGCAATTGCGATCGAAAACCCGGCGCCAACGACCAACGTTTTCACTGCTTGCTTTCGATAAAGGAGGAGCAAAGTCACCGTCGATAAGGAAATGGCCCAGTAAGCAGAACCCAGATCAGTGATGGTTAAAAAGAAGCGCTCGAACAGGTGTCCAGGTGGATGAAGGTTCAAAGCCAAAAAAAGTTGTTGATCCCATTGTATCAATTGATTCATGAGGGTAACTCCAAACGTTTCATAATCGCAGCGGTCACCTCTTGTGTGGGACTGTTCTCAACACCTAGTGTACATAATAATTCCTGGCGAACTTTCTGCGCATGGCTGACAGACGAGTCGGTGACTGCATTGAGTAATGATTGCGCAATGCGTTCTGGGGTCACCTGTTCTTGAAGATACTCTTCGATCACTCTGCGGCCAAGAATGAGATTCGCAAGAATCACCGACGTTACTTTCACCACCGATGCCGCTTTCACGATGCGTTTGAGTATGGCAAATGACAACCAAGATATTTTGTATACCGCTACAAAAGGCACACCAATAAGCGCTGCTTCTAGCGTTGCCGTTCCCGAGGCAACGACGGCACCCGTCGCATGTGCCAAAACACGTTGTGAATCGCCCATTACAATTTCGAGACGAGGCTGGACCTCACCAAACGCATTCACGGCGCGATTGACTTCATCACGTGTGGTCGTTCCCGCAATTGGTAAGACAAAACGCGCGGTGGGTATTTTTTTCAATACTAAAGCTGCCGCAGCCAGCAAAGGCGGTAACAAACGCAAACTTTCTTGACGTCGACTTCCCGGTAGCAACGCAAAAACAGGTTCATTAGGAGATTTTTGTTTAGCCCAGGATATTTCTTTGAGATCCTCTACAAGAGGATGACCAATGTAACGTGCTGCGACATGATGATTTTCATAAAATTCAGCTTCGAAAGGAAGAATACATAGCATTTCGTCGGTGTAACGCTTCACTTGCTGAACACGCTTCGAACGCCACGCCCACAATTGGGGACTAATGTAATAAATGACATAAATGCCATGAGATTTTAGAAATTTGGCCATGCGTAAGTTAAAATCCGGTAAATCAATCAACAATGCGATCTTAGGTAATCTGCGCCGTATTTCTTGGCGAAGATGGTGGGCTCGTTGCAAAATACGAGGTAAATGACGAAGTACTTCAATAAGACCCATCACCGATAAATCTTCGGCACGTACGACTGCATCAAACCCTTCTGCCCTCATGTGCGGGCCACCCATACCAAAAGACGGTACTTCTTGTTGTTTCAATTTCCGCACAATTTTAGCCGCGTGGTAGTCAGATGAAGCTTCACCTGCCACGATCAATACCGGCCAGGTCATTGAATCAGGTGGCTTGACGATCATTCAACCGCCCAGTGCTTGACGCAATTCGCGAGGCGATACCGTCGCCGCGCCGGCTTTCATCACTGACAAACCACCTGCAATATTTGCTAAACAAGCCGCTTGTTCAAAGGTGGCAGAGGCTGCCAGCGCTAAAGAAAAAATTGCAATGACGGTATCTCCAGCCCCAGTCACATCGGCAACTTCATCGCTTCCGGCAATGGGAATCAACAATGGTGGAGTCTTGGGGCGAAAAAGAGCCATGCCTTGACGTCCCCGTTTAATCAACACAGCTTGGGTTTTCAATTCTTTCAATAATTTGCGACCTGCTGCACACAATTTCTGTTCATTTGCCAAATCACTGCCGGTTGCAGCTTGAGTTTCCGGCTCATTGGGAGTGACGGCAGTGACGCCAGAAAATGCAAGTAAGTTAAAACGCGAATCGACACACACTAAATGCCCTCTTTGGGCAAGACGTTGCACAACTTTAATCACTCTTGCTGACAACATCCCAAGTCCATAGTCAGACACCAGTATGGCATCAGCGCTTGCAGCTTGTTGTTCCAATTTTTTGATCAATCGCGATTCAACCGTAGTCGAAAGAGGCGTCGCATCTTCGCGATCGAGGCGCAGCACCTGTTGCTTAGTCGTATGCACGCCACCCGCCAAAATGCGTGTTTTTACATTCGTGGGACGAGCAGCGCGAACAATCCCCTGATGCGCGATCCCATAGCGGCGACAGGTGTCGATCACATGATCTCCAGCAACATCTTCACCGACCACACCCACCACCGACGCTCGGCCTGCCAGTTCTTGCACATTATGCGCGGCATTGGCAGCACCACCTAGCCTAAACTCATGTTCCATATAACGCACAACAAGAACAGGGGCTTCGCGAGACAAGCGTGATGTCATCCCATAAACATACTCATCCGCGACCAGATCACCCAGCACGACAATACGTTTGCCTTTGAAACGATCGATGAGTGGAAGCAAATTGAGGGCAACCATGTGCTGCCCCTTAGCAGCGTCACCACCCTCAAGCAACCATTAGCACTTTTCAGACTTGCTAGGTAATTTCGAAAACATGAGTCTTGACAGATTTGATGAAATTCCGTCTTTAGACGAAATTAAAGAATAAAACATGATAATGAATAAACCATCCGAAGTGACATTAGTAAAATATCAAGCTGAAAATTTGCCAGATAAAAATAATTTCCCTAGAGTCTGCCGCATCGCAGCAAAAATGGGAGTTTTTTGGACGTCCTGTTCGGTACAACGTAATATTTCTTGCCGGCATTTGAGGAGCTTGTCGAATCATCATTAAAGACAGATTCCGTATCACGGCAGAAGGATGAGCATCATGGAAACACGCACCAAAACAACGACTGTCACAAAAACGATTATCGGCCCAAAACAAAATCCCCTACCAACCAAAGAGGAGCAAATACTAAGGATGCGACGAGGACTCATGCTGGTCAACGACCACCCACTAGAGCCAAAAACGAAAGATGAAGCATTGTTAGCCCAACTCAGAGAGATTGAAGCGAGTTTATTCTTGCAAGCCAATCAGGTACGCGGAATGAGAACCAAAGAACAAATTATCCACAAATTAAAAAACCGTTGAGAATTTACGGAACTAAAATTTGTGTTTGAGCTGCGTTTTGTGCCTCGTCTTCAACGCGCACGCTCACAATATGATGGGCTGGGGTTTTAATAAGTTCAGGAATGCGAGTATCAAAATATTCTTCACGACTGTCTAGCAACCCATCTTTAGGGATCAGTGGGCGAGGGCGACCGCCGTCCACTGCATACTCTGCTTTTACGATAATCGAAGCAGCATCTTTCACCGAAAATTGAAGACGTGTTTGCTCAGCAATGCGCAGGGATGAAAGTTGCGGTGGTGCATTGTCTACTAAAAACCAAGTGCTATTCTTACTTTCTTGCTTCGCTTCTTCAGGAGCGTTATCAACGTTATCTTTTGCAACCACCCGAAATTGATAATACCCGTCCGCTAAACTTCCGATCGCAAAAGTATAAAATGGAACCTCGAGATTATCCTCAACCAAATGAAAATCTTTTTCGCCCTCTCGACGCATATAAAAATCGTATTGCAAAACATCGCCATTAGGATCTTGCGCCGACCAAACAACGGTGATCACACCATGCGCTGTAGTTTGCTTCACTTTCACTGCCGGATCGGTAGGCAAAGGATCACCAATGCGTTTGAGATCACTGAATCCTTTATCATTGAGTGAAAAAGTATGTTCATGCACGATTTCTGGCGCAACCGAGCTCAGCACGACGTCTTTGGCCAACAATGAAATTTCTCCAATAAAGGGAGCAATGTTTTGGCGTTTGTATGCAATCCGTAAACGTCTAGCTTTTGGCGTTACTTGCCCATTGCCACGCAAAATGATCTCTGCTTGAACGAAGCGACCTCGGGTTAATCCTGGATGACTCACACCGGCAGTGTACTCCTGACTCCACGCGTTCCATGTCGAATCAGGCGTGCTGGTTTGTCCGCTGCGCAGCCGTACTCCGATACTTGTGCCGTGTGGCAAATCCACATCGAGTTGTACTGCACCAAACTGCGCTTGTACTTGTGCATCAAAAACGGGGGGCGTAAACCGCCCTTCTCGGTTAAAATTGTGATGCAAAATCTGTACGCTCACGGGATCATTTGTGACGATTGCCAATTCGTGATTTTTGAGAGGGAGAAGGCTAATGACTTGTGCTGCCAGCGTTTGATGGAACAAGGAAATTTCACGAGTCTTTACTTTCGCCAAATAAATACGACCACGTGGATTTTCTTTATCGACTGACCCAGTTCCGGCTAAAACCTCGCCATTACCAAGATCGCTTACAGTGTAAAGAATCTCATCATCAGATCCCGCCACGAGTTCTGCAAAGCCTTGCGCATCCAGTCGTAATAATTGCGCGCGGATTTTACCTTTTTCAGCGATGCGCTCTCCTTGGGCATCGCGAGCCTGGGCATTGGCAAGTCCACTAAAGAAAATGTCTCCGTTGGCAGCAGGGACAATGCCAGTAATCTCTTCAAGCCCACTGTCATAGATCGCCGTAAAATTCCCTTTTTCATCGCCGCGATAAACGATGCCTTTACTGCCGCCACCCGCATAGATTCGACCATAACTATCTTTCGCCAAGCTACGCAGCACTGCTTCACGACTTGAAAAAATTTCCTGCCACATTCCGCGTCGGAACCGAAACACAGATCCTGGTCCTTCTGTTGCCGCATAAAGATCTTGTTCGTGCTGTAAAAATGACCAAACCGCTACTACATCTTGTTTGATGCGTGATGAACGTGGATTTGCCAACGTTTCAAAATGATTAGGAGCGGTTAATTTGTAAATTTTTGTCGGCCCTAAGGTGGCAATGTACAGCGCTTGTCGCGTGATCGCGATAGCGTTTGGAATCCCTTGCGGAACCACACCATAATCGATTTTCGTGCCTTTTTTATCGATGACAAGAATATGGCGCGTCTCTGCAAGGGCCAATGCAATACGATCTTCATCCACAGCAGTGGCAACCACATGACCTTTTTCTTGGAAAAGAGGATCTACTGGCGAAGCAAGCGCAATTTGTCCATCGTCGGTAAGCGCTGTCCCTTTTGCATCGCCATCTAAAAAATTATTGAATCCCTCATAAACATAAAATCTCGTTGCTTCAGCAAAAAGCGTGGAAGACCAAAGCAAAAAGAGCAAACCCACCACCCAAATCCGACCGTGACTCATAATTAGTTCGTCCTTATTGTAGAGGATCTCTCAGCAATCAGCGGTGCTCACGAATATGAATAGAAGCTTGCGCCGATCCCATTACCACCCCTAGCAATTGATAGTTTTGTTCAAGAACGATGCTCTCCGGATTGTGACTGAGTCGTTGATCACCTTCTCCCGATATCATTTGTGTCGCAAATGAAAGCGGCACTTTTGTTAACAACGTTTCACCCACTCGAAGCGAAGGTCCTCTGCCCACCAAAAGGACGTAGAGAAAACCATTTGTACGTTGTCCACGTAAAGCTTGGATCAGTTCATCGGCCGATTGAGGTTTCGCAGGTCCACCGATCCGATTCTCAATTTGATTTGCTTCATTGGCGCTGCAAACGGTAAGTTCATAATCACCAGCTGTTACTGGCGAAGTCATCAAAACAGAAATTTCTTCGAAATGAAGAGGTTCATTTTCAGTTCGCAAACCCACACGTAGAGAAAGGTTTTCACCTGGCGCAAGACGAGAATTTCGAACCTGCAAGACGTCGATACGTCGCGCAAGATTCACCCGACTCAGATCTGCTTTCACACTCATCGCTTTGACTAATGGAGGCCCAAAATCATTATGCCAAAGCAAATCAATAGACCTTGAGATTGTCAGTGCAGCAAGAATTGGCACCGACAAATCACGATCCATCGCGACGTTTTCATGGAGTTCAAGAAGATTTCCATCAACAAGCGTTACTTGTGCTGACAGTGCCGCAGTACCAACAACGCCTGCGTCAGTTTGTCGAGCAAACGAACTCGCGAGTACGAGTTGCACAAGTTCAGGTGTCAACTTGGGATCGCGAGCGACCTCATACTCATATCGGTGTGGTTGATGCTCTTCTTCTCTCACTTCAACTTTGACTGGTAGGATTTGAGCTGCGAGTCCCAATTCTCCAGACATTGCAGTCAATCGATCTTGCGTAAAAGTACCGATTTTCTTGCCCACTTGGCCGAGTTTAAAAGAACGTTGGAAGGACGGAATAATTGCCAAAATGCTCGTTGCTGCCATGGGCAGCGTAATTGCTCCTGCACCTAAAAATGGATGACCAAAAGCAAGTACGTGCGAACCATCGACAGAGGTGACCGTTCCTGTCGCTGCAACGGTGACGTCACCCCTCACCAGTTCTGCTGAAACCGCATCGCCCGGTTTGAGACCAGATTGGGATTTCAAACTGTCTGTTGAGGAATGATCTTCTGCATTCCCTGAACCCGTGGCGGTGGGTGCTACCACAAAACCCATTTTTTCAAATATCGGCGCGAAATAACGCAAGACTTCCGAATCAACTCCACCCACTGAAAGAGGCGCCGCGATCGGTAAAACCGACGACACCGCTGATCCACAATGAGCTGCAACAAAAGGATCACGACGTGGTAAATCACGCACCTCACGCATCGCCGCGATCGGAGTAATGCCGCAGTATCCTTCTTTCATAAAGGTACCCAAGGCATATCCCAAACTTCCAAGTAATTTGCCGTTGAAATAAACCGGACTACCGCTCATGCCTGCAACCACTCCCGCTTGTTCCAGTCGGGGATCCGTAAGTTTGGCAAGAATGAGATCTTGTTTGGGCCCTAAAAAATTATCGAGTACACCCACCAATTCCAAATCAAATTTTTCAACTTTATCATCAGCAAATACTGTCAATCCGTAAGCTTTTTGACCACGTTTGATTTCTTCATGTTCAACTGCTTGCGCAGAGATCATACATGTGAGAACCGCGGCAATGATGATCACAATGGATACGCCTCTTTTTCAATGATCGTCTCAGCCAACGCACGTCTTAGTTTTACCCAAGAAATCTCATACGGCAATGTCAATCGATCAATGAGCGCCAATTGGTTTGCGCGATCTTTAGTATCACTTGCCTCGATCATGATCTGACGGGCTCCTTCATAAATACGACGAACTCCCTGTGACAGATACAACTGCGTCGCAAGTTCTGCCCAACTTGCAAATTCATGTTTTGCTTCCATCATCTGCGTCACTCGCGAGATGGCTGAATCCATGCCATAAATATCACTGATTAAATTCGCGATTTGCGCTAATATTTCTTGCTCTTTTTCGATGTTTTGCATGAAACGCATCGCCGCTGTTTGCAGGGCAAGAACGGTAGCACGCTTTGCATATTCGACCACTTGTTGCTCACGAGCTAAGGCTCCATCCTTAAGCAGTGGCAATGTGTTGGTTTCTAATTCATGTTGTAACTTACCAAAAAAATCCAGCCACGCAATTTTCCCTGTCAACGCACGTTTCAACAGGGTTCCTGTAATGAGCATTCGGTTGATTTCATTGGTGCCTTCAAAAATTCGATTAATCCGAGAATCGCGATAGGCGCGTTCGATAGCGTACTCCTCACTATACCCATAACCTCCATGAATTTGTACACCTTCATCCACCGCCAAATTTAACAATTCTGACCCACAAACTTTTAGTATCGAGGCTTCAATCGTAAATTCTTCAAGTGCTAAAAAACGTTTTTGTTGGTAGGCAGGATCAGATTTATCTAGTTGTTCATGAACTGCATCAATCAAACCACAGGTACGAAAACTCATCGCTTCCGCGACAAAAATTCTGCTGGCAATTTCGCCGATTTTTTCTTGGATAAGGCCAAATTCTGCAATCGGTTGCCCAAAGGCTTTGCGACTTTTTGCATAGGCAACCGAGATCCCCAATACATGTTTGGCTCCGCCGGTTGCGCTGATACCCAACTTCATCCGTCCATGGTTTAAAATATTGAACGCAATTTTATGACCTTTGCCGATTTCTCCTAAAATATTTTCTTTCGGAACCAGCGCATCCTCGAATGTCAGCTGACAAGTTGACGAACCCCGTATTCCCATCTTGTGCTCTTCAGCGCCTATGGACAAACCTTTGGTGTCACGCGTCACCAAAAATGCGGTAAATTTTTCGCCGTCAATTTTTGCAAACACCGTAAATAAACCGGCAAACCCCGCATTGGTGATCCATTGCTTGGCCCCATTGAGAATATAGTGTGTTCCCTCAGGGTTTAAAACAGCTTTGGTTTTTGCTCCGAGCGCATCTGAACCAGAACCTGGTTCAGTTAAAGCGTAAGCGGTTAAAATTTCTCCGGTATTAATTTTGGGTAAATATTTTGCCTTTTGAACTTCGTTACCAAAATAAACAATCGGCAAACTACCAATGCCGACGTGAGCACCAATCGACACCGAAAACGATCCTTGTTTGGCGATTGCCTCGGCCACTAACATCGATGTCGCAACATCCAGCCCAAGTCCGCCGTAGTTTTCTGGAATTTCTACTGAGAGCAATCCGACTTCACCCGCTTTACGCAACAAGTTGGGAATGAGACCTTCTTTTTTTGCTTCGATTTCGCGCGAACGTGGCAACACTTCGTGATGAATAAAATCAAGGGCAGTTTTATGAAACAAACGTTGCTCGTCACTAAAATCCTCAGGCGTAAAAATGCGGTGAGCACCACAAGCTTCGATTAAGAAAGCGCCACCAGTGGCGGTAGTCTTGTCATTTGCATTCGTCATTCACCGCTCCATGTATCCCAAACTGGCTGATATGAAACCACGATTTTTTGCTCTTATACTCTGCGTCAAAGAGTCCTCACACAAAATTGTCCATTTTTTGAGAATGGCTCTTAACGCCACGGGCACTTGCAAAACTCACTTTTCCGGACTCATAAAACACATTTGCACAAAGGGGCAATGCCATTTACTATTCTTAAATGGCAGGTTCTCCATGTTTGCTTAGCACTCAGGTATTGGTGTTAAATAAAAACTACCATCCTATCAATATTACCAATGTTAAACGCGCGTTTACACTATTCTATTTAGATCATGCACGCGCGGTTGATGCCGATTATCGAGTGATTGATTTTATGAATTGGACCCAACTTCAGCCTGCAAATAACGACGAAGTCGTCTATACTGTCAGCCAACGTTTTCGCATTCCTCGCGTTATTTTGCTGCTGACCTACGATCGACTCCCGATGGGTCATATGCGTTTCTCTAGGCACAATGTTTTCATTCGCGATGATCACACGTGCCAATACTGTTTAAAAAAACCAAAACGAAGCGACTTGAATCTTGACCACGTCATCCCCCGCAGCCGTGGCGGGCGCACCTCTTGGGAAAATGTAGTTTGCTGCTGTCTGCCATGCAACACCAAAAAAGGGAAACGCACACCCGAAGAAGCCATGATGCCTCTTGCCAAAACCCCTTTTCGACCTCGTGGATCGCAACTGATGCATTCTCCAATCGATCGCATGCGTTACCAACAGTGGCGACCCTTTCTGAGTTTTTTGGGAGAAGATCATCCTCATCACAAATTTTTATCCGCACCTATCGACGAGACCACCAAAACTGAGTTCGTTAGTTGATGTTACCAGCGTAGGAGTTCGCGAGCTTTGACAACCCATTACGAAAATCATCAAGTCATCATTCGCTATGAAATTGGAGTAGAAACACAAACCACGACAGGCGCTTCTGATAGAGATCCATTTTCATCCCTCGCGCCCGTTGGCAATGCCGATGTCGCAAGCCACGCATTGACGACTTCACACACCGCGAGTCATTCCACATGGACAGCGAATGCAGAAACCCAATATTCTGGTACCGTCTTGTCACAATTACGCGACCAAAAAGGTATGGATCTAGAAACCATTGCTCAGCGGACCAAAATCAGCCTGGAACATTTACACGCCATCGAAAGCAATGCTTATCGAGATTTGCCAGCACGAGTTTATGTGCGAGGATTTGTGACCCAGTACGCAAAATGTTTAGGCCTGCCTCCCAATCGCGTTGCTGATAGTTATCTAGAAACATACGACCGTTTGATTGCGAATGATCCACACTTAGAAAAATAAAAAATCTTGACGCTGTCTCTAGATCTTTTTAACCTTTTCTATCCATTCGTAGTGATCCGTTGGTTTCACAGCACGGAATACGAACTTATGAGAGGAGAAAATCTGTGGCGCTTATCGAATCGCCAGAAGCAGCCAACCGTTTAGCACGGGCTATCGCGTCAGATTTGTCTCTTTACAATGAACAAAAAATCATTGAGGGAATTCTTAATGATAATCTTTTTTCATTGCTGAACTCAGAAATCGAAGAAGGTCGCGCACTTTATAAAAGTCGCGTCACCGAAGTACTGTACGAACATACCAATTTTTACAATCTCGCCATTGTCGATGTGTTGGTGAAACCCAAAGGTCATGTGAAATCAAAAATTTGGTAATCGTCGTTGCTGTGGATGAGGGTCTTATTCGGCTTGATCGCTATCTCGCCAAGGTGCAGCCCCAATTTTCACGGTCGCGTATACAAGCCTTATTAAGTCAAGGTGCATTCTGTGTGAACGGCAAAGAGGAACGCGCCTCTTATCTCGTGAGATCTGGCGATTGCATCGTCTTACAAGTTCCTCCCGTTGAAGCCTCTACTTACTCAGCAGAAGAATTACCGTTAGATATTTTATACGAAGATGATGATGTGATGGTGATAAACAAACAGGCGGGAATGACGGTGCATCCTTCCCACACCCAAAAAACAGGTACCCTTGTCAATGCGCTCCTCGCCCGCGCACATGGATTATCAACCATTGGCGGTGTGGAGAGACCTGGAATCGTACATCGCTTAGACAAGAATACCAGCGGTGTCATAATCGTCGCAAAGCACGATATCGCTCATCGCCATTTGTCATCTCAATTTCATCAACGTGAAGTAAAAAAAATATATGTGGGATTTGTGATTGGCCGTCCACCAGAACAAGGAGAATGGCGTGAATCCATCGGACGCCATCGCACGGACCGCAAACGTTTCTCGACAGGAAGTATGCGCAGCAAGCCCGCTCACACTCGTTTTGTCTGCCGCGGTCATTACGGCGGGGTAAGCGAGTTGGAGTTGGAATTGCTAACCGGTCGTACGCATCAAATTCGTGTACATGCCGCGAGTGCAGGTTTTCCTTTAGTGGGCGATACACTTTACGGCAGCGAGCGCAAAGTGCGCTTGCTAAAACCAGCGAATATCAAGCAAATCGTTCAAGGATTTGAACGACAGGCACTTCACGCTGCAAGTCTTGAACTGGTTTTACCCAACGGACGAAAACAGTGCTTTTCGGCACCGTGGCCTGTGGATTTGTTAGAACTCAAAAAATCTCTTATGAATTCCACATAACTTTTGGACCAAAGGCAACCTTTTGGTCTACAATGCCCCGTGTCTCTTTTTAGTTTCAAACCACCTGCTTCCTCGAGGCCCCATCCATTCCCTATCCATCTATGGATGATTTTACTTGCTTTCGTTTTTAGCCTTTTTACCACCACAATTTTTCTAAGCGTCTACTCGTTTCGAGTGCGCGACCAAATGTTGAAATTGACACGTGCTTTGATTGCAGCACAGACCGGTTTTATTTTTTCTGCTGATGATATTCATTTCGATTTATTTCCACCCCGCGTCCACATCATTCACCCTACAGTACATCGTTTGGGTAAAGCACCGTTCTTTCGCGCACAATCGATCGACATTCTTCCTGGTATTGCCCGCAATTGGAGCGGAAAAATTGCCTTTGCTTGGTTCGCAGTAAGATCTCCAGACATTCAACTCACGCTTAATTCAGAAGGAGTGATCGAAGAACTGAAACCACTGCGTTCTCCTCATATTAAAAAAAATACCCGCATCCCTTTGGAATTATCAGGTCTTCTCGTCACACGCGCTCGTCTGGTCATCAACATGCCTGGCCGTGCACTCATCGAGATACCTTCTCTCAGCGTTTTTGCACGGCCTTCGGCGCGAGGCGGCATCCCAGTGAAAGTGGCAATGGCACCTGTTTCCTTGGATTTACCGCAGAGGCATCTGGTGATCACACAAACCGCCCTCGAATTTTCAGTCCTACATGGAGACCTGCTCGCACCACGCGAAATCGAGGTGAAGTCGTTACGTTTTATTTCAAATTCAGCAGCGCTGACGAGCGCCGGAAATTACGCCTTTGATCATCAATCCGGCAATGGAGATTTAAACCTCAATGTTGATCTATCTCTCGTATCATTATTTTTTCCTCATTTGCCGCACCTCGAAGGACGCCTCAACACACAGATTCATCTCAGCATGAAGCGAGGAGAACCTAAACTCACGACGACACTCGATGCTAGCAATTTAAAGGTTGACGGTATCGCTGTAGGAAACATCGAAATTGAATCAACCTTCTCTGAAGACGACATCGATATTCATCAACTGATTCTCTCTGTCGCCTCCGGCCGAGCAACCCTCACTGGCCATATTGATCCGACAGGTCAAATCATGGCGCGTCTAAAAGTAGCTTGGGAAAATCTCGAACTCGCCGAAATCCTAGATCGCGTCGGCGTGAAAAACCCTTGGATTATTTTGCCGTCAGATGGAGGCGCCACGCTGAGTGGATATTTGCACCCTAAGGTTACAACACAAATTCTATTGAACGGTCCCGCGCATGTGGACGTTTTAAGTTTCACCAGCCGTGATCGCTCGTTTCGTCTCGATCATGCAAAATCGTATTTACAACTCCATCACGTCGCCGTCGACGGAAAACTTTCGCTTTATCGCGATCACCTTGATTTCACCGATGCACATCTTCGTGGTGAGCCAGGTCATATTGGCTGTGATGCACGTTTTTATTTTAATCAAAAATTGGGATTTCACATTAAAGGTGGGTTCGATAAAGTCAATCTTCAAAGTTTTGGAAAAATTGCAGGTGTGAATCTGAAAGGAATCGGCACGATTGGTTTCGACCTCGGAGGGCCTTATGGGCCACCCTCAATCGACGCCACCGTGGCACTAAAAGACGCCGCCGTCGAAGACATCAAACTGGGTGATTTGAATAGCCGAGTTTATTTTCAGGATCACCACACGCTGGAATTTGCAGAAAGCACCGCTAAACTCGGCAACTCACCCATTCAAGTTGAGGGATGGCTTGATCTTCTGGGCACTCCACATTTGCTATTTAATGGTAAAGTGAACCACGGTGAGGCAACCGACCTGCACAGTTTTATTCCGCTTTCTCCACAATTTGTTTCACACTTGCATGGCGACGTGAATGGCGATTTTCGTGTCTCCGGACATGCAGCGGCACCCGATGTCAAAGTGAATTTCAACAGCGATGCTTTTTCGGTTTTAGGCCAGCCACTCAATCATGGAATTGCGAAAATCGATGTAATGGAAGGGCAACTCCGCAGCATTTCAGCCGCCGCGGATATTCAGCAGCACCCCGTGATATTTGAATTTCATCGGCAGCCTGAAGGTCTTTCCTTCACCGCTCAAGCTTCCGATGTTCCTCTTGAAAAATTAGAATGGCTCCAAACCACATCGAAGCGTCAGACAGGCCAACTCAACGCAAAAATAAAGGGTATCGTGACGAAAACAATTTCAGCCGCTGGCGATTTGAATATCAAAAATTTCCGTGTCGGAGGCAGTGATAAAAAAAGCGAATTCAATGGCTCACTCAAAATTGACAAAGATGTGCTTCATCTGTGGGTGAGCGGTTTTAACGGAACATTGTCGGGTGAAGCCACCGCACGCTTAGACGGACACATTCCGCTCACTGCGCAAATAAAAGCAAATAAGCTATCACTTTCTTATTTTGAAAATTTGCCAGAAAATTATCGCGCCATCCTATCAGCCACTCTCACACTGCAAGGAAATTGGAACGATCTTGATCATTTGAAAGGCGATGGCCTCATTCATGAATTTTCACTTGCCGCTGGCCGCATCACCGCCCATACACTCCAACCTGCTGATTTCACGCTAAATAGCCGCGTGTTCACCCTCCATCATTTTGATCTCGCAGGTGGTGACACACACTTGAACCTCCAAGGCTCATTGGCATTATCAGGTGAACTGCGCGCAGAGCTTATCGGACAAATCGATTCTGAACTCCTGCGACCACTCCTTCCGCATGTAGAATCGATGGGCGGTATTTTAGATTTTCGTCTTCATCTTGCTGGAAAGTCTTCCGCGCCCAAACTCAATGGGCGAGTTGAAATGAAAAATTTGCGTCTTAAATTTGATTTTTTTGATCCTGTTTTTGAGCCGCTCACCGGGGTGATGGAATTCACTGGACATGTGATCGATTTTATTAAACTCAAAGCCGGTGTCGGCGGTGGAAACGTCACGGGCTTAGGAACCCTAAGTCTTGACGGTGGAGAAATTCAAACCTTGTCACTGACACTCAATGTCGATGATGTCACTTATACGACGCCGTTTTACCTGATCGCACGAGTGTTCGGCCGTATGCATGTGGATCTCAGCGAAAAAAAAGCAATTCGAAGTAGGAGGGGATCTTCGGGTGGTAGAATCACGCTACACCCATGATCTTTCGCTTGACAGCCTGCTGCCATCGTTTCGTCGACGGGCCAGTCAAACTCGCACTTTTGATCGCAATGAAGAGCGCATTCATTTCGATATTCATTTGAGCGCACCTAACGGCGTCGTTGTCGATAACAACATCGCCAAAACCGAACTCAAAACAGAATTACGTTTGGTCGGCACCAATAAACGTTTCGGCTTACTCGGCACCGCTACCGCGTTAGGCGGCAAAGTATTTTTTAATAACGTCAACTACGACATCACCAGCGCATCCGTAGATTTCAGCGAACGTTTTGCAATTTATCCGCGCTTCGATCTGCGTTTGAAAACCAATGCCTGTGGGGCCGATATCAACGTTGCACTTTACGGAACACCAGATTCTTATCACCTCGATTATCATGGTCATGATGCCAATGGCGTGATTTCCATCGAGGACGTGGCCAGCTGTCTCACCGTAGGCTATCGCGCCTCTGAACTTTCAAAGACACCTGGCTTCACCACCAGCGGAAATTATTTACCACGCGGAGTCGAAGTACTCGGCACAGTCACAGGGTTGGATCAAAGAATAAAAAAACTTCTTCCTATCGATGAACTGCATTTTGGCAGTGGTTTTTCTTATCGGTCCCGCCATGTCACTCCCAATATTACTGTTAGTAAATATTTAAGCCCCACCTTAAAATTAAGTTTGGTTTCTTCTTTGATTGAAACGGATGATCAACAAATTATTTTGCAATCACGTCTTTATCACAATACGACTCTTAACTTGAGTTGGAGTAACGCCACTGAAATTCGTTTTGATCTTGGTTTCGATCTTAAATCACGGTGGGATTTTTGACCTCCCATTTTTCGCGATTTTGCTGCCGATTACTCTTGCTCACAGGAGTATCAGGCATTTTATTTTGGCCAACGATTGCCAACACCGAGTCCCCAGCAAATCATTTGCCACCTATTGTGGGTCATTCTATTTTCTCGATCGATTTTGAAGGAGTCACCGACGATCATCAGTTGCGTTCGTTGATTGAAATAAAACCTGGCGAGCAATTAACGCTCGATGAACTCACACGTTCTGTCAAACGGCTATACGCTTTGGGGCGATTTGCAGATGTTTCTGTGCGCGCACGCATGAGCGGCGAAACGGTTGCCCTCACTTTCCAGCTCACCAATCAAGTCACACTACATGAGCTTCGTTTTAAAAGTTTCACTTCGGGCGATGATGAGGTGAAACAAGAAATCCAAAGGAGTATCACCATTGGGCAAGCCGTGGATGAGCAATTTTTGGAACAATTGCAACAACGCTGCAAAAATGCGTGGGAGCAGAAAGGTTATGCGGAGGCAAAATGTGAAACAACCGTTCAACCTCTGCAAAAGACTAAAACAACAGAAGCCATTGTCTTGCTGAGTATGACTGCCGGTCCCCCGCAACAAGTGGTAGCTGTTCATTTTGTTGGTTCATCTCGAATCACCAGTGAATGGTTGCAACGCGAGATCTTGCTCAAAAAAGGCACTATGTTTTCGGAAAAAAAGCTGAAAGATGACACCATTCGCTTGCGCGTCGCTTTTTATAAACGTGGATTTTTAAGCGCTACTGTTCGTAGCGAAACGATGATCGCAAACAACGAAGTCACCATCACTTATACTTTTGATTTACATCATCGCTTTCGCCTGCACATTTTAGGCAATCATATTTTCAGTGATGAAACGATTTTATCGGATCTGAATTTGAACAGCGAAGATCGCCTCAATTGGGGGAGCATGGAGGATTGGCGTCGACGCGTACTTTCTCGCTATCATCATGCCGGATACGCGCTGACTCAAGTTGAACTGAAAACGATAGACAACAACCCAACCTCCCTCACGCACGTGATTCTTGTCATTCACGAAGATAAGTTTTTTCGCGTCGATGCACTTCGTTTTTCAGGCGCAACTTTTTTTTCGCAAAGGGCTCTCGAAGAAACAGTTCACAACACCCTGGATGACAACCTCCATGAAGGCTTACTCTCAGGCGCGACCGATCGTCGTGCGACTCGCGCATTGTTAGACGGTGGCGACGGTGTTTCAAAACCGCTAAAGATTAACGGTGAAGCGATTCATGAAGCTTTTACGCGCGTCAATACGCACGACATCTTTGATCCTGAAATTTATCTCTCTGCCACCGATACACTTAAGAAAATATATATCGCACAGGGTTTTACCGACCCACAAATCACACTTCAAAAACCTACTTTTGACCATCAAAATCAAACCATCAAGGTGACGTTTGACGTCATTGAAGGTCCGCGCACTTTCATAAAAAAAATCGCGTTTACATCACATCATGCGTTATCGTATGACGCATTACTGACGCTGACCCGCCTTCATGTAAACGATCCCTATGTCGATACCAGCGTTGAGGATGCGCGACTGGCGATTGAAAAAGCCTATCATCAACTAGGTTATTACTACGTACAAGTGGATGCTGACACCAAGTTTTCGCAGAACAAAGCGGACGCCAACATCGAGCTCATGATCGACGAAGGACCACAAGTTGTGATTGATCATGTCATCATTCAAGGACACACAAATACCCAAGAAACTGTCATCAGTGAACACCTTGAGCTCAAACCTAACGAAGCTTACACTGAGGAAAAAGCGCAAACCTCGCGTAACAATTTACTTCAACTTGATGTTTTTGACGCCGCTAGCATCACACTTAGCGATCCGGACGTGCCAAGCAAACACAAGGATTTACTGGTTCATGTACTCGAACGAAGACCTCTTAGTATCGAAGTCAGTGCAGGCGTTTCTTCAGCACAAGGAGTGCGCGGTTCCATTGAAGTAACCCACCGCAACTTATTTGGTCGTGCTTTGGTGGGAAGCCTACGCGTGCAAGCAAATTTGCAACTTTTTTTCACCCCGATTTTCTATGATCAATACGCCGATATCTTGAAGAAGCGATACGAAAAATTTCATTTCTTTTCAGAAGCACTCGAACATCTCATACGTCTGTCACTCCGAACACCACAAACTTTGTCACTACCAGGGCGCCCTGATTTTTATACTGAAGGCATTGTCGAGCGCAGAAATGCATTGTCTTATTCGACCGATACCTATTCACTATTATTTGGGACGAATCTCCTCCTCGCCAAACCATTGCTTCTCACTTTTGAAAGTGGTGTCAGCGCTAACAATTTACGTTGTTTTTCCACCGCAAGTGATTGCTTGATCTTCAACGCTTCGGGCGTGCAGCAGCGCTTACTTGAAGGATTTTTTATTAATGCAAAACTTCTCAGTCCCCGCTTGGTTTTAGACTTCCGTGACAATCCCCGCAACCCGCGCAAAGGGGTGCTCGCTCGCTTGCAAACTGATTTTGTCACAGGCATTCAAGTTCAGGATGCCAGCCATCCGTTACAACTTTATGATTGGATTAAAGTAGAAGCGGCGATCACCGGTTATATTCCTGTCTTTAAACGTTCATCGTTCGCCCTTTCCTTACGTGGCGGTAATATTTTCAGCCTTAAGAATGATGCGGTGGTGCGTGAACAACTCAACGAACGTTTTTATTTAGGAGGACAAAACACCCTGCGTGGATTTGTCGAACAATCTGTCATTCCTGAAGATGCTCATATTGCTGACAGTTGCGACATTCAATGCCGAGGAAAGACGGATCAAAATACTTGTTTGAATCGATGCGCTACCGCACAAAAAAATGATCCTAATTTGGTGACGAGACTACCCAGCAGCGATGGAAAGAGTTTCCAGCCACCCCTACCTCCCGGAGGAGGTTTTTATGTGCTCGCGAAGGGAGAATTTCGTTTCCCTCTTTATGAACCGTTTTGGGTTGCTACTTTTGTCGACGTTGGCAATCTATATTTTTTGGCGCGTGATGATATCCGTCCGTTTAACCTGCGAGTCGGTATCGGGTTTGGTATTCGTGCGCGCGTGCAAGGCATTGGGGATATCGCTCTCGATCTTGGTTTCAATGTCAATCCTCAACTAGGACTAGGTGAACGTATCGTGCAAATTCCTTATTTATATTTTGGAATATTTTAACCGCAGTTCAATATCTGCCTGTTTAAATGTTCATATTTTGTACAAATTAATTTTAAAAAATCCCCCATACGCGGGAATCATTGACAATAATTTGCGATGCCTCCTAATGGAATCATGGGGTGAGGTCAGCTTGCTTACGAGCCGAGGTTCGGTTGGTGAGGGCGCCTCGAACGAGGAGTAAGTCGCAAATGGCACAAGGTCGTGTAAAGTGGTTTAATGATGCAAAGGGTTTTGGTTTCATTGAACAAGATACGGGGGAAGATGTCTTTGTCCATTACACCGCAATTGTTCAAGATGGGTTCAAAAGCTTGGCCGAAGGACAAATGGTCGAATTCGAAGTCAAGCAAGGGCCCAAAGGGTTACAAGCTCAAAACGTCTCGATTCTCCGCTAATCATCATCAAGATTAAAAACACTCATTTCTTTATTAAGTTTTGAACTACGATCACTCAGCGATCTTTTGTAGCGAGTGAGTTGTGTTCCACCACAAAATAAATTGTTTTATTGCTCGCCCACGGTGGCTTAGCGCGTTTTTCTGTTGGGAGTTTAACTCTGCGAAAGTGCAATCTGTTTCAGCTAAATAAAGCAATGGATCATAGCCAAACCCATTGTTCCCTCGCGGCGTTAACAAAACTGAGCCACTGACTTCGCCGCGAAAAGTAACACAAGTGCCCACTGGTTCAACAAAACAAAGAGCACAGACAAAACGCGCCGCAAAATTTGTATTCTGATTTACCAAAGAGCGCAGTTGTTCAATCAAGTATCGACAGTTGGCATCAGCTTGCGTTTCATTTTTTTCTCTGACGGGAGAAAAACGGGCTGAATATAAACCTGGGCGCCCGGAAAGAGCTTCCACTTCCAGCCCGGAATCATCAGCGAGCGTCGGAAGCTTGCAAATTTGCATCACCGCTTGAGCTTTAAGTTTTGCATTCTCTTCATAAGTTGAACCGACCTCATCGGGTAAAACAGGCGATCCAATATCGGCAAGTCCCATAATTTTAAAAGATGTGTCGGTGAATAAGGATCTAAATTCTGCGAGTTTTCCAGGATTACTAGTGGCAATCACTAATGGATGATGCTTCATGAATGCTGTTTTTACGCACATTCACCATTGGCATCAAACAATTTTTGGGGACAGAGGCGTGATTCAACAGCTGCTTACAATCAATCGGCAATTTTTCGTAAAAAAGTAGGAATGTCGTATTCGTCGTCTCCTAACGATGAAATTCCAACCGTATCCCGCGCAATGCGCACTGTTTGAATTTTTTCTGCGCGTTCAGTCTTTTCTTCCGCCCACTTATTACGAATGTGGGTTGGAATGTCTCGATCTTCACGGTTTACCTGCGGCGTCTGTGTCATCAGTGGAAGCGTTGAAATTTTCTCGCTGCGTTCTCGAGAACGCAAATGAGTTTTATCAAAACCGGTGGCAATCACCGTAATTTTGACTGCATCATTCATATTCTCATCAATGACCGTACCAAAAATAATATTGGCGTCTTCATGTGCAGCTTCCTGAACTAAAGACGAAGCCGCATTCACTTCATGCAACGTCAGATTAGAACTGCCTGTAATATTAATGAGAACACCTGTTGCCCCGTCAATTGAAACATCTTCAAGTAATGGACTGCTGACCGCCATATTTGCAGCATCCATTGCGCGTCGCTCACCAATTGCACGACCGGTGCCCATCAGCGCCAGGCCTTGTTCCTTCATGATCGTGCGGACGTCGGCAAAATCAACATTGATGAGTCCACCGACAGTAATCAAGTCAGAGATGCCTTGAACAGCATTGAGAAGCACTTCATCTGCGCGCTTGAAAGCATCAAGCATTGAAGTATGTTCGCCTGAAACTGCCAGCAATCGTTGGTTTGGAATAGTAATTAAAGTGTCAACCACAGCCCGTAACGTGGCAATACCCTCTTCTGCTTGTCGCCTTCGTCGTGATCCTTCAAAAATAAAAGGCTTTGTCACCACACCCACTGTTAATATATTAAGCGAGCGAGCAATTTCACAAATCACGGGCGCAGCACCTGTGCCTGTACCACCCCCCATACCGGCAGTGACAAACACCATGTCTGCACCATCCAAAAACTCCGCAATGCGTTCCCGATCTTCAATCGCCGCTTCTCGACCCACGTCCGGATTCGCACCCGCACCAAGTCCTTTCGTCGACTGAGTTCCAAGTTGGATCTTGACCGGCGCTGGGTTCATCGCCAAAGCTTGCACATCTGTATTTGCCGCCAAAAACTCGACACCTTTCAGACCTGCTTTCATCATGGTGCAAATCGCGTTACCACCACCACCACCCACACCAAGCACTTTGAGCTTAGCTGGTTCGTCGTGATTAGAATTCGAAAAATCGATCATGGAAAACTCCTCTGCCAATTTTTCTTTAGGTTCATTTGGACGTCAACGCCACTTTTTGACATCGTTTTATGCATTTTTTTTGACCTCGAAATAATTAGGACATCAAAAATTTTAAAATATATCTGTAAACCACTCGCGCATTCGTGTTCTTACTTTAGAATAAACATTACCGTTTTGTGCGCGCAGCGCACGTACGTCGCTATTTTTCGCTGCAAAAAGAACCAAGCCCACGGCTGTCGCATACATCGCGCTATTCACCACATCGACAAGCCCGCCCACACCTTGCGGCGCTCCTAACCGAACCTGTAAACCGAGTGCATCTTCGGCCAACTCAAGTGTTCCTGGCATCAACGCAGCACCTCCGGTAATCACCACACCCGACGCCAGTAGATCTTCATAACCTGTTTTTTGAATTTCGCGTTTTACCAGATTAAAAATTTCTTCCATTCGTGGTTCAATAATTTCTGCTAGAATTTGACGAGACAGGTGTCGCGCTTTGCGGCCACCCACCGAGGCCACTTCAATCTGCTCATCAGGGCGCACCATGGAAGCATGCGCCACGCCCCACTTGGTTTTGATCTTTTCAGCATCATCACTGGGAGTGCGCAATCCAACAGCAATGTCATTCGTGACATGATTGCCCCCAAGCGACAAAACCGAAGTATGAACAATGGCGCCACTACACCAAATCGCCAAGTCTGTGGTGCCCCCGCCAATATCAACCAATGCCACCCCTAAGTCTTTTTCATCTTCGTTTAACACCGCATAACTTGACGCCAATTGTTGCAACACGATGTCGGTCACCGTGAGTCCGGTCCGATTGCAACATTTAATAATATTTTGCGCGCTAGTGACCGCTCCTGAAACAATATGTACCTTGGCTTCTAAGCGAACTCCGCTCATGCCAAGAGGCTCTTTAATCCCATCTTGTTCGTCGACCACATATTCTTGTGGCAAAACGTGAATAATTTCTCGATCGAGCGGAATCGCAACAGCTTTCGCTGCGTCAATCACACGCGAAATATCAGATTCTGAAACTTCTCCATCTTTTACGGCAACAATCCCATGTGAGTTAAAACCTTTGATATGACCGCCAGAGATCCCCGCGTAGATTTCGGTAATTTCGACGCCCGCCATGAGTTCGGCTTCTTCAACCGCCCGCTTAATTGAAGCCACTGTGCTTTCAATGTTGATCACAACCCCTTTTTTCAGCCCACGCGATGGGGCGGTGCCAATACCAATCACATCCAAGCCTGTCTCCGTCGCTTCGCCGACAATGCAACAGATCTTCGTCGTGCCTATGTCCAATCCCACGAGAATATTGTCGCGTTTTGCCATGTTCTTATGCTCCTCAATTTTCCTTCGCCCACATTTGCTCAGCGATTTTTACACCTTCAATATAAAGACGCAAAATCAACGTGCACCAAGCAAAACTGGCGTTTTCATAATCGCTTGCGCTTGGCGTACCACGACCCATTCTGGATGACGCGCATTATCCAATAAAAATTGTTTGACCTCGATCCCATCACGACTGAGCAACACCACCACTTGTTTGAGTCGTTTTATTTTCAAATCAAATTGCTCAAAGCCAAAACGCGCGGGGATGTGATGGGGTGAGACCATCGCTGTCACACCCAGGATCTCGTCAAGCGCGATTTCATCGATCGCCAATCCATTTTGTTTCGCTGCTTGTGTAAAATCGAGCCCCATTTGCAGCAAACGTCGCCAATTTTTTTGATCGTGTTCGTACAGAGCTCGCGAGAGACCAGTGATCACCGGAAAATAAGGCATTTCCTCAGTGCTCTCTTTGGCAAACAATTGTGCTTCTTCATCGACCAAATAAAGTCCACCCAAGGCAACCACACCACGAGCTTCGTGTTCAGTGACATGAACTTCCAAAGCCTGAGGTAATACACGACGCACTTCACAAGTTTTGATCCAAGGATGGCGCAAGATGCTGGCACGTAAACTTTCAAGATTCAGTGTCCAAATTTTATCTCCAGGCCGGACGCTTAAATAACGAAGAATTTCGGCTTGAGTTGCTTGATGATTACCCGTGATGTGCACCTCACACAAAGCAAACGCATCTGCAAATAAAGAGGTGTAACGAAGACCCCACAAAATGGCCCCACAACTCATCACCATGGTGACACCCCATAACCAAGTTCGCAAAGAACCCAGGTTTCGGCGAGTCATCGGGGCTCGTTGTGACAGCGATTCACTCATGCGTGTAACGCAGCTCCTTCTAAAATTTTCTCTGTCACATCTGCGAATGATAACCCGCGCATTTGGGCAATCATGGGGACCAACGAGTGTGCGGTCATTCCTGGCAACGTATTCACTTCAAGCATCCACGCTCGACCCTTGTCATCCAAAATTAAGTCGCTGCGTGTGACACCTGAGCATCCTAAAGCGCGATGGGCCTTCAACGTCACAGCAAACAATTCTTGTTCTTGTGCCGCTGTCACCGGCGCAGGTGTCACATAACGTGTATCACTCGCAATATATTTTGCGTGATAATCATAAAATTCCGCCGTCGGTTGAATTTCTACAGAACCCAATACTTCGTCATGCAACACCGCAACTTGAATTTCACGCCCTTGAATCAATGGTTCGATTAAAATTTGTTTTCCAAATTTCGCCGCTTCCACCAGCGCGGAAAAATAATGCGCTTCATCCTTGACGATCGCGATCCCCACCGAAGAACCCTGTGCAGCAGGTTTTACAACACAAGGGAAACCAAAGGGTGGTGGTTGCGCTGTATGCAATTGTTGCTTTTCAACGGTGACGTGTTCAGGTGTGTTCACCCCCAAAGTCGCAAATAAGCGTTTTGAAAACAGCTTATCCATCGCAGCCGCCGATGCAAGAACACTTGATCCTGTGTAAGGGATTTGTAGAACTTCTAGTAATCCTTGCATGCAGCCGTCTTCACCGTAGCGTCCATGCAAAGCCAAAAATGCGATTTCGATTCGTTGATTCACAAGGTGGGTACTCACCTCACGACCCACATCAATATCAATCACTTGGTAACCACGCTCACGCAAGGCATCGCCACAATTTTTTCCACTTTCAAGCGATACGTCCCGCTCCGGCGAAAGGCCGCCGAGCAGCATACCAATGCGTTTTTGCTTGAGTTCGTCGCGCCTCATGAAACCCTCTTTTGCACCACGTGACTCAACCATGGTTGAGTCACTTCACCCACCGGGCTCCTGGTCAGCACCTCTCGTTCGCTCGACGAAAACTCACCCACAAATTTCACTTCAAACTCGAGCCAAACACGCCGATCATCCCAAAGAGTCTGTCGCACGAGATCCACAAGTTTGACAAAATCTTGGCTTGCGCCTTGACCGCCAGAAGGCAGCCAATTCACCAAAAAATTAGCGTGGATGTTCGAAACTTCAGCCGAGCCAATACGCGTTTTTTTCAAACCACATTGTTCAATTAATCGGCCAGCAAAATCACCTTTAGGATTTTTAAAAAAAGAACCCGCGTTTGCTTGCTGCAAGGGTTGTGTGAGCTGGCGTCGTTTCATGTGTGTTTGTACAAAACTAGAAAGTGTACTCGCTTGATTTTTGATCAGCTTCATTTTCACAGCAGTAATGATGCTTTGTTTAGGAAATTGCGAACCACGATAGCTAAAACCAACTTCTTGAACAGGCAGCCAACGTGCCCCTTGTGCATCTACGATGCGCACGCCAATGATTACATCTTTAATTTCTCCCACGTGACCCCCGGCGTTCATAAACACTGCTCCGCCTACACTGCCGGGAACACCTGCGAGTACTTCCGCACCTTTTAACGCGAATTGAACCGCCTCACGAACCAGTTTTACGGTGGGGACTCCAGCACCCACTTCCCATTCTTCAGCGTCGCCATCGCAAAAACGACGTTCGATTTGATCGTTGATCCCACGTGGGTCCAAAGTGATCCCTAAAATACCCGCGCTCGACACCACCACGTTGGTACCGCCACCAATCACTGTAAACGGAATGTTATTATCTTTCGCAAACTGCAAAATTTGTATCAATTCGATTTCGTCACGAGGTCTTGCATAAATTTCAGCAGGTCCCCCCACACGCAAAGAAGTGTGCCGATACATGGGTTCATCGATTCGAACGATATCCCCCAACTTTTGTTTGGCAGCTGCTTGCAACTCGTTCACAAAACAGCTCCGTTTTTGAGACGCTTCATGAAATCTTCGCCGATTTTGTTAATGTCACCCGCGCCTAAGGTGAGAACTAAATCGCCGGCTTGCGTACACTGTTGTAAAAATTTTGCAATGTCGTTTTTGTTTTCGACATAATGAACATTCTGATGACCAGATTTTACCACTTCGTCATAAATTAATTTTCCATCAACACCTAAAATCGGAGGTTCACCGGCAGCGTAGATTGCCGTCAAAATCACAACATCCGCATCAACAAACGCATTGGCAAAATCTTTCAATAGTAATTGTGTTCGGCTGTAACGATGAGGCTGAAACACCACCACCAAGCGCTTCTTAAAGCATTGCTTCGCGCTCTTGATGGTCGCAATCATTTCTACTGGATGATGCCCATAATCGTCGTACAGGGTAATTCCGTCGCTGGATCCTTTGAATTCGAATCGACGCGTGACACCCGCAAAATCAGCCAACGATTTTTGATAAGTCGCAAATGGGATACCGACCTCATCAACAACCGCTAAAGCCGCCAAAGCATTTTGCGCGTTGTGTTCACCGAGCATATGAAAAGTCACTCGCTCCAGCGCTTCGCCGCGTCGAACGGGAACAAACGATACACTGTCGTGATGCGTTTCAAGCTGACGCAGCGTGTAGTCAGCGTCTGCGAAACCATACGTCACATAACGCTTTTTGACCGATCCAAGAAGCGCACGCACGTTGGCATGATCGGAACACAAAACGGCAAGGCCATAAAATGGAATCGAATTAATGAAGGTAAGAAAAGCCGATAACAATTCGGGAAATCCATGCACATAATGCTCGATGTGTTCAGCATCAATATTCGTCACCACCGCGATAGTAGGCAAGAGTTGCAAAAATGATCCGTCGCTCTCGTCGGCTTCAGCCACGAGATAATCGCCAAGACCATGCTTGGCATTAGCGCCGAAATTTTTCACCACACCGCCAACCACCGCCATGGGATCAAGACCCGCATTGGCGAAAATATGAGCAATTAAGCTGGTGGTTGTCGTCTTGCCATGACTGCCTGCAATGGCGACTCCAGAACGTAAACGCATCAATTCCGCTAGCATTTCGCCACGATGAACGATCGGGATTTGGGCAGCTTGTGCGGCTTGCACCTCAGGATTGTTGCGGTTGATCGCAGTCGACACCACGACCACATCTGCATTTTGAATTTGCGACGCGTTGTGACCGGTAAAAATTGTAGCGCCTAGTTCTTCAAGACGTACAGTCACTTCGCTTGCGGTAATATCTGAACCACTCACCACATATCCGTGGCCAATCAATATTTCCGCGATACCACTCATGCCAATACCGCCAATCCCCACAAAATGAAGGCGCGGCCGATGGCCTCTGAACATCGATTTCATGTCCAACTCTCGGCATTTTTTTGTGCGAGTTGCGTGCACAGATCACACATTTTCTGTGCCGCATCGATATCCGCAAATTTCTTCACCGCCTCGCTCATCGTGTGGAGGCGAATTGAATCCGCAATTAACGATTGAATTTCTCGGCTCAAACGTGCTCCGTTCAGTTCACTTTGCGGCAAAACCAACGCCGCTCCTGCTTTTTCATATGCGCGTGCATTGTAAGTTTGGTGATCATCGGCAGCCGACGGCAACGGCACCAGTAGAGAGGGTTTTCCCATCATCGCTAACTCTGCCAATGTCGATGCGCCTGCACGGCACACAACCAAATCGCTACGTCGGTAAACAGCTGCCATATCATCAATAAACGCTCTCACTTCTACTTGTAATTTTTTATCTGCGTAAGCAGACTGCACACGCAAAAAATCTGCCGTGCCGGTTTGATGAACGATTTGGCAACCACGAGACAATAATGCCTCGGAAGCGTCGATCGCTGCACAGTTGATCGCTGTTGCACCCTGCGATCCACCAAAAATAAAAATGGTTGGAGATTTTGGTTGTTCGTGTTCCGCGCCATTTTTCTCATTGTGGTTTTTAGCCGCTTCGATCAGCTGGGGGCGCACTGGAACACCTGAAATGACTAATTTCTTTCGTGAAAAATAAGCACCTGTCGTCACATAGGGTGAAACAATTTTTTTCGCGACAACTCCTAAAATTCGATTGGTTAATCCCGGAATTGCGTTAGCTTCAAAGAGTAAAGTAGGAACACCGAGTAACCACGCCGCCAATATTGCAGGTCCCGACGCATATCCGCCAACTCCGGTTGCAACATCGGGGCGCTCTTTGCGCACCAAACGTATCGCCTGGATCAATGAACGAGGCAATCGCAGCAATGATTTTAGCGTGTTAAAAACTGAACGTCCCTTCAACGGCGTTTGATCGATAAATAACAAACGAAACCCAGCTTGCGGTACCACTTTTTGCTCAAGACCCTTGGTGGTACCCACAAAAAATACTTCACCCTGCGGCACACGCTCCAGCCAAGCGAAACCAAGAGAAATGCCCGGGAAAAGATGTCCCCCGGTGCCGCCGCCAGCCACCATTAATTTCATGATGGCACCTCAGAAGCTTCGGTTTCTGCAGCAGCGAGAATGATACCTGTGGCAATCAAGCAAACAATAAGCGAGCTCCCACCGGATGAAATAAAAGGCAAAGTCAAACCTTTCGTTGGCAACAAACCACTGGCCATTGCCATATTAATTGCGGCTTGCATGACTACCCAAAAACCAAAACCCAAAACCAGATAG
>Ga0207120_1030_pt1 | contig 34216 bp, 37 predicted proteins | sample Alteio_BWMinHeat_40_FD_153509 | JGI IMG/M metagenome (GOLD analysis project Ga0207120, IMG submission 153509) | Enriched cells from forest soil in Barre Woods Harvard Forest LTER site, Petersham, Massachusetts, United States -... | ecosystem: Environmental > Terrestrial > Soil > Temperate forest >...
TATGACCATTAAACATGTAAGCCTTACACTCGGTATCTTTGGAATGTTGTTTGCGCTACCAACACAGGCAATGTGGTCACGCATGCGTCCAAAACTACCAAAACTCATTAACATTGGTCTCTCTGCAGGACCATTTCTCGTAGCTGAATACAACCTTCTAACCGGCAACCATCTTGGTTGTGAGCCTGTTGAAGGTGATGTGAGCAAAAAAGCTCAAGTATTTGTACACGACCAACTTACCAAAGCGGGTGTTAAAAACGCCCATCAGATAATCATTAAAAAAATGTATATGCCCGTGCTGCCCAAAGATTTAACAGTTGCTCATGTCACCGGTATGCCAAATACGGTGCACTTAAGTTGTCCACTAGGCAGCACACAAACCGATCTTGAGCTCGAGCTTGCCAAAGAACATCCGTCAAAATTGGGTGAATTTCAATTCATACTCCAGCACGAAGCTCAACACATAAAGAACCATGATTTCTCTAAATTTATCGCCGCATTAATTGCCATACCATGTACTACTCATTGGCTAGCTCGTGGTCTGCGCAGTGTTAATACTCTCTACAACGCAAAGCCAGCATCGTTCTCGCGAAACATTGGAGCCGGATTAGCAAAATATGCCTTGAATATTCAAGCACTACGTACATTATTTTTGAACCTAGAGTGGCGAGCAGACAACGGCGTCAACGATGATCCATCGGTACTCCGTGGTGCATGCAGTTTCTTTGAACATGTGCATAATTATACCGAAACCATTGCCACCAAGTTGGCAAAGTCTCTTGGACATGAAGAGCTCGCTCCCTTCATATACAGGATGAATGATCCATTCCATCCACTTCCTTATGAGCGACGTGAAGCCGCTCGTCAACGCCTTATCAAGTTAGAAGAGCAGCAAGAAAAGCCTACTAAAAGCTAAGGCTTAGGCGAATTAAACTTCCACCCTACATCAAGGGCAACAAGCCATCGATTTTTTTGTTGTTGTCCAAAAAGATGCTGGTAAGCAACATAGCCAACACCAAATTGTGCGATAAACCGTCGCGTTGAAAACCACAATGATGGTGTTATGGTGATACTATTGCCACCGGTATTGCAATCAAGTATGCCATCTATACGAGCATGTTGATCGTAAAAACCGGTTGCTTCAACCATCCAGGTAATAATACAACAATCTTTCTTGCCGATGATATTGCGACCAAACCCCGCTTGATACCATCCCTCATTGCCAAATTTTGTACCGTCTCGTTGTGTTGTCAGCACACCACCCAACGAGATCCACCACAGCCAATCCGTTGCATAATAGTTAGATGTAACACCTATAAAAAAACTTGGTGAACCAAATCCCAATGCTGCTGCTCTACTACGAGATACTACCTGTGCTACAGAACCTGTAGGTGCTGTAATCGCACCAACAAGAGTCACTTGATACGTGCTGGTAAAGGTATCTTTTTCATATACTACGTACTCACCTTGAAAAGCTAGATCACCCAAACCAGACTCGCGGTTACCGTTTGCTTGTAACCATTGTATGGGCAGGCCAACAAGCAGTGATAAATCCTCACGTATACCGTATAAAAGATAGGGAATAATCTCTTTCGAATTTTTATGCTGTCCTCGTATATAATCAAAAAAGCTATAGAGCTGAAAATCACCTTTATCAACGATATTCTGACCAAATGAAATCAATGGACCTGGTTGTTGCGACGTAGGTAATGCAAAATTTCCTTGTTTACTTTGATTAACCCATGCCGAATACTCTTCTTTGGCATATAGGCTTGTAGACACCGCAAAAACGAGCATAAGCAGATATAGTTTTTGTATGCACTTCATTGATTTTCTCTCTGGCTAGCAGTTCATCTATTACTCTCTACTATGTGCACTAGTATACATTAAGAATATGAATTGAAATTATCCTATAATGGTAGAAACTATCGAACAAGAAAATTTATACACTTGATGATAACCACAAAAAAAAGAAGGTACGATGGAGCAACAAAAAAAATCATGGCTTACGCGCGATATCGTCGGATTCAGCCTTGCAAGTTTCTTCAATGATTTTAGCCATGAAATGACTACCGTTATCTTGCCCAGTTTTACACTATTATTAGTCGGCCCTCTTCAAGCGCCCTATGTATTAGGGCTTATTACCGGTATCTCTGATGCAGTATCAAGTATTACCCAACTCATAGTCGGCTGGCTCAGCGACCGCATACAACACCACAAACCATTGCTCATTATCGGCTACGCACTGACACCCTTATTTGTAGGACTCATGGGCACTGCACACTATGCGTGGCAACTTATTACGTACCGCACCATCGCTTGGATTGGCAGAGGTTTGCGTGAACCTCCGCGTGATGCATGGCTTGCTCGTATCGTTGAACCAAAAAATTATGGCAAAGCATTTGGACTACAACGCGCTTTTGATACGTTGGGCGCTTTAGCCGGACCCCTTCTCGCCTTTTTCCTCATCTCCTATGTTCCACTCAAAACATTATTTTTTGTAGCAATTATTCCTGGCATTTTTTCAGTGCTGGCAATTATTGTATTAACACATGAAACGGAAGAAAAAAAAGCTGCGTCATCTTCACCTCAACCCATGATGACTCAGTTCAAGGCATTGCCTGGGCCATTTATCTATTTTCTTGTAACACGTTTTATTTTTGGTCTTGGTAATTTTGACCGCACGCTCATTATTTTACGTGCGCAGGAAGTTTTGGTTGGTCAAACAGGTTCTTCGTTACTTGCAACGGGATGGGCAATACTCTTGTATGCAATTTTCAATGTCATACGCGCGATAAGTGAATATGGCATGGGCGTGCTCAGCGACTACAGCAATAGAAAATATATTTTAGCAGTTGGTGGCTTTGGACTTTTTAGCATTACCTGCGCTGCACTTATAGTTGCCACGCCAAGCCTTTGGTGGTGGGTATTTATTTTTATCACTGCCGCTATCAGCACCGCATCAGTAAAAACCATTGAAAAAGCATATTCCGGCGATTTGTTGCCCGCAACTATCCGCGGTACTGGGTATGGACTGCTCAATATGATCAATGGTGTCGGTCTTTTTGCATCAAGCAGCATCATCGGCATTGTTTGGAGTTTGGGTGCAGCATCAGCTGGTTTTGCGTTTTCGGGCATAGTGAGTGTACTTGCTATGATAGTGCTTCTTGCACGAAGATCATGAAAATCAACATGTGAATCCACATAGATCGTGCTACGTTACATTATGGTATAAAACAAATTTTCTTTTGCTGCATCAATGCCTAATCTACTTCACCACCCTCATCAGCTGCGCCAGGCTCATCAACAGGCATTGCTTTCAAACATGCTTGATAAAGCTTGTCCAGAAGATTTTCAAAATCTACTCGTACTTGACCCCTAGAAACATGTTCAATACGATACCGCAAATCATTATATATCGCTTCTAAATCCTCACGTCCCTTAGTCATATTGTTCTGCATATGACGTAACCACGTTTTAAGAAATTTCAAACGATATTGTACGTCTTCATTAACTATCTTAGATAAATCTGTAAGTTTATCCTCAAATGCATCACGATCTATCACTTCTTGATCTTGAAATTCCTTCACAAAATCTCTCCATAATTTTTCCGACTTGTCTTGCGGTTGCTTAGGTTCTTCTGCAACATCTGTAATCCCAGATGATGCACGTGGTGGGATTACAATCGCAAGATCTTTACTAGCAGCAAAAGATGCTGCTTTTTGTTTTTTTTGTTCTTCAGAAGCACCTAAAATACTCGGCAACACTAACGCCACAACATTAATCACAAGAACACGATATGTACCAAACTTCATGTATTTAACCCCTTCACTACGTATTTCTTATATTTTTTACCTTACCACAAGAACATTTCAAATAGCAACAAAAAAACATTCTTAAAAAGCAGCCCAGCAAGATAGGACCCAGAAGAAAAACCGATATACTCTAACTGTTCTGCAGGGAAATCGATGAATCAAAATTAACCCCGTGTACCTGAAACCATCGAAGGAGCGGCATGTACCGCCCAACATTCAGCCATTTTAAGCATGCCCAGAGCTTTGTACGCTCCCAGGTTCAGCGTATAACGCAATCACCGGTTGTTAGTAATTTCTGCATCTATTCCCTTGGTGCGTTTGTTTTGCGTGGCACGTCGGTCATCCTTGCACCCATCACACTGCATATTCTCTCTCCCCATGAATATGGCATCATCGCACTCATCAACAGTTTTGCAAGCATTGCAACGTTGGTTGCGGGATTTGGACTGCGTCAGGTTTTTTCTATCGAATTTTATCACCACACGAGCAACTCACGTCGCACACTCGTCAATGATATTGTCATCATCTATTGTGTGCTCGCAACGCCCTTGCTTGCGCTCGCTTTGGTCAATTGCACCACCATAAATCATGTACTTTTTCTTGGCAGTGTCCCTAATACATTGATCGGCATCACCCTTGTCTACTGCTTTTTATTTTTTTTCGTTGAACTATTTTACCAAGCATTGCGCTACCAACAAAAAGCGTTTTCACTCGTGCTTACACAAACTGGCACAGCATTTGGCATCATCGTGCTCAATGTTATTTTTTTGTGGAAACTCCATTGGGGCGTCTACAGCATGATCGTAAGCTATCTCATCGGCTACACACTTGTCACCCTCTGGGGTATACGAGCATATCTACGTGCAGGATGCGCAGCACACATCGATGTACGCGCAAGTTTACGCAAACTCACGTATTACGTACGCCTTGGGTTGCCGTTTATTCCGAGCGTATTGTTCAGCTGGATTTTATCATCAAGTGACCGTTGGATGTTGGCCCGCATGACGTCACTTCATGATGTTGGCTTGTATGCATTAGCCGATGCTTTTGGCCAACTGTATCAGATGCTCATTTTATATCCGCTCAGCAGCGCTTATTTGCCACATCTCATGCAACAGTTTGGTCGCAACAAACATAATCTTTTCATCGTTGAACAACGCAATCGTACGGTAACCTACTGGGGTATGGTGATAGTTGCATGCTGCATCACCATCGGTTATTTCATCGGCAAACCACTTGTTTATTGGCTCTTGCCAGCCAAATATCATGCCGCACTGCACTATGTATGGTTCATTCTCATGGGCTATGTATTTTTGACCGGCACCTACTGCCTTTCGGCACTCATTCAGTTTCACAAGCGTACGCTTTTTCTTGCCTATGCATTGTTTATTCCTGCGCTCATGAATGTTGTATTGAATTTTCTACTCATTCCACGCTGGCATATTCTTGGCTGCGTACTCGCTACACTCATCGCGCAGATTACGTATTTTTGCATCGTCTGGTGGTACAGCACTCGTCTTATTACACAGCTGGCCGCCGTGTGCGATAAAACAGCACAAGACCCCGTGCATACCCTTTAAAAAAAGCACGATCACGTGCTAAGCACGCGTGGGCAAATAATCCAAGCACGGTCCAGGTGTAAGGAATGATGCGCCAACGCGCATTAGGGTAGATGTTTTTGAAAAAGAGATAACTAAAATTGCACATAAACATCGCGCGATTATGTTCACGCTTGTCGCGACTTACGGGACTATGCAGATGCTGCAAACGTGCCTGCGGATTGTAAAATAAACGCGCCGTGCGTGACACGCGATACGCCATATCAGCATCTTCCATGTAGGCATAGCCACCAAATTGTTCATCAAACGTATTCTGCGTAAACACTGCACGGCGATAGGCCATGCAACAACCACCAAGCGTTTCAACATCACCGAACTGCATAGTGCCATACGCATGTGTCGGCATACCTGATGCGGTAAATTGTCCACGTGCGTCGTAGCGCGTTAACAAAAATAAACGGCGCACCGCTCGATCTAAACGCGTACGTCGCTGCGCCATATTGGTCACCGTGCCCATGCCACCGGCATAGTGTGGATGGTTCGCAAAAATCATATTCATTGCGCGGAGATAATCAGGTTCTAAAATCACATCATCATCAAAAAAATAGAATACATCACCAGTGGCGATTGATATGCCATAATTACGCTGATACGTAAGCCCAGGCCGCGTATGGGCATAGATGCAACGCACACCACGTGCTTGCAGTTCTTGTAGTGCTGCAACAAAGTGTGCCGTGTCGTGCAATGGCGTTGTGCTGCTATCAACCACAATAAGTTCATGCGGTAGTTCTACCTGATCACGTAATGATGGTAAAAAGCGAGCAACATCATCGGGTCTGTTGCGCGTGCACAATATCACGCTGCTTACTATGGGCTGCATAGGTCCATCCAAGAACAGAAATTATTTTCGCTACACAATCATCGACATCACCAGATCGATACACATGTGTTGTACGGTGCCGCTCACACACATTACTAGCAACCACCGGTATACCAACCCAATGTGCCTCATCTTCACTCACACTAGCACCATCACTCAATGTTGGTCGTAACAACAGATCTGATTGTTGTAGCATCGGCCATAGCGTGTAGGAACCTTGTAAAAAATAGATCGATTGTTGAAGACCATACACTGAAATGCGTTCACGAAGCTGCGCATAATATGCAATTTCGTTGATATCGCCAAGCATGCACACAAGCCCTGCTTGAGGAAATTTTTGCACAAGATGCCGCATAACTTCAATGGCCATATCGCAACCATACAAATCTTTGCCATTAAGAAGCACCAACCGTGTGACACTTACGGTAATAATCGGTGTATGCCTGTGCAGAAACTGCATAACTTCATCAGGGTAACGTTGCATCTGCTCATTACCAGGAGGCAAAAATGCACGTTCAACCGTCACTGACGTGGCATTAGACATTGCTGTATTGCAATAACTTTGATAGGTGCTTGTGCCAATGAGGACCTGTTTATCAATGTATGGCACACATCGTTTAAATAGTTTTTTGTAGCGCGCATTACGCGTATGTAGATGCCGGCAGTTATGTTCAACAGTGATGAGCCGATAACCCACTATTTTTTTTAACAGTACCAATACGCGCACTTCATAGATACTGTTACTCACATGCAATGTGTGGTAATACACCAATTGTGGTCGACGGCATACTAAAAAATATGCAAGTCGCGCTGCATACCATGGAAAATATCGATACCGCCATTCAACCATCGCATCCCATTGATGCACACGATTGCCTTGAGCACTAAATTTTGCTGCTACTCGTTCAACATGGACTCGAATGCCGCCATAGGGCGGTGGTACTTTGGGGCCTATGATTGCAATAGTTGTATTGGTAATGCCATCAGAATAACGATGATCCGTGACGGGAATAGTTGGCCGCTCAACAAACTGCATAATGGCACGTACATGCGCATCCCATGTATGCCGCTCAAGCACACGCACTCGTGCATTCGTGCCTAATGCTGCGCGCTCAGCTGCAGGACTTTGCATAATCGCACACGTCGCATCAACAAATCCGCGCGCATCATGCGGCGGCACCAGAATGCCCACCGCATCATCAACTGGACCTTGCATGGACCATGCTGGGTGCAACACCTGCGCAACTTGTTCAATATCCGATGCAATAATCGGCTTGGCCATGCTCATGTATTCAAATAACTTAATCGGTGAACCAAAAAATGGACTGCCATCAGCATTCGGTTGTGAGGGAAGTAAAAAAGCATCGCACGCGGCTAAATAATGCTTTGCTTCATTCTGTGGAATGATTCCCGTAAAAATAACGCGCGTCATATCACATGATGCATTCATCAACGTGGTTTGCAGCCATGCTTTGAGTGGTCCATCACCAACAAATAAAAACCGCGCACGTGCATCACGTTGCAACACCACCGGCACCATCTGTGCCATACGTTCAATACCATGCCAAGGAGAAAATGTGCCCACAAATCCAAAAACAAACGCATCATCTGCACATTTTAAGTGTGCCCTCAGCCGTGCTCGTTCATCTTCAAGCACAGCAGGGTCAAGTTCGTGAGCATCAACACCGTTAGGATTGAGAAGAATCTTTGCAGCAGGAATGCCACGTGCAATGAGTTCATCGTACAGCACCTGTGACACTGCCACAATGCAATCAGCATGCTTGAGATTTAATCGCTCAACAGCACCAATAAGCCAATGCAAAGAAAACCAGCTTTTTCTACTCCAATGTTGTTCTTTCCACACCTCAGAACTGTTGTACTCAAGAATAAGGGGAATGCCTTTGAGTTTGCGTAAAATTACACCCACACAATTGAGCATGGTGTAGCGTTGATAGATCAAACTAATGTCATGACGACGAAATAGTGAAAGTATTTGCAACGTAAAAAAAATATTAGAAAGAAGACAATTAAGCTTCCACCGCATAAACGATAGGCAGCGTGGATTGGCTAAACGCACCAACTCTGCAACGTGCATGCTTGATAACAGACCAAGCATTGCTGATGATGCGCACACCACGGAATAACCAAGATTGTGTAGACCTTTAATAACACCAAGTGTATGCGCAACTGAACCACCGGCAGATAATGTTTCTGCGCCGATGTCAGCACGTAGATATACGATTGTTTTTTTTGTTTTTTGCATGGCTACAGTATATAGCACACACATCAATAAATTGCATCCGCAATAAAAGCGCCCGAAGGGGTTTACCTCGAGCGCTTTTATTGTGATCAAACTTTTTATGAATCTATTTAGTCGCAGGATATATTTGAATATTAAGATCAACGGTAAGTTGGCCTGGAAGATCAAGACCTGCGCCAAGGCGTTCTGATTGCTTTACAGCGTCTTTAGAAATAACTTTTTCGAGTAGCTCCGAACACGTACGTGATCGATACTTACTAAGTCCTTTATCATTGCTAAATTCTTCACGCACACATTGACGAAGTGCTTCTGAATTTTCTTCAGCAATCTTAGCAAGACGTCGAGCCGCCATGCAGTATTCATCTTTACCCCGAGGAACCATAGATTCTGAATGAATTTCCGCACGTAATGTATGCGGCTTCGGTTGCTTAACCATAATACCTGAAGCTCGTGGTACAAAAGGCGTCGATGTGACTTTTAGCATCTGCACAGTAGCAGCAGCTATCAGAGGCAGTGCAGTATCAACACTCTCCCTCAACATCCCAAGAAGTATCACCGTATTTGCTGGTGTGTCTAACCACTCTGAAAATTTTTCCTGTACTTCTTTGTTATTTTCATCAATTTCAAATTCTACTGCCAAATCAGCCACATATCTCTTGAACTCTTCTTCTTGTTCAGGTAATTCAGTTTTTGGTGACACTAAATCTTGGCTGCTAGACAATTCTTTCTTTGGTTCTTCTTTAGGTTTTTCAGGCGTTTCGCCTAAATTTTTGTTTTTTTCTGCTTCCGCTTGAGCTTTTTCTTGTTCAGTCAAACGTAAACGAAGTCCTACTGCTCTATCGAGATCCCCCTCACAACTGAATAATGATGCCTGACCAAACAATAATGCTAACGAGAAAAAACCAATATGTTTTAATGAGAAATGTGACGTCGTCATACGTGTCCCTTCGATATATGTACTGGAAGCTTATTTCAGCGTACTTCTTCCCTGAATTAAGTCAAAAAATAGCGGGAGAATGACATAAAAAAATAGTACAAAAAAAACGACCGGATATTACTTATCTCGAGATGGTTGGTAAGCCACCGTGAAATCTTTCATCGTTGCTGTAATGCCTTTTTCAGCCATTTTATCGCCAATGGTGACCCCATACTGCAAATTCGGCTTATTAGGATGCGGCGTAAAATATCGATCTTCACATAATTCTCGGCATGATGGTGAACGACCAGAAGAAAGCCAGCGTGGCCTTTGGTCGAACTCTTTACGAAGACACTTGGACAACTTCCCTGCTTTACCGTGCATAACGTCCAACACAACATTACGGGCATGATTAGATGCCGGCATGCTGCGCAGAACATCTGGTGCATTTTTGGCAAAACTTGCTTGCACTGTTGCGCGTACCTCAAGAACTGGAGCATCATCAACCGTCACCGATTCGGCAATGATGTCAGGAGTAAAGGTATAATCGGAGTCCTGCGTATATGACGAATCAAGTGTATATTCAGGGGGCAAAAAATACCCCGCTAATCCAGTAGAAATAGCAAAATTAGCAGCATTAATCTTACGGCGAAACCGTATAAGGTTATCATGACATTCAGTGTCACCTGGCTTGCATTGTGCTAGCATATGTGCCTTGACGGTAATCCAATGACGCTCAGGATCGAGCTGTTCATCAACATGATGGTACCGCGATAGTATCCCCGCAATGCCTAATCCTGTTGCAACTGCAGATACCAATGTCCATAGCTTAGGACGTGCACGTACTGCAGAAGCTGCGCGCGTAAACCAAGATGCAGTCACAAGATGCGTGCTCATGCTCAATGCACAAAATAAGAAGATTGTTTTAGATCGTTTCACAGATAACCATCACCGTAAAAAGTGTTTTTAATTGTATACACTAGGTATACGTATTTTTTAGTTAATTATTTTATTAGTGATTCTACCCTAAAAAGCCCCTTTTAACAAAAGGTACCCCCAGGGTAAACGCTGGTATTTACGCCTTTTTCTTGCTTTTTGACTACCCAGCCATCTGACATTAAAATGTCATTAAATTGTCTTTATTTGGTCATTAAGTTGTTATCGACTCGCTCCTCGTTACCAACCATTGATTCCACACTAAGGTTGCATTACCCCTAATCAGTTGCACCATAATCTTTGTGATGATGTTTGTGCCGCTGTCTTTTTTTAATGAGCTCGCCATTTAAGCGTTCTAAGTGATCAGTATGATTAATGTGATCATGAGCACCAATACCAGTTCCGCCCAGTGCCGCTATAACGCCACCTGATAATCCTTTCATGAAAATAGCACTATAATTGGTATGCTCATTAGAAGACGCATTTTCATAACTACCATGCACCACACCAGCAACAAACCCACAGGCAAAACTCACGAGAATGCGAGACCAAAAACTTGCACGTGGTGTTTTTTGGTAAACTTCAAGTTCGTGTTCTAGCGTTGCAATTTCTTCAACAACTCCACTTCCTGCTCTTTCTAATTCACGCTCTACCGCATGTTCAAGCGTACCAAAAACTCCTGTTTGTTGGTTGTGTGATTGTTCTTCGTGGTGAGTGGTAGGTGATTTGTGTAGTTCATGTTTGAGATGTTTGGTCTTTTCTTGTTTTTTAGTCTCATGTTCTTTTTTTGCCACATCATGCTTGTGACCACCAGACGCATGACCTAATGCCTGAGTATGTAGTAATGGTTCACGCTCACGCCCACCATCACACGCCACCCCAAAGCGGGACTGCATGCCCACCACACAACACACCACTACTATATGGCCGTATTTCATACCCTTTCCCCCTTGTTATGTATATGACTAGGGTCACTGTAACAAAAAGGATCGTACCAACCCTATACTCTAGGCTCTACGCACCCAAAAAGGCACCCTTTGTCCTGGTTCAGATAGATGTGAGACTACAGAGGATAGGGGCCTAAAAGTCTCATAATGTCCTGAACCAGGACAACCTTTTGACAAATGGGCTATTATCTACGATCCTATATATATAAGAGTTTTTCTCTGATTCTACAGGGAAAATGTGAATATGGAGTTATGGAGGTTGGTTACGATGAAAGTTTTTAATCCATTCATTTTTTTAGTACTTGTTGGCCTTTCAACTATGGCCAGTGCAGGTGATTTTTCTACGTCCTGCCCCCCAATGTTTGAACCTACAGTATCGGTACGAACCATGACGATGATTGGTGCAGGTCTTGTTACCGCATTTGGTTTGGCACATCTATATCATGCGCGCAATCAGCGACAGCATGATCGTCGTGATTTAGATGCTGCGAATGCTGCTGTCGCTGCCCCTACACCAAACAAAAGTATGTTTGGTCGAATTGCCAGTTATGTACGATCATGGTTTGGGTCTGAACAAACCGACCAACAAAAAACAAATATAAAACAACCAATATGTGATAATGCGTCAAAAGGAAGATCATCATCAACGCATGATACATCAATGGCACATTCTCAAGCGTTAAATCATATTCAGAAAGTGCATGTCGAGGATATAGTTATTTTTGACCATATTAAGAACAAAAATCATCAAGCCCTTCGTGCCTTAGTTTCCAGACAACCAAATCTTATCACTTCAAAAGCGAATTGTGGCGAAACACCTTTTGTGTATGCAGCTCAAGAGGGTAACAATAACGCTGTGCGGCTTTTTATCGGTATGCCATCTGAAGACAGTGGTGTGACACAATGTATACTTGATAGAGCTCTTATGGAGGCTGTTCATCAAGGTCACATTCCAGTAACAAAAACATTATTGTTTGCTGGAGCCAATGCTAAGCGGACCTATGGTAGCTATTCAATTCTTGAATATGTCGCAAAAAATGATTATGACGCAGATAATGCTAGAAATAATGCTGAAATGCGTAAGGTACTTGAAGCAGCAATGGCACGATAAAGTAAAAAAACTAAATTTTAGCGTCGCTCTACAAAGTCGTTGTGACTTGCAGAGCGACGCTTTTGTTTTAGCTATTCAATGCAAATTCGCTTGATGTATTATTGCTTCTCGTTGTGCTAGTCGGCGTTCAGCCTCGGCCATTCGAGCGTCATCCTCAGCTTTTTCCCGTCGCCTTCTTGCTCTACTGAGCATCTCAAGTTGAATCTGTTGTTCAAGCTTCCATACTCGTTTTTGTAGATCGGCAAGGTCTTGCGCTTTTTTAGCCTGTCGTTTAATTGCGTTATCGCGGAATTTTTGTTGTTCCGCAGCACAAGAAAATGAGGATATGAACATTGCCAGCATACAAAGAGAGAATGAAGTACGTAGTATCATACGATTCCTCTGTTTTTGATATTTTTATACATGATCAATGCGTTGTTTGAATCGCACAATCGCCGCATAGGTAAAGATGGCGGTAAAGGTGAGCAACATGATAACGCACGGTGTAACCGCAAAAAAATTGGGCGAGCCAAACAATGCGCGTCGCAACCCTTCGGTGATGTAGAGCATGGGGTTAAGCAGATCGAGATAACCAAGCCATGGCACTGCGCCATACATGATGTACCACGGCAACACAAAACCACCGAGTGCCAACAAGGGAACGTTAAACCGCATCCACAACCGTTCAGTACCGTCATCGGTTGTAATAAGGCATGCCGCCAGAATATGGTATGCCGCGATCATAAGTGAACTAAAGAAAAGCATGAGTATAACCAGCGGCCATGAGGTAGCGCTGGTGTCAAATTCAGAACCGAGCAGTAGTTTAACGACAACAAAAAATGGGCAGGCCATGACAAAGGTGACCAGCGAGCTAAAGATGATGCGTTCAAAAATAACCAAATAGGGGCGCACGAGCACAGTTTGATACTCAACAAAACGGTCACCACGTAAATCAAGAATGAAGGCAAGCGCAGGTCGAAAACTCATTTCAAGAAGGGCTATGAGAATACTGCCTACGGCCATTATGGCGCCAAGGTTGTGTGGCATGTGCGCAACAAGAATACGCGGTTGCAAATAACCGAATATAAAGGCGCTAAAAGTGGGCCCGAGAATACAGACATTGAGTGCATGCATACCAAGATGCTTGCGCAGAATGTAAACATCGCGGTGCAAAAAAGCACACAGTACACGATATGATGAATTCATGACATTGTTCTTTCTATACAGGGTCAAGTCGTTTATACATGCTGCTGAGTAGCCAATAAGCACCAACAATGCAGGCACCACTGAGTATAGCGATGCACAACAATGGATTGAGATAGTTGGTGTTTGCAATAAGTGTTGCTCTACAGCCTTCGGCAACATACGTGACGGGGTTTGCCAAGGAAATTACTCCAGCCCACCAACAGACGTCGGTGATTCGATACCACGGAAATAAAAACGCGCTGAAGGTCAAAATCGGATCAAGACGCCGTGGCCAAAAATTATTGATAAACCAATCATATGAGTAGGCAAAGCTCGATGCTAAAAAGTAAGTTGCAAAGAGCAGTGCCGACAAAAGATAGATAACCACAAAAAGTCCAGGCTGGATGTTAGTGAGGGGAAATGCGGGGCCGAGTAATAAGGCGCCGAGTATGATAAGCGGCGAAGTGGTAACCATCATGCGCAGGATCCAACGCGTAATGTAAGATGCCATAAGCCACGGTGGAGTTATGGGCAAAATGAGGCGATATTCAATGATGCGTTCACTTTGCAAATCAAGAAGGTTCTCAATAGATAGTGAAAAATTCTGATGGATCAGCATCATGACAACGGTACCGATATAAAGCGGTGCGATAAGCTCTTGGGGCATGCCAAGGTAGGGGAAGAAATAGCGTGTGATAACCACTTGCGTGAGTAAAATCAAAATGCCATCAAGGAATGATTTTACGAATGCACCGCGCAGTACATACAAATCGCGACGCACTAATGCGCAAAACGTTCGTGCATGATTGGTGTGCATAAAAAATCCTTAAATATGGTCAACGCGTCGTTTGAATTGTCGCAATGCAAGGAAGGTAAATACACAGCCAAGGCCGAGTAAAACAGCAACACACAATGGCACCGGAAAAAAATCTGGTGTTCCCAAAAACGCGCTTCGTAATCCTTCTGACATGTACATGAATGGGTTGGCCAGTGATAGATAGCCAAGTATAGGGCTTGCTTTCATGACGACGTACCACGGTGCCCAAAAACCACCAAGCATAAATAGCGGGTTGTTGATGCGTACCCACACTTTGCGCAGTTCATGAGGTGCATTCAAAATGCAGCATATGAAAATATTGTACGCCGATATCAAAAATGCACTGGCGGTAAGCACGAGAATAACAGCCGGCCATGAAGTTGCCTGCGTATTGAAAAGATCACCAAGCAAGAGCTTCGACATCGGGTAATAAGGAAGCAAAAGCGCAAAAGTGTAGCATGTTGCAAAGAAAATTCGCTCAATAATGATAAGCCGTGGGCTGAGTAATGTGAGTTGATAGTCAATGAAGCGATCACCAAGAAGGTCAAATAATAACTCGATTGATGCTTTAAAGCTGAGCACTTGAACACTGAGCAAAATAGAACCAATAAACATAACCATGTTGAGCTGAGACGTTTTGCCCAACATGACACCAGGTTGTATGTAGCCATTCATGCACACGTACATCACAGGCACGAGAATTGCCCAGTTGAAAGCAATGTCCTTGGTTGTTTTCCACGCGTTGTAAAAGTCACGACGTAGGAAAGCATAAAAAATAGAAAGCGATTGTGTCATAGTTGTTCCTTACATTACCGGGTCAAGGCGCTTGCGCATACCTGCTTTGAGTGCAATGACGCCCAAACCAATGGATGAAATAGTTACGCCAAAACTGGCAACTATTGGTATCGGTGCGGGTACTGCCAAAAGGCTTGCACGCAGACCTTCTGCCATGTAGGTCACTGGATTCCACAAAAACAGATAGGCGATTATCGGTGAAAAATCGTATACCGCCTGCCATGGCAAGATGAGGCATCCAAATAAAAAGATAAAAAAGATACGACGCGGCCACAGATTGTTAAGTACCCAGGTGAGGTTGTACCAAAAACCGGCTGCGGTGTACCACAGCGAAAAACATAACAACATGAGCAGATACAATGCTGAAAACGTGACGATTTTTAGATCTAGGTTAAGTACCGACCCGAGAAGCGGTAGACCAATAAAGAAAAATGGTAACGTGGTAACAGCGATGCTGAGCATAGTGCGTGCAATATAGACGCCCATGAGCCACGCTGGGCGTAACGGCAACGTGAGGTAGTAATCAATGACGCGTGGTCCTTGCAGATCAAAGACTTGATTGAAGGTGGTGGTAAACCCTTGGATAAACAGAATTGTGATAATAGAACCAACAAATAATGGTGCAATAAGCGAATTTGGCATACCAAGTGTGGGAAACAAAAAACGAATTAAAATGAATTGCACGCCAAGATGAACTGTGCCATCAATCAACGAGTCTTTGCTTGTATCTACAATGGTATACCACTCTCGTTTCATGAGGGCACAAAACACGCGCGCATCTATACGCCATGAGTTCATGCAGCTTCCTTTTGGTATTCCTGCGTCAATTTAATGAAGATGTCTTCAAGCGATTCCATTTCGTGCTGTTCTTTCAATGCTTGCATGGAGGCTACCAGGCGTACCTTGCCTTTATCAAGAATGCACACACGATCTGACAGCGTGTCGGCTTCATCAAGATAGTGGGTAGTCAGAATGATGGTAATGCCCATAGTTTTGAGCTGCTTGATCAATTCCCACAATTTTCTGCGAATATCCGGATCAAGGCCAACCGTTGGTTCATCAAGAAGAACAAGCGCGGGCTTGTGCATAAGAGCGCGAGCGATAAGAACACGCTGCTTGTTGCCACCAGACAGTGCATTGATTTGGAAAGATGCATAGCGCGTCAATTCAAGCTGTGTCATGAGCTCGTCAATGCGTTGTTTGATTTCATGTTCAGGCATCAAAAGATAACGACCGGCAAAAAGAAGATTTTCATAAACAGTGAGTTCGTGATCAAGATTTTGTTTTTGTGGGCAGAAGCCAAGGTGGCGACGATATTCAGTGATGTTGTTGTAGATTGATTCACCCTTAAACAGCACATTACCTGAGGTTGCCGGGTGCAATGTCGCAATAATGGATGATAACGTTGTTTTGCCGGCGCCATTGACCCCAAGAAGGCTAAAAACTTCGCCCGCATTGATGGTAAGGCTGACGTTATCAAGAGCATGCACCGCTTGAGGTCCGCTGCCGTATATTTTGCTTACATTGTCGATAACAAGAAATTTTTGTGACATGTCACATCCCGCTCTAGGTGCTCCCCGTGAACATCACAAGAAAATGTTCTACCAGTGCACAGTGATACATAGGTTTATTGTTGAAATACGAAAAGGTTAAAGACCAATTAAAGGTCCGAATGCGCACCAGCTAATCTGAATGCTTGGATTGGTATGTGGAAGCTGCTACGCGGCTACAGTGATTTTCATGGCCGCCGTCCTGTATCTTACGGGTTCAGACAAGTATTAGTGATTAAAAATTGTAAATGCTTCTTTGGCTTTGTCAAGCCTTATTGCTTGATGTGCACCGTGCTTGCAGCAAGTGCAGTGGCAATCGTTGCGCGCTGTTGAAGCAGTGTTTCGTGCCAACCATCAGTTTCTGTACCCATGCCGTCAGCAATGAGGTCATCCAACTGGGCAAGATAGTGATGAACAATGGTGCTGTTGCCCGAATTAACTAAGATGCGGGTTGCAGTGTAGTCGGCTTCATGCTCTTGGCGGATGCGCAATGGTTGGAGTATGTGTTTTATGTAGAGTGTGGCAGCAAGATAACCAAGAATAAGGTTATTTGCTGTACGTAATAAGGTGCTTGAAAACAAGGTCCGTGATGTGGCTATTATCAATGTGGCAATATACGACACCGACGTAAGGTGTATGAGAAGTTCAGCATGGTGGTTACGCAGATAGTGCACTGCTTCATGCTGGTATACAAAAGCCTGTTCTTCTGGGCTTAAGTCAGCAAGTGCTTGTTCATTAAGCCAGATGCCATCAGCAGTAAACGATACTAATCGACTTCCTGCAAGATAGGGACCAACATCATTCATTTGTTTAACAGGTACAAGGTCTGCATGTTCAATGCCGGCGCGGTTCAAAGCGGAGCGAATATCAAGCTGTTGTTTGTGGGATGCGTCATGCGAACCGAGCACAAGCATATGCAGTTGTTCGCTGATGGTTGGAGATGTGCTATAGCTAGCAAGTGTTGAACTGAGTATGACGAAGTATGTTGTGATGCGTACATATGAGATCATATGCGTATCCCTTTCATTATACAAAAAGTGTAAATGCGCGCGTATGAATTTATGGCTTCAACAATGGATACTCATCAAAACCAATGAGCAAGCATTCAGGACGTGGAACAATACCAAATTGCTTAAGCACCAACTCTTGCATCATACGAGCAAGGGTAATGAGGTCGGAACTTGTTGCTTTCCCACGATTGACGAGCATATTGGCATGTTGGTACGAGACGACAGCATCACCGAATAACAACGTGCCCTTCACACCAATTTTATCAAGGTAGTAGGCAACGTAGATCATTTTTTTACCGTTACTTTCAAGCGTCACTTCATGTGGCAAAAAATTTCTGAAAAAGCTACCGCACGTGTTTGCTGCAGGATATCTACTTTTACGATGGCGAATAATTTCTATACGGCGACCCTCAGCATATGCGGTTTCAAGATCAGTACCGCGGCGGAGTTTGAATGTAGCGTTGACCACATAATGGTTGTGTTCTTGTAATTTTGATTGGTTGTAGCCAAAACAAAACCAATCGGGAGTTACCGTACTAACGGTACCAGTAGCGCGGTCGATAATGTCGGCAGTTACTAAAAACTGCTCGAGTAAAAATTCAAAGTAATGAAGATTGATATACAGCGAACCACCGACAGTGCCAGGAATACCACTGAACTCTTCAAGGCCAAGCAGATTATGTTCAAGACAATACAAAATGAGATCATGCATGCTGGTACCAGCACCGGTGTGCACGTGTGCAGTGTGTGCATCAACAACGGTGTGGTGGGTATGCATCAAGTATGGGCGAATAACAAGACCATCAAAACCCTCATCACTGATCAAAACGTTGGCCCCTTCACCGAGAACAAAAATAGGTGCCCTGAATTCACGCGCAAACTCGAGTGCTTGTTGAAATTCTTGCGCGGTTGTTGGTTCGCAAAAAAAGGTAGCGATGCCACCGGTTTTAAACCATGTTTTATCGGCAAGAGGAACTGCACATTCAACAACAAGATCAGTATCAGTACATGTTGGTGATGGTGTAGGATTGATAATGTTCATAGTGTTGATGGTGATGATGGTGTAGTGTGCGGTGATTTTTTAAGTGGTGGCCGTGCTGCTGTTGTACCATGTGCAATCGCTTGTTGGCATGCAGTGCTACACGTATTGCCAAGCTGTTCAATGCATGCTGGACAACAGATGAAGTGATTATTGCAGCGTGCGTTCAAGCAGTTGGTGTAGTCATCGTACGGTGTTGCGCACAGGGCACAGGAGCCGAGAATATCGTTATTAACGCGTACAGCAACGCGACCATCAAAGACATAATTTTTACCGCGGAAATAACCGTCGGGATACTGTTCAACATAGCGATGAATACCGCCTTCAACTTGATACACTTGTTTTGCAACACCTTTTTCTTTGAGATATGCCGTTGCGCGCTCGCAGCGAATACCTCCGGTGCAAAACATGAGCACATCTTTGTTTTTGAACTGTGCAAGGTTGTTGTCGATATATGCCGGCAAATCACGAAAATGATCAATGGCAGGAGTGACTGCATTAGTGAACGTGCCAATTGCCGATTCGCATTGGTTACGCGCATCAAAAATAAGGACATCAGGAGATTGTTGCGCAATGAAATTGTGTGTCTGCTCGGGCGTTAAATGAATGCCAGTATTTTCAGGGCGGGCCTTGTCCTGGCTGAGGCCGATGCTGACAATCTCGTTGCGTACAACGATGCGCAGGCGAGGGAAGTGGTCAACAGCTCCTGCACTCTCTTTAAAATCAACGTCGTTGAATAGAGGATTTTTGCGCATTGCTTGTTTGTAGTGCTCGATATTGTCTGCCAAGCCACCGACGGTGCCGTTGATGCCTTCATGGGCGATGATGATGCGCCCCTTGAGCCCGAGGTCATTGCACAGCTTGGTTTGCCAACGCTGGACACGTACGGGGTTATCAAGGGTGACATACTTATAATAGAGTAAAATTGTTCCCATGGCCGATAGCTACTACGATTTAGAAATGAATGAGATTACTCTGGTACTATACCAAAAAAATGCTCATGTTGTCGATGAGGACCTCCTTTTGTCATTCCCGCGAAGGCGGGAACCCAGGCAAAAAGAGCCTACGTTGTAATATTCCATATTGAGTTTTGTAAAGGTACATGCATACCGGGTTCTGAGTATGAAACAGTGCTAGAGAGAATCGATTATGGCCTGGGTTCCCGCCTTCGCGGGAATGACAGTAGAGCGGGAATGACAGTAGAGTATAAAGATACGGTAATGGATTACTGATCAGCACCGTTTATTCATCGTCAGGAGTATGACCACAGGGGCACCAGCGGCGCCGAGCTGGTGGTTTTTCTGGAAGCTTTGCTGCAGTAATTTCCCAGGGCTGTTTTTTTTGAGAATTCACGGTTAAAAATTGTTCGGATGTTATGCAACGCTCACGTTCTTCACGTTCATTGTCTTGAATGTTGTGTGGCTTAGGGATGGCATCAGCACAGGAGCTCGATGCCACATAAAGTACCATACACATCACCACAGAGCATAGTTTCATAGAACCTCCTTATGTACAAAGTAACGTACATATGGCATCATACGTATAAGTAATTAAGAAAGGGAAGCATGTGCGTACTAACGTAATTTCAGCATTATTAGTGGGTGTAACTTTCATGTGTGGTTGTTCTTCAGATCATAAGCAAGAAATCGAAATCATTACTAAACCGTCGGGTTTGCAGTACGAAATTCAATTGCCGGCTTCAAACAATGCGCCAGTTGCCAAAAAAGGACAACGCGTTACGGTGCACTATACCGGATGGCTTGACGACAAAGGCGAACCAGGTAAAAAGTTTGACAGTTCACGCGACCGCAACCAACCATTTACGTTTGTTCTTGGTGGTGGCATGGTGATCAAAGGTTGGGATGAAGGAGTTGAAGGCATGCGTGTAGGTGAACGCCGCCGCCTCATTATCCCAGGCAACATGGCCTATGGCTCCCGTGGTGTTCCACAAGCAAACATTCCATCAAATGCAACATTGATTTTTGATGTTGAATTGCTCGAAGTTGCATAATCTACATTAAGTGATACTAAAAACGGCTTACCAGATAAACCTGATAAGCCGTTTTTTATGTTTCCTGCTAAATTTTTACTATGCTTTTTTCCTACTCATTCAACGTGATACCGATGAACGCCGTGTATGGTGAATAGAAGAAGGATGTAGTTTCATAGTTCCGTGTTCTTTTTGTAGCGCTAGCACCTGAGCAGTTGGTTGTTTTTGATGTGATTTACGCGCAGAACTCAACATTGCTTTATGTGTTGCCACATCGTCACTTCCCACAGAATGCAAAAGGATTTTCAAGTGCTGCCAGTTATTGTACTCTGCAATGGCTTCTTGAACTATACCGGCAGCAGAACCAAAACCCGCTCCCCAAGCACAACTCACCATATCTTTGCCCCACACTATACCCGCTAAAGCACCATATCCTGCTTTCTTGAACACGTTCATGAATTTTTTATTGCATGACCGGCTGTCTGCAATAGCTGCCTGACGATCAAGTGTGCGTACCATACGGGCACCATCGCATACAATACACTGACTCTTGTGTACAAATTCATTGGTACTTTTTGTAACGCCTTTGTCTGCTGGCATGGTGGTCAGCACGGTCAACAATCCTACAAAAAGCACACCACTATAAACACGTAGCATAGATACCTTCCTTGCTGTAAAACATGTAATATTATGCACAAAATTATACTAAAAAAAGAGCGTGGGAGCACGCTTATTGTGATAGTTGAGACATCAAAAAAAGCGCCCGGGAGTTACCCCAGGCACTTGTGTTGTTATTACAATTGAATGCAGATTAAGCTGAGACTGCTAATAATTGCTCAAGCTCTTTTTCATGCTGCATCTTTCTTTTCTTACCCTGCTCTCGACCCGCTGCTCTTTCGCGCCAATACTCTGCTTCCATTCCTGCTCTTGCCTTTTCGTTATCTGCCCGTATAGCTGTATCAACTGCTTTAGCTACTGCATTATAAAGCGTAGCCTCGCTATCAAGCTCCGTATAAAAATATGGTCTTAATAGACGTTGATCAAGGCCAATAGCACAATCTTCATAAGATGCATTTTTAAATATATTTTCTTGAGCAGTTCTATGCATAAAAGAATCTGGGTGTGCCAACCTACGTTTTTCACGACCTTTAAGGTTAGCAGCCATAGTTTTAGCCGCTTTTTTATATCTTTGCTGCTCAACGTTTACTTTTGCATATAAGATCGGATCTACTCCTGCATTTTGAGGAACAAAATGATACGCTTCGTCGTCTTTAGAACATACGCGGCATTGCTTCTGAGTAGTTTGCTTCAGGTGAACGTCGATATGAGTTGCTTCACGTTCTTTATTTGTCTGTAAAATAGATGGTAGATACGTTTCCTTACCAGATTTGTCAACCCATTTAAGCTTTCTGTATTCGTAATAATCGTAATACGTAAATGGATTCCACCAAGAACCAACAACCACATAGTCACCAGAATCAAGTCTCAAGGGACTTTGTGTTGGCTTATCACCTTCAGCAAACGTAACACCACCAAGACCAGCTGCTGCAGCTGTTAGTGCTGCCATCCTACGCACAGCAGGGACCTTGCTAGCACGCAACCATGACATGCCATATGCCTGGCTGGCCACGCCAACCAATAAAACGAGAGAAATAACCTTAAAACTCTTCATGAGAGCCTCCATTTGAATGAACCTCGATACCCTATGTATCATTTTGTATCCCCTAAAAAAAACCTGTACCTGATGTGTAAAAACCTATAACGCAGTGTGTGCAGTTTTACGCAAAGATTGCTAACAAATTAGCTAGAAGTTCTTCCCGTGCACGCACTATGTGTGGATATGTGCGTCTTGTCCAACATCCTTCAGCTCGCGTTCTTTCTTTTGCTTTTTCTCGATCTTGTCTTAGAGCAATATTTACCCTCGCGGCTACTTCCCTATGAAGTTGTGCTGCATCATTCGCTGCAGGCTCAAGTTTCGTATAGAAATATCGTTCTAAAAGAGCATCATCAAGGCCACTAATACCAGCTCTTTTTTTTGCATTTCTAAAAATAATACCGTGCTCAGGATAAGAATCAGCATCACCCATCTCATCTACAGGTCTACTTGCGAACTTACGTTTTTCTGTGCCTTTAACTTGAGCAACCATTGCTTTGGCTGCCTCTTTATACTTTTCTTGCTCAGCATCTATCTGTGCACAGCGTAAAGGATTTCTCCCATCAGCAACACATTTTCCAAAAGGAAAGTGAGGATACGAGTGTGGTTCATCACTGCATAAAGAACATGGATGATATAAATCTTGAGTCTCGTGCTCCTTCCCATGGATTAGAGCATGATGTGTTTTGTAAATGTATGGTACACGTGTTAGCAGATCATCACGATCATTTTCAATCACCAGAAGCGCATCTGCCTCTTTGTAACGCCATGAAAATGGATTCCACCACGAACCCCCACAATCTCTATCATAGACTTTTTTAGTTCCCAGCCTCAACTGGATTTGCTGCGGCTTATCACCTTCGGCGAGAGCAACCTTACTTAGTCCAGCTGCCGCTGTTGCTGCTACGAGCCCGCGAGTTGTGAAAGCACTGCCCAATCGGCCAAACATGCCGTGTGCCTGGCTGGCCATACCAACCAACATAACGAGAGAGATAACCTTAGAACTCTTCATGAGAGCCTCCATTTTAAATAAACCTGATACCCTATGTATCATTTTGTATCTCTAAAAAACCTGTCCCCGATGTGTACCCATGCTACGCTTATCCACGCCTTCCGGCTTGGCAAGCTTCGCAGGGCTACGAAAACCTATTAAGCAAGTGCAATTTTAAGCTGACACAGACAACAACATGTTCAGCTCATCATCTTTACGTTGCTGCACTGAGCGTGCATGTCTTTCTAGACTTTCTAGAGTTGCTTACTTCGCTACATCTTCCTCATCTTTTTGTCTCTGTTGACGTTCTGCACCCTTTCTAAGCGCTGCCACTAGTCGATCAAACCATATAGCTTTATCAACTTCTCTAGCTACGTCATCATAAAGTAATGACTTATGCTTAAGATGATCATAAAAAAATGGTTTTAATATCTTAGGATCAAAACCCTTAGCGAAACGAGGATCAGGACCGGAAACGTTTATGCTTTCAAATGTCTTTTCAAAAATGTTCTCTATGCTTTTGCCTTGTGCATATGAACGTTTTTCCCTACGATTAACTTTAGCAACCATAGCTTCGGCCGCTTTTTGATATGGTTTGTGCACAGCTTGTATTTTTGAGAGTAATACTGGGTCTATTGGATATGGTGTACTCAGCCATAGTTTACCGACGCCATCGAAATTCAGATAATTGTCATCAAAGTCCCAATAGCATGGCACCTTGGTTATTTTATCCTTTTCAACCAACTGCAGTGTGTTTACATCTCTATAATCATTCCATGTCCATGGGTTTAACCAAGAACCAACAAATGCGCGCTCTTTACCAACCCGTAAATAACCTTGCTGTTGCTTATTGCCTTCAGCATATGCATAACGACCAAGTCCAGCAGTTGTTGCCGCTGCCGCTGTTGCTGCTACGAGGCCACGTGTTGTGAAGGCCTTGCTGCCCAATCGACCTAGCCGGCTGCCGAACATGCCGTGTGCCTGGCTGGCCATGCCAACCAATAAAACTATAGAAATAACCTTAGAACTCTTCATGAGAGCCTCCATTTTAAATAAACCTGATACCCTATGTATCATTTTGTATCCCTAAAAACCCTATATGATGACTAAGCGACATCAGCTCATCTTATTTTGATGAGCGTAACGTATCTTGAATCTTACCAAGCACAATATAAGCCGCTTCTTCAGAACGATCGGCGTCAATTTTTTGGTTTACATTATCTCCACGATCGTACAGAGCCGTCCTATAGTATTTTTTAAGCAATTTGTCATCAAGACCTGTAATTCCTGCCTTTTCTTTTGCAGTCTTAAAACCAGAAGTAATCACGAACCCAAGTTCAGGATAAAAATCTCTTGTAACTCTCTCAGTAGCAACCATCAACCTAGCAGCTGTTTCATAACGACCTTGCTCAGCACTTACTCGCCAGCAAGGTGAGTCTTTTCCAAATTTTTTAATGCATTTTTCAAGAGGAAGATATGGAATTTTATGAGACCAATACGATGAAGATACCCAAGGCACATATGGTTCGTCAAACTCCCGCTCTGGCCACGCGTTATTTCTACTTTTATGCTTAGTAGTTTTATATTTAAATGGTAACTCTTGACGTGAACCATTGGTAATCAACTGAAGTGATTCAACTTCAGGATTTGACCACGTCCATGGTTTCCACCACGAATAACCCTGGAATTTAGATGCTAACACTAAACCATCTTGGACTTTTGGCTTTTCGCCTTCAGCATACGCCGAGCGACCTAGCCCAGCAGTTGTTGCCGCTGCCGCTGTTGCTGCTACGAGCCCGCGGGTTGTTAAAGCACTGCCCAATCGGCCAAACATGCCGTGTGCCTGGCTGGCCATACCAACCAATAAAACTATAGAAATAACCTTAGAACTCTTCATGAGAGCCTCCATTTTAAATAAACCTGATACCCTATGTATCATTTTGTATCCCCTAAAAACCTATATATGACTTTATTCTTTCCCAGTACGATTTTGATTGTTGATGCTTTGACTGCACGTGTTCTTGTTGCGTTGGCTGTACTTGTTCTTTTTTATGCGCAAGAGAAAGCTGCTGATAACCTTGTAATTCAGATTTTTCAGCTTCAGTTGGATTGTCTTTGTATAGAAGATCAACATAGCGTTGATTCATGACCCAGAAATGTTTCCATAACAACGCATGATCAAGATATGGCGCAACGTTAGCTTCTTCTCTTATACAACGAAAAACATAAGCCGCCTTGCCTAGGCCAACACTTTCTGGCACAACAATATCTTCAGATTGACATCCTGTATCTCTTTGCCACGGTTGAGCATCACTAGCATCATTTAAAGCAGCAGTCATTGCTCGTGCTGCTAATGCATATTCCTGTTGACGTTCTGCTATTGCCACACAATCCCAATTATTTCCGTGTTTTTTGACACATTTTTCAAAAGAAAAAACAGGAAGCTCAAGAATTCGTCGTGTACTATTAGGAAAAGTAGGAGGTCTGCTATCACGCTCAGTTGGTACTTCTACCAATTGACCATTGGTAAACCACTGTAAGGCTTCTACTTTTTTCTTAAGCATTACGCGTGGTAACCACGAAATAGGGCTGTATGCTGCATCTTTTTTTCCCAACAACAACTTACCTCTGCGTGATGATTCTTGTTCTTTTTCAGCATAAGCGGGACGGGCCATTGCCGCTGCCGCTGTTACTGCTACCAAATTGCGGGTTGTTAAAGCACTGCCCAATCGACCTAATCCACGAAACATGCCGTGTGCCTGGCTGGCCATACCAATCAATAAAACTATAGAAATAACCTTAGAACTCTTCATGAGAGCCTCCATTTTGAATGAACCTGATAACATTGTGTCCCTAATAAACCTATATCTAGTGCCCCCAATAACCCCAACATCAATAATAACCTATTTGAAAATTGCCGCAATGGGGGGGTGAGGGTTATCCTGACCTGGAGAAAACAGGAAAAGTAGCTTATTTTGTTGAGGTCCTGGGCTTAGCTTTTTCGAGCAACAGATCAAACGACCGCAGTGTTATAAAGGAGGTAAACTCATAGCGAAACTTGTCCACTGCTTTTTCGTCGTTCAAAGCATCTTTGAATTGTTTGTTGGATACTCGTTTTTTGGCGACATCAAACAGAAGATCTCGTTTTAACGGCCGTGCACCGAAATCATGCGATATGGTATGTTCAGTCTCTGCTACTTCTGCATCAGTAACCTTGTTGCATACTGCCTGCGCTACACACCAACTACACTCACGGTGATGACCACCATGCATAGCATTAGTTTCCATGCTACTACTACCAAACATTACCACGAGTAGCGCTACTACACCTCTTTTCATGACTGCTCCCTTCTTGTGCTATAGCAAGATTCAATTAGCTTTTCATCCTCATCATAGATCTGGTACTCCCAAATTGTCATTCCCGAGCTGTGCCCTCCGTAGCTTTATGCGTAGGATGGGCACTAAAAAAAATGCCCAGGGTATTTCACCTAGGCATACGTGCTCACACAAAAAAATCACAAACTCATTAAACCATTTTTTCTTTATTCTGCTTGTTAGAATTAGTGCGCATGCGCATATGCCGCCAGCGGAGCTCAAACAATGAACCGAGCATCCGCATGCCAGAACGCATAACTTTCAATTTACTATCATCTTGATCATGCCACACAGTCGGCACTTCTTTGATAACGCAGCCATTTTTTTTGCACAAATACAGCAGCTCAACATCAAATGCCCAACGTCGCTCGTGCAAGTGTGGTGCAATGGCCGCAACTACCTGACGGGTAAATAATTTTGCTCCGCATTGATAGTCATAATACTTCATGCCAAAAAGTGCCCGAATAAGCGAATGGTAAACCAACTTTCTACCCCAACTTTTGACAAATGGCCGCGGTGGATAAATCTGTGCACCAGCCATGTAGCGACTGGCAATTGCTCCGTCAGCAGTTCCTTGGGCAACAAAAAGATCATAAAAATGTTCTGGCTTGGTCGCCATGTCAGCATCAACAAAACCGATGTAATCATTGGGGCGAGTTAAAGCGTCTTTAAAACCTTCGGCAACTGCCAGGCCTTTGCCAGCCTGCTTGAGGTCCATGATCCGGATATGGTCGCCATTGCGCTGGCGAGCTGCTTCCACAATCTCGCGCGTGTTGTCGCGACAGCCATTGAGGACCACAAGAAGCTCAACGTCGAGAATGCCTTTGTTGCGCATGTCCTTAAAGTATGAACTGTAGGTATCGAGGGTTCTGGTAATACGCCCACCTTCATTGTAGGCAGGGATAACGATACTTATACGTTTCATAAGAGCACCACCTAAACTACAATCATGAATAGACTTTTGCCTCACTCAGGTAACCACACCTTATAGCCGGATGCCAAGAGTTATGATAAAAATTGTACACCATAATCTTGACCTTTTCCAGGGAGGTTTGACCAATTGAAGTTGGCAGCTTCAATCGGTCAAGATGGAAATTGTATTCATGTAGTAGCAAACAAACAACGCTTGTAGTAATCCAGCGGATTAAACGCCACTTTTTTACGCATGTTTGCTTTGCCATGATCAGGATTATCAAAGGCGACTAATTTCGCTGGATAGGGCCCTAGGAATATTAGTAAGCAGCTGAATTTGGTTGATATGGTTAACGCTCTTTGATTGGCTCCATGCGTACATCCTTAACAACTTAGAAATAGCTCTTTGTAGAAAAAGCACAGTATGGCAGCAGGCACTGGGCACACTTCCAGCCGTCGTCCTTCTGGCTATAGCGGACAAGTCGCACTTCTAGATGATCCACCCTCAAGCAGCACATTGAATTAAATCAATTAATTTTTGTTTAATAATATAGTTGAAACATGGTTTTATATGGTGTTCTCCGTCGGACATTTCAGGGCGAAGTATGCCATTTTGATCTTCAAACGAAGATGTTACATCAAGATATATAAAACGATTAATGATGCAATAATGAGCTAAATAGTCATTAAGCATGCGATTTGAAACAACTATAAACTTTTCAAATGGCAAATCACGATCGCGTTGAACATAGACTTTTCTATTGTGTTCAAAAATACAGGGAGGGGTAACGGCTACTACTATTATATTCATCTCTTTATAAAGTTTTTGATTTTCAAGAATAGCCTCGATGTAGTTTTTAGCTAACTTCTCAGTAATTTCATCTAACTCACGACCAAGAACGTATTGTTTTATAATAGATCCATGGTAGGCATCAATTCCCCCAAAGGTTAATACAGCGAAGTCTCCATCTTTCATGTTATAGCTTCTAAAATCTAATTCTTGGAGCCCTAATATACCAATCATATGCATAGTTCTAGAGATCCAATGAATTTGAAAAGGTACCGAAAGCACTTGATCTTGACCCATATTATAAACAAATGTCGAGGTTTCACACGTAAGTGGCCAGTCTGATGCCGGTGGGGTAGGAGGGATGCTTTGAGCATAGATATTTGTAAATGAATATGCAGAGTGACTATCTCCAATTATATGAACATCACCATAATTCCATGGAGTAGTTTGAGTCGTAGAAAGAAAAAATAAAAAAAGAAATGATTTTTTCATACCACCCCACTTATAATAGGTATTTTTATACTGCCGATAATCACGTGATGCATCTTCCAGCTCAGTACATACCGACGGCCGTACCGTTACATCACGGTGCAATGTGCCATACGTTTGTTGATATGATTGATGCTCTTTGATCGGCTCCATGCGTACATCCTTTTTTTTAGGTAGTTGCAGTCAGCTCTCGCTTATGGGTTTAATCTGTGATTGAAGGAAGTCCATCTTGCCGCACAAGAATATGCTCTAAATGAGGGTTAAGATAAAGGGCACTTGAAGACACATTTGAGAATGTATGTATAAACAAATCACATTGAGCAAGTAATGATGCTTCAACAAGAACGTCTTCACCTAGCTGTGCAAATGATGGTTTTTTATATCTAAGATGAATTGGCTTACCATTATCTGATCGATAACAATTGTAATAAATTACGCTATGGCCTTGTAATAAAAAGATCATTTTAGTCATTGACCGTTGCTCGTCTGAAGCTATAAGAAATTGTGTATCTTTATCTGCATAACGTAAAGCAACTGCAACAATTTTTTCTGGGTTGATAAGTCCTTCTTCGCTGCCTTTATCAGTTCCGCGCAAATGGATACCTATAGTCCGTTTTCTTGCCATATAGCGTTGATAAAAATCGTCAATTTTATGCTTAACATTAGACTTAATTTTTATGTACTTTGATATTAAAGCGTAAGCTTTTTTACGAGTATTTTGGTCTATATAATCTTGGCAAAATTCGATGGCATCAGGAGTAACAGCAGTAAATTGAAGGTTAATAGGTTTTGAGGGCCTATAGTTTACCGATGAAACTGGTTCAAAATAATATTCCCATACATTGTCACTGCCATTAAGCCGACCAGAATAATAGAGTGATCGATTGTCCCAATAAACAACGGGAATTTGGTTATTTTTTTCACACCATGATAAATGATTTAATACACACATAAATGATGCAAAAAAACCTCCATACCACGCACCTATAAAATGCACGTTGCGATTATCTTTTTTCGCAAGCGTATCGGGTACAGCAACAACACAAGACAAACCAAGCAGCACGAGAAATAGGGACCACTTTTTGAATAGTACACGCATCTTATGTACCCTCCTTTCTTTTACCCCTAATTGCTTTGCCATAATCAAGATTTATCACATGCTATCAATTTCATTAGATATGGTGACTACCAACATTATCAAAACTGTATACCACAGTTGACAATGCCATAACCCATCCTATACTTTGCCTCGCTCGCACTGTACCTAAAAAACTAACCAACATTTCCATAATCAAAAACTAGATGAAGCACAACTCATTTTTCAAGGAATAGTATGAAGAATAGAATTATCATTGTATCGTTACTTCTTTTGGGGTATTTTTCTCCGATTAATTCGGCAAATTCAGACAATACCGCTAGAAAATATATAGGTGTTTTTAAGAATTCAGATCCTAAAATCTCAGGTATCACTTATGGCAACTGGGGCAGTAGACCTTATGAATATGCCTGGATAAGTTCTGTAGTACCTGTTCAAGGCAAAAGAGTCATAGATCTTGGGGTAGGGTTACCATCTCAATATAACTGGTATGCCTATGTATTAAGATTTTTGAAACCTTCTTTATACGTCGGTGTCGATTGTGATGGCAGAATGAAAAATGAACTCATGGATGGTGATAATTTTGAAATTAAATATATGGATATGTCTCGTCTAGAATATCCAGACAAATCATTTGATATAGCCTATTGCATCAGCACGTTTGAACATATTCCCTATGATACTTTCATGGCATCAATTGCAGAAGCGCATAGAGTGCTAGAAGACAATGGCTTACTTGTCATAACTCTTGATGAAGAATGGGATAAAGATCAACCAATAACTTCAGGTAATGGCTGGAACACGCTTGAACAAAGCCTCCTTAACAACAGACTATTTGAAAGAACCGAACGTTCCTTTGGTCTTCCTGAGTTTTTAGAATTAGTTAAAGACTATTTTGTACTCTATCAAGATGATACCATTGTAGAACCGCAATCACGCACTATTCGATCATCCAAAAACAACGTTGTGTATTATCAAAGAGCTGATAAAGACAATGCTATTTTACACAGCCCATCAGTCTACAACAGTTGCGTTAGCTACGCCGTACTTAAGAAAAAATAGATAAAATTTTACCTACAAAAAAGAGAGCTTCATTTCTTGAGGCTCTCTTTTTTTATGTAGTTGAAAACAAATAGCGCTTGTAATAATCAAGGGGATTGAATGCCACTTTTTTACGCATATTTGCTTTGCCATGATCGGGATTATCAAACGCTACCAATTTCGCTGAATAGGGTAAGCGCCAACTTTCAAAAGGCTTAAGACACAACATTGGAGCCTATTTCCTTTTTCCTTATTATTGAATCAGCTTTAATTCTTTAAAGATTCTAGTCCATTCATGCGGCATACCAGAATCCTGCATATAAAAATTTCTAACACCCGGCATATTCCAATGTGTGTTGTAGTATGTATCTGTGTTCTCTCCGATGACAACCAATATGAAATTAGAATTGGGAAATTTGTTTTGTAAGATAGTCTGCAATTTGATTACCATTTCTTTTGTTTGAGGAATCGAACTTAATGCCCAATGACGCGGACATGCGCTTCTGAAGAAATAAACGGTTTTGCCCGAATTTAATGCATCGTAGAATCGTTTAATCCGCCGTTGATATTTTAAGGAGACCTCAGGAATTGCCTCAGCCCAGTTTGGGACTACCCAATGTTCTCCATTTTCTTCATATGTAGGAAAATCATGCCAAAACCCTAAGTTATATTTCTTATTTATTACGATATTACTTCCATCTTTCTTATAAAGGTAGGCGGGAGTTAGGAAATCTTGAAAGTCATTTTCTAGCAAAGCACATAATCCTTCGAGAGAACTGCACATCCAATCAAAAGGAAAAGCGAATGTTCGCAGATTGTTTTGCTGTATATTTGTTGCCGTAGTACAGTTAAATCCGAGACTAATAAGGATGGGATCTGAAAATTCAGTGGCAGTATTTCTTCTTGTCTCTTCAGACCATTCATCTTGTACAAATTGATGGTGCTTATGATTACATTCATATCTATCATCATGGCCGAATAGTTGTAATACAGAGAGTACCAACGGAAACAAAAGTATTTTTGATCTGTTCATAATAAACTCCTATGGCTATAACGATATTATTTTTATCTAGAGCCTGACATAGTTTACCTTAACAAGGCAATGAATTGGCAATAAAAAAAATAGATGGTGTGGTTGTCTAAGTAGTTGCAGTCAAATAACGCTTGTAATAATACAGGGGATTGAAAGCAACCTTTTTACGCATTTCTGCTTTGCCATGGCCAGGATTATCAAAACGCTTCGGTTTTGACGAAATCCAGCATGTACTAGTGATCTATCTGGATCGGATCTTTATTACATTCTCACAAATAACACGTTGCCGTTCCAACCTGGCCTTATATCTCTCCAGATTTCTTTGAAGTTATAGTGTGCAAGCCAGGACTTTAATGTGTCATATTGAACAGCACCATGCCAGAATTCTTGAAAATTAACTTCGGTAAAAATTGCTTTTACCGTTGGTAGAATGCTCAGCGCCGCTTTGAGAGCGTTGAGCTCGTTGCCTTCCATATCGAGCCACATAAAATCAATATGGTCAACGTTCGCATTGGCTGCCTAGACATCAATAGTCAGGCATTCGACTTTAATAGGAGAATTAGATGATTTTTGTAAAAGTTTATGAGGAAGTAATGAGTTGGCTCCTTGCGTGCCCCTGTCTTCATCACCATCTTGATAAAACAGCTTAACGCCGCATTCATAATCAAGCGCATAGGCATAACATTTAATATTGGAGTATTGTTGTGCAACACTACAAACACAATTGAAATTCACAGGGGTAGGTTCAAAGGCATGGATTGTGCCTTGTGGCCATACTTCAGCCATCCAACGGGTGTCTTGCGCACAATGAGCTCCAGCTTCAAGTATCACAGGATTGTGTGGTAGAATTTCTTTGAGTAGATCTAACGGAATTTCATGACATGTATTTAGATGAATTTCATGACACGTATTTTCTAATTTTTCGGCATGTACTACGATTGTTTGCATAATGAGTAGAAATAGTAATCTTTTCATTAAAGTACTCCGTTTTTTTATTATAAGGTTCCATTTAATAAATAATTTGCTTACATCCTATAGTAAATATTTATTAAGTTAAGTCGGAGCATGAAAGTTAATAACTGACCTTACTCGGCTCCATACAGACATCCTTTTCATTACATCATATATCACCGTTGACAATGCAACTACTCCCTCTATACTTTGCCCCACGTTACGATAAAACCTACTATTCATTTTTTGGAAACACCTACAAAAAACAACAAACATCCCATTTTTCATTCAAGGAAACAGTATGAAGAATCGTCATATTATTATTGCACTATTATTTTTCGGTTATTTTTCCTACACCAACACAGCCCATCAAGATGCCAGAAAATACATCGGCGTCTTTAAGAAATCGGACCCTACTATCTCGAACATTATGTATGGTAACTGGGGTAGCCGTCCTTATGAATATGCCTGGATAAATTCTGTAGTACCTGTTCAAGGCAAAAGAGTTATAGACCTGGGAGTAGGATTGCCATCTCAATATAACTGGTACAGATATGTGGTAACATCATTGAAGCCATCTTTTTATGCTGGCATTGATTGTGATGGCAGAATAAAAAATGAACTCAGAACTGAATCTAATTTTGAAATTAAGTATATGGATATGTCAAATCTAGCATATCCTGACAAATCATTTGATATAGCCTATTGCATCAGCACGTTTGAACATATTCCCTATGAAGCTTTTATGAAATCAATTGCAGAAACTCATAGAGTGCTAGACGACAATGGCTTATTAGTGATAACTCTTGATGAAGAATGGGATAAAGATCAACCAATAACTTCAGGTAATGGCTGGAACACGCTTGAACAAAGCCTCCTTAACAACAGACTATTTGAAAGAACCGAACGTTCCTTTGGTCTTCCTGAGTTTTTAGAATTAGTTAAAGACTATTTTGTACTCTATCAAGATGATACCATTGTAGAACCGCAATCACGCACTATTCGATCATCCAAAAACAACGTTGTGTATTATCAAAGAGCTGATAAAGACAATGCTATTTTACACAGCCCATCAGTCTACAACAGTTGCGTTAG
>Ga0207120_1037_pt1 | contig 33543 bp, 21 predicted proteins | sample Alteio_BWMinHeat_40_FD_153509 | JGI IMG/M metagenome (GOLD analysis project Ga0207120, IMG submission 153509) | Enriched cells from forest soil in Barre Woods Harvard Forest LTER site, Petersham, Massachusetts, United States -... | ecosystem: Environmental > Terrestrial > Soil > Temperate forest >...
AACTTCTAGCGGCGCAGTCTCCTTAGGTCAAGGCACCGGTCAAGCAAATGCAGTTGGCACATTGGCAGCCGCTTTAAGTGGTAGCGGTAAAGCACTGACATTCACTAATAATAACAATACCGCTCTCTCACTCGGCGTCATTAGCACAACCAATGGCAATGTAGCCATCACCAACGTAGGCGGCAACATGACGGTTGCACAAAATCTCTCTGCTGGATCAGGCGCTGTGAATTTAACGGCAAGCGGCAGTAATGAATTATTCACGATCAATACAGGCAAGACGGTTTCTTCAACAGGTGGTATTACTTACGTAGCCGATAATATGTCTCTTGTGGGCTCAACAAGCGCAGGTAGTAGTGCTGTCACATTGACACCTTATAACAATTCAACACAAATTCAATTAGGCGGCAGCGCAGGTAATAGCAATGCAGTCACCAATGGCACTGGCATCTTAGGCTTAAGCAGCGATGAATTCGTCACCATTACCACAAGCGGCACCGTGACCATTGGATCTGGCAGTAATACCGGTGGCATTACGGTCGTCCATGCACTCGATACCAGCAACAAACTTGCGCTCTTATCTAACAGCACGATTGCAGTCAATGCAGATATTGGCGCTAACACGCAAGTGAATGGCATAAGCTTTACTGGCAGCACCATTCAACTGGGCGCGAATGTCAGATCCAGTGGTAACACGATTGCCTTCAATAGCCCAACGATAGTCACCACCGCCTCTAACATCACAAACAGCGGCAATGTCAGCTTCAGCGGCACGGTTGATTCAAATGGCACAGCAAATAACTTAACGGTAGGCGCGGGCAGCGGCAATATCACCCTTTCTAGCAATGTTGGCGCAACACATACATTAGGTGCATTAAGCCTCACTTCTACAGGCACGACAACATTAGGCGGCACAGTGAATGCAAACAGCGTTGCAACAGCAGGTTCCGGCGGCATAACAGCTATTAACGGCGGCAATGTCACCACCTCTGGCACACAAAACTTTGGCAACAATGTCACCTTAGGCGCGGGAACAACACTCACCACAACAAATAACAGTGTCACCTTCGGCGGCACATTGAATGGTGCGAATACACTCGCCATTGCATCTGGCAGTGGTGCTGTTAACTTCAATGGTGCCATTGGCGGAACTGCCGCTCCAACTTCATTAACGAGCAGTGGCGCAGGCACAGTTACCTTTGCTGCAGCAGTGGGCGCCACAGGCGCAGGACATCAAGTAGGCAGTATTGATATCACAGGACCTACAGCCATTAATGGCGGTAGCGTCTACACTTCCGGCAATCAAACCTATAGAGGTGCTGTCACCTTAGGTGTGAATGACACATTAGATAGTTCAGCAAGCAATGGCAATATTAGCTTTAACAGCACCTTAGGCGGCGCACATACCTTAAGTCTTAATTCTGGCACAGGGAGTATCACCTTCAGCGGTACAGTCAGCGGGCCAACCAGCTTAACAACAACGGGTGGCGCTGAATCATTTAATTCAATCAGTGTGGGCGCTGCCAATTTGACAGGCACCACCTTCGCACTCAACAATGGCTTTACTACGACAGCCGGTAATTTAGCCATCACCAATAGCGGCTTACTCACCTTATCAAGTGCCGCACCAATTTCTGTCACTGGCGGTAACTTCTCCACATCAGGCGCAGTGAATTTATCTAACAACATCTCCACTGCTTCCACTGGCAACAGCTTAAGTATTGGCGGCGCGCTGACACTCGCAAGCTCTGGCGTTAGCTTATCAACAACCAATGGTGCCTTAACAGTCACCGGTAACACCGCTGGCACATCCGGCACGCCATCTACATTGAACATTGATTCCGGCACAGGCGCATTGAGTATGGGTAATATTTATGGATCAGGAACCTCAGCAGATAGCACTGGCTTAACCGCTGTCGCTATCGCGAATTCCGGCACTAGCTCATTCGGTGCAATTAATATTACCGGTGCACTCACACAATCCCATACAACTGGCGCAACCACCTTTGGTAACAGTGTCAGTGTAGGCTCTGCAAGTTTGACTGGCACGGCATTTAATGTGAATAACAGCTTTACCACCACTGGCGGCGCCCTCGCGATCTTTAACAGCGGCACCTTTGCACTCTCATCAGCTGGCGCAGTCTCAGTCACTGGCGGTAACTTCTCCACATCAGGTGCTGCGAACTTAGCGAATAGCATCACGACTATCACAGGCAGCGATACCATCAGCATTGGCGGAAGCCTTACAATAGCTGCAAACAGCAATGTCAGCTTAACAACCAGTAACGGTAACATTACCACTGGCAATATTGTAGGGACCACCGGCGGCCCAGCACAAACTCTCGCAGTGAATGCAGGAACGGGTGCATTAAGTGTAGGCAGCATCTATGGCTCAGGCACGAGCGCTGATGCCACAGGCTTAACCAGCTTCACAGTCGCTCATGCAAGTACGGCTTCTTATGGTGCAATCGGTATTTCAGGCGCATTCAACACAACCACATCAGGCGCAAGTACCTTTACTGGCGCAGCAAGTGTAGGCTCTGCAACCTTAAACGGCACAAGCTTTGATGTACAACAAGGCTTAACTTCTAGCGGCAATGTGGGCATCACCAATACCGGCACCTTTACACTAGAAGCCGCCGCACCGATTTCTGTAACAAGCGGCACCTTCCAAACAACAGGTGCTGCATCCTTAGGCAATAATGTCACATCATCTGGCAATCAAACATTCGGCGGCTTAGTCACACTGACTGGCTCATCCGCATTAACATCTAGCGCGGGTGATGTGTTTGCAAGCACGGGTGTTGCTGGCGGCAACCACGCATTAACCATTAGTAATGCTGGCAGCAGTAGTAGTATTGGCCCAATCAGCAATATCTCATCCTTAACTAAAGCAGGTACGGGTACGTTAGCATTAGGTGCAAACACTTACACAACAAGCACGAGTGTTAACGCAGGTACGTTGAAACTGACCGCGAACACAAGCTTAGGTACCAATGCTGCAACAGTTAGCATTGGCAGCAACGGTACATTAGCCCTTTCTGGTAGCGGTCTTAACATTGCAAATAACATTACCTCTCTGAGCAATGGTGCAACGCTAAGCGATACAAGCGGCAGCAATACTTATAGCGGCACTATCGCTATTGCTGCAAGCAGCCAAGGTAACTTTAATGTTGCAAATGGCGGCGACACCTTAACATTGGCGGGCATTATCAGTGGCGGCAATACAGGCAGTAACGTTACCTTCAATAAGACTGGTCCAGGCACCATCGCACTCGCGGCTTCTAATACCTACACGGGTACGACGCAAATCTCAGCGGGTAGTCTTGCTGTGCAAGCTTCCAATGCATTAGGCGGCAGTGGCGCAACAACAAACATCAGCGGCGGTAATTTAGCAATTAGCCCAACCACTGCATCAAGCATTTCACTTGCGAATAGCTTCAACATCACAAATGGCAGCATCACAGATAACAATGCAGCTAGCAGCGGCACGACCAGCACCTTATCCGGCAGCATTGCTATTACCGGTACCGGCACCTTCAGTGTTGCAAGTGGCAATACAATGAACGTCACAGGCGTTGTCAGCGGTACCAATTTAACAGCACAAGGCGGTGGCACGATCGGATTAAGCAACAATAATAACTCTCTCTCAGGGACAGCTGAAGTGAGCAGTAACAGCACGTTGAATATCAGCAGCAGTGGCGCATTAGGCTCGACTAACGCCATTGTTGATAGCGGATCTACATTACAATTAACTGGTCGATCACTCAGTGTGTCTAATACGATGACCATCAACGGAACTTTAGTAGATAACAATGCGAACGGCAATAACGTCTTGAGCGGCGGCATCACCTTAAGTCAAAGCGGTAGCACGATCAATGTTGGTCAAAACGGCACTATCAATGATCAATTAACCATTTCTGGCATTATCGCGGATCCAAGTGGCCATGCCGGTGTATTGAATAAGACGGGTTCTGGCTTATTGTTATTGCAAGCAGCTAACAGCTTCACAGGTGGTGTGAATATATCCGGCAACCAAAGCACCATTGTTGCTCAAAATAGCGCGGCCTTAGGTAATGGTGGTACAGCAAGCATCGGTAGCAATGGATCATTAATCATCGCCGGCAATTCACTCAGCATTGCAAACCCAATTGCATTAAGCAATAACGCAACCTTAACCAATAACTCTGCTAGCGGCATCACAAATACCTTAACTGGTTCCGTAACGGCTGCAACAGGTGCCACGGTCAATGTCGTTGTCACACCTAACACGACCTTAGCACTGACCAATGGCCTTGCTGGCGATAACACGACTGCATTCACCATGAATAATGAATCCGGCGTAGTAAAAGTAGCAGGCACCAGCAGCTTCGCGGGTACATTGAATGTTGATACCGGTACATTAGAATTAGATAGCAGCGCGGGCGCAGGCACAACCAGCACTATTAATGTAGCGACTGGCGGTAACCTGTCTATCAATGGCACTGGCATGACGATTGCAAATGCTATCAACTTGAATACCACAGGAACCTTGAGCAACACAGGTAGTGGTAATATCATCAGCGGCGCGGTGGCATTGAACGGCACGACCAATAACATTGCTCTTAAAAACAGCGGTGATGCGTTGATCATCACGGGCGCTGTTTCCGGCAGTAACTTAACCATAAACGGCAATGGCGACGCTGGCGCATTAACCTTATCACATGCCAATAGCTACACTGGCACAACCGCCGTGAATAGCGGTACCTTAACTATTAATAACGCAACCGCACTTGGCACAAGCACACTTGCCGTGAACAATGCGACATTTAATGTAGGCAGCGCACTTGGCAGCAATGTAACGAATGCAATGAACTTAACGAATGCGACCGTCACATCAACAGGTAACAACACCTTCGCAACTGGCAGCATTAGCTTAGCAGGCAGTAACAACATCGCACCCGCCTCAGGCACGTTGAATATCTCTAACACGCTAACCGGCAGCGGTGCATTAACAATGAATGGTGCGGGCACCTTACAAATGAATGGTGCAAACAGTGGTTATAGTGGCACCGTCACCTTAAGCAGTGGTAATTTAGTGGCAAATAACACCACCTCTCCATTTGGTACAGGTGGATTTAACTTAAACGGCGGCACATTAAGCACCTTACAATCCTTCACCTTAGGCAATAGCAGTATCACCGTTGGTAACAATAGCACACCGACTATTGGTGGCGGCGTTACCATTGGCTTTAACGCAATCAGCCTTGGCACCGGTAGCAACTTGACTGTCACAAACACGGCAACAACTAACTTGAACGGCAACATAAGCGGTGCAGGTGCATTAACCGTCACTGCGGGTATCGCACAAGTAGGCGGCAGCAATAATGGCAGCTACACTGGTAATGTAGCAGTAAACGGCGGCACACTGCGATTAGCAAGTGATGCGAATGCAAATCCATTAGGCACGGGCAACGTCACATTGAATGGCGGCACACTATCCGCAACAACCGCGATTGACACGAACCCATTAACGAATAACTTCACGGTTTCTGGTAATTCAACGATTGGCGGCACCAGTGATATTAGCTTTAACGGCACAGGTACTTTAAATAGCGGCACCACACTTGCTATTAACGACACCGCAGCGACTAACTTAAATAACACAGTCATCGGTTCTGGCAACTTAACTGTCAACAATGGCACCTTAGTATTAGCCGGTAACAACTTAGGCTTCACGCAAGCAACTAGTTACTCAGGTACGACGACTATTAACGCTGGCGCAACAGCAAGCGTCACGAATGCAAATGGTCTAGGTGATTCAGCTGTGATTGCACAAGGCGGCACAGTTGGTAACAGTGGAACAGATGGTGGCGTATTCAATATCAATAATGTGAATGTAGCAACCAGCAACTCAGTCACCTTAAGCAATGGTGAATTAACAACAACGGGCACCGCACAATTTAATGGTAAAGTTATCCTTGCGAATAACACCAGCAATACTATTAATTTAGCAAGCAATAACACCTTTACACAAAACAGTAACGTTGATGGTGCCGTATCGAACACGGGCACATTAACAGTGAGCGGTGGCAGTGGCGCTATTTGGGACATGAACGGTGAAGTAGGTACAGTCACACCGCTTAACAGCTTCACCAATAATGTGACTACAAACTTCGGTGGTACCACTGTTGATACTTATGGTAACCAAACATACAATCAACCACTCAATTTAGTGAACGATACTCAACTTGCAAGTACGGTCGGTGACGTCACTATTAATAGCACTGTTTCTGGCACAACCTCGCAAGCATTTACCGTGAGCGCAGGCGGCAACATTAACTTAAACGGCGGCAGCGTGAGCACCGTCGGCAATCAAAACTACACTGGTAACATTGTGCTTGGTGCAAATACCGCATTAACAAACACGGGTTCTGGTAACTTCACTATCAATGGCGCAGTCAATGGCGATAGCTTAACGATCAATGGCGACAGTAATAACACCCTAAGCTTCAGCAATAGCGCTGCTATTCAATTAAGCGATGGCACGATATTTAATGGCTCAGTCACCCTTGGCAGCAGTAACGCCGCTATCGCTTACAATAACATTAATAGCTTGGTCGGCAATGCGGGCACCGTTAATCAAAACGTTATTTACCTGCCGGCTAATAAAGTAACGTCTGTGGTTTATACGAATGCACAACATACAGCAGGTTACATTGGTGACCCAACCTTCTTCACGAACTTTAATGTAGGCACACTGCCAACACCAACGCCTACTCCAACGCCAACGCCAACACCGAATACCACACCTACAGTGGTCATACCGGTGACATCTGCTATCACAACAGCTGCTATCAACAATTCTGCTATCATTATTCAACAACCGATTGTGAACGCAAACAACTTCAACAATTTCGTCTATGAAAAAGAAGCAGCAATGCAAGCAATGAAAGGCGGATTTGCACAAACCGTAACGAGTGCACATAACCTCTATACTATCGACTACACCGTGTTACATAATGGCATGGATCAAATCAATACCATCTTAAGCACGCCGTTACCAATACCAAGCTTAGAAGATATGCTCCAATTCGAATCTAATACGGCTTTTAAAGCAACGCCAACAACACCATCTACTACACCACTCGCACCAGCAGTAGACGAAATTTTAACGATTAATATCGACATTAAGAAATTAGATAACGTCATGGGAACATATTTTGACAAACTCAATATGACTTTCGACAAACAACCCACTGTAAAAATTGAATCACCCAGCTTATCTACAACGAAACACGGCTTTAATCTCTCCGCAAAATAAAATCTATCTATGGGTCGTGCCCGTGAGCGTGCCCGCGTGCGTGCCCGGCTTTTGATCTTCTTTAAGCAATCACCTTCTCCGGCACCGCCCTCACCCCCGATGCTCCACCCCCCGCCTCCAAATACTCTGCATCCTGATTTACCTTCCACACATCATACTCTCTCTTATCCGCCAAAATATTTTTGACAGTAAGCATCGCAGTCATCATCGCATGATCTTGATTATTGTATTTATGCATGCCATTCCGCCCCACTAAATACAACGACGGAAAATTTGCTTCCAATTCCGCGCGAATCACATCCACATGCAACTGATAATTATTGTCATACACCGGATAGGCTTTTGATTGCCTAACCACACATCCATCCAACACATCGTCTTCTTGCGCCAATCCTAACTTCACTAATTCACGCGTCGCCAATTGAATTAATTCTACATCTGATTTTGACCAGCGCTTGTCGCCTTGAAAACAAAAATATTCCATCCCGTAGCAACAGGTATTTTTATCAGGCACCATCTCAGGCGACCACGATTTAAAATTTTGGATACGCGCAACTTCAACCGCGGGATCATGCACATAAATCCAATTATCAGAAATAACATTTCGTTCTTTTAAAATTAACACCACAATTAAAAAATCTCGATATTGCAGCGCATTTGCGGCCATTAAAGCAGGAGGTGATACAAAAGGCCGCAAGTAATTTAAGATTAATTCACGCAAGGGGGCTGATGAAATAACATGCGTCGCTTTGATTTCCGTCAATTGCCCTGCTTTATTTTGATAAGTAATCGCCCATTGCTTTTCTTGTGGCCGATAATCACAGCGCACCACTTGGCTATCCAAATAAATTTGCCCGCCCATTTTTTTGGTTTTATCTGCTGCAGCCTCCCACATCATGCCAGGGCCCTTGCGCGGATAACGGAAATGATCAATCAAGGTTTTGATAACCGCTTTTCCCTGCTGTTTTGTGTTTTGTGGTTTGATCGCATTTAAAACGGCTGTTACTAAAGACAACCCTTTAATACGCTGTGCCGCCCAATCAGCAGAAATTTCTTCGCACTTCATGCCCCATACTTTTTCGGTATAGGTTTTGAAAAAAATACGGTACAACCTACTGCCAAATTGGTTGGTGACCCAATCGGCGAAACTGTTCACAGGTTTAATGGGCAAAAGACGAGCTTTCAAATAAGACATGACACAACAAAACGATTCGATGATGCCGAGTTTATACAATGCTTCAAACGCTTTTAAAGGATAAGCAAAAAATTGTTGGCGGTAAAAAATGCGTGATGAGCGCGGACGTTCCAACATATCATCCGGTAAAATTTCAGTCCAAAGTGCTTCCACCGCTTCTGATTTAGAAAAAAACCGATGACCACCTATATCAAACCCATACCCTTTATAGCTAACGGTACGCGCAATCCCGCCTACATATTCCGGATCCGCCTCAAGCACAGTCACCGCAACATTTTCTTTAGCCAACAAGTAACCAGCAGTCAGCCCAGCAGGCCCTGCTCCGATAACAACGACATGCGGTTTGATTGGGGAAGCCTCGGTCATTTTTAAGTCCCTTTAAAAAATCAATAATACCGTAACGGAATTGTCATTGCGAGGCTTGTCATCCCGGAATTTAGCGCTGCTTAGTGAGCGCTCTTTGCGAACTTAGCAGCGCTTAATGTCCGGGATCCACCCAACTATTACTCCATCCCTACCGTAGATCGCGGACATTAAGTGCCGCTAAGCGCGTAAAAAGCGCGCGCTAAGCGGCACTAAATTCCGCGATGACACCCTACCAGCCTAGTCGTTCCCGTTTCCGTTCCCGTTCCCGTTTCCGGCTTTTGCTTTTTTACCCAAAATGCTATCGTATTACCATGAACAAACCCCTCAAACACCCTTATTACCTCTCCCTCACCCTCCTCGCACTCTCTTACTTACTCTTCGAATGGATCTATATCCCCTTCGAAGCCCTCGCCGCCGACGAGCTCGTCTTCGCGAAACACATATATGAATACACGCAACACCTCCCCTACCGCGACTTCGCCCCCTATAAATCCGTCCTCGGCCATTACTTACTAAGCCTCCCCTTATTTTTTACGCACGGTTTATTCGACCCCATCTTCTCCATGAAGCATGAAATTACAATCATCAATGTTACCGGCATCGCACTCACAGGTTACCTAGGCGCAACATTATTTGATAAAAAAGCCGTGTTATTAACCTTACTCGCCCTCCTCTCCAATCATTATTTTTTAATTTACTCTACCGATTTACGCGTAGATATGTTAAGCGCCTGGTTATGCCTCTTTTCACTCCTCACTTTTTTGCGCAAAGAAATCAAATTAAGCGGCATCCTCATGGGCCTCGCTTTTTTAATTTCCCAAAAAGCCATTTGGTACCTGATTGCAATAAACGGCGGCATGTTACTCTGCCTCTACTACCTGTCACCCCGGAAAACGCCGCTTCTCAGCGTTTGTCCGGGGCCCACCCCAAAACACCTCCTAACTTTCAATTCATTCACCATCCTAACCATCATCCTCTACCTCACCCTCTGGTCCCTCCTCACCGGACCCTCTCTCGTCTTACAAAACTTTTTCTACGAAGCCTACATCCAAGCCGGCATCGATTATTACATGCCAATATATTGGATTTGCTGGCAAACGGTGATGAGTCACGGCCCGTTATTATTTCTACTCTGGCCAATCGCTACTTTTTATATAAAAAATATTTTCATTCTAAGCACCGCCTCCATCGCCTTATTTTTATTTATTATTTACAAACAACCTTTCCCATATAATTTTGTTTTCACCTTCCCTGCTTTTTTTATTTTGTACGCTGAATTTTTTACCTGTCTTTACACCCGGGACGCGTCATTGCGAGGCCGCTCTTCAGGCCGAAGCAATCCAGTGACTCTTCTCATCGCATTTTTTATTGCAGCCGGTATCCTTTATCCCTTATTCACCACTTTACATGCAAGCCTAGACTATAGCGGTCGCTATCAACGCACCATGGCAATACTCACCGCACAACTTATCGATCAAGATGGCGACTATGTCAGCGGCATTCCTTTTATTTTCAAAAAAGACCAACCCATCACTGGCATGAAAAATTTAATCGGCCCGCAGCTTGAATATCTTGTTGTACCCAGTGACAAAATGGCTAAGTTATTATTACCTTCTCTTTATCTTGCAAAAACAACACCCGAACAAATCATCCGTGAATTTGAACAAAGCAATGTAAAAGTTATTTTGTCTAATTACCGTATGCGATTGTTACCAGCGCGTGTTGCTGCTTATCTAGACGATCATTATCAACATTATTACGGCAGTATTTATTTATACGCACCACGCATTCATCCATCGCAATTAAGTTTTTATTTAAAATTCACTGCGCAATATCGCATTGCCGCGGAGACGGACGCCATCATCACTATCGATGGCAAACGTATTAAAAATAATCAACTCATTTGGCTACCGCAAGGTGATCATTTAACTTACGCTGCCAAGAACTATCGCCTCGTTCTCATTCCCCACATTGATGTGCATTTAGATCCTGCTTATCAACAAGATCGGTGGTTACGCATGGTTAAGGCAATTGTTGCCTAGCCGTGTCATCCCGGAATTTAGCGCTGCTTAGCGAGCGCTTTTTGCGAGCTTAGCAGCGCTTAATGTCCGGGATCCACCCATCAGCCAATTGCTCATCTCAACCAAACACACACCACTAACACCCACAGGAGCCCCAATGCTACATAAAGAATATTATGTTTACATCCTAGCCAGTAACAAAAACGGCACGCTCTATACCGGCGTCACCAGCGACTTAATAAAACGCATTTACGAACACAAGGAAGAATTAGCCGATGGCTTCACTAAAAAGTATCACGTACACCGTCTTGTGTATTTTGAAAGGCACATTGATATTCGGGAAGCCATTTTACGTGAAAAAAGAATTAAAAAATGGCACCGAGAATGGAAAATTAACTTAATAGAGCATGATAATCCGCATTGGATCGACTTGTATCCAGAGATTATTCGGTGAAGTGGCCTGTCATCGCGGAATTTAGCGCTGCTTAGCGAGCGCTTTTTGCGAGCTTAGCAGCGCTTAATGTCCGCGATCCACCCATCAGCACCTTCACATTCTAAGTGGATCCCGGACATTAAGTGCCGCTAAGTTCGCAAAAATCGCTCACTAAGCGGCACTAAATTCCGGGATGACAACTCCCAGCCCCCTTAATCCTCCCTTAAGCTTCCTATGCGATCATACCCTTCTCTAAAAACCGAACTATAAAAACTAACGAGCGACTCTATGCAACCACGTACACCTCCGAATCCGCAGCGACACTTACCAACACTCGCAGATGTGGGCCACAGCTGGGATGACTTAAACCGGCTAGGGCAGCGCTCTCTCTCTGCTACCCTCACCAACGGGACGATAGTGCACACACAACCCGTTCCCACCCCTGCGCAAATGCCGATAGCCTTCGCGCCTCCTCCTCCAAAGCCACCAAATCCAGACGCCTTCCCACCAGACAACCTAAAAATGCAACCTTATATCACTCTGCGTAATCATTCAGTAGGCCAAATAGAAAAAAGTCTTCGTCCCGCACTCATCGCCGCAGACAGCATCATAGAAATATTGAGAGTAAGAACATTAGCAGATGACGCACTCGAAAGCTTAATCACCTTATTACAACCTCCCAACCACAAAGTGAAGGAAATTGTATTTGAAGAAGACTTCTTCTATTCAATGTCGCCTGCGCAAATTGAAGCATTCTTTAAAATTGCCCAATTAACCACAATAGGGTTTCAGGGTTCGCATGAGACAAACGTGCAACCAAATCCAGCCTCTTTATTGATGCTAGAAAAACTCACCCAACAAAAAAATATCACTCGCCTGGTTTTAAGTCGCGTTTCTCCACATTTGGCCGCTGCGGCTTTAAAATTGCTCACCCACCCTGATAACAACATAACAACACTTGATCTTTATTATCTTAGCATCAAGACAACTTTCGCCTTAACACCTTTATTCCAACGTGGGAGTAACGTAAACCATCTTGGCCTGCGATATGACACCTCGAGCTTAGCTGCCTGGCGCACTTTATGTCTTGCATTAAGAGACCAACAAAATACCATCCAACAAATCACTCTTCCCAAAACTGCAGGCTATTTACCATGGCAAACAATATTGGCTGATTTAAACGCCGCTCAACCTGAAAAAAACTGGTATGCAGGCGAAGATTTTGCGCTTGTTAGCAAAGATTTTGCTGTTCTAGCAAGACTCTCCCCCGCCATGCGCAATTCTTATTTAGTAACAGCTCTAAAAGCGCAACACCCGCTTTCCCTTAAAGAACCCAGCGTCACTTTTATTGAATTAATAGGACCCACTTTATTTTCGCAAAATAGCAGTATTCGCACTGTTGGCTTAAATAATCCATCTGATGCCGCAGTTGAGGCATTATTGTTAGTCATCCTCTCTGATCCGCCATCCAACATCTCAAGGTTGTATATTAAAAATATCACACTCACTGCGATGGAAAAGTTAGTCATATGGCTCTTCCACCCTAATAGCCGATTGTATAAACTTGCCTTAGCCGAAAACTTACCATCCGCCGTGATAGAGCTGATAGGCTTGGCGCTTAAGCATCACGAAAGTAAAATCACGCATATTAAGTTTAAAGTCTTACCTAAATTACTGGCGTTACCCTTTCTTGACACCATCGCTCACGATCAATGCAATATTAAATCCATCTCGCTAGAGGGCACCCATTTAGAAAGCGATTCGCTGGACATATTCTTCGACACACTCGCAGCTCACCCGTATTTTAAAATAGAACAATTGAAGTTGATGAATATTGCTAAATTAAATAGCACGGTAAGAGAAATAAAACCTCGCGATCGCAACAATCTAAATTATATTGATAAGCTTCAGTTTGAAAATATAAGCAAAGAGGCTATTTCTGATTTGATCCCTCTCTTATTCAGCCAACAAATGAATCCGAGTCATATTGCGCTGAGCTCGCTTGATGCAGCCACAACAAAAGTTTTATGTCAGCCGCTGCTTGACCATTTATCCAAACCCGGTAAAAAAACCATTACCCTTAAGAATGCGGCACCTGAAGCCGCCCGTTTGCTATTCGCCACACTAAAACATAAAAAAGCAACTCTCATTCTCAAAAACTTAAAGGCAGAGTCGATCGATGCAATATTAGATGAAGCGAAAAACACACTGATTCAAAGAATCACTATTGATTGGCAGAAAATTGCGAAAGATTTAACACCAGAACAAAAACAAGGCTTCGAAAAACTATCTCGGTCAACGACTATTGATTTCGAAGCTCAACTTAAAAACTTTTTAATATTCCAAGAAGGCAAGCGGTTGCGAGAAAATGACACTGAAGAAACGAACGGCAATCCGACCAAAAAACCAAGAATAGAAACACCAGGAAAATGAGACGGTTCTTAATATTTCCCTAAGCTTTCTCCGCTACCATACCCCCTTTCACAAACTATAAAAAACTAACGAGCGATCCCATGCAACCTCGCATTACTCCACCTCAGAACGGGCGTCCACCTAGTCGCCCGAATACCATCACCCAACCTCCACCACCAAACAGGACCCCTCCGTCCAGCCCGACCAACCCAAACGCTGTCGCAATGGAGATAGACAACCAAGCTGTCGTCTTTACAAGTGATGAAGCAGGAACAACCCCCATCAAAATAGCAGATCTTTTAAACAGAACTTACCTAGGTGATTCACTTACTTATAAGGCAGCCGGCTCCGACCACATCCGTATGCCCAAACCATACGCATATGCCGACATCCTAAATCAAATATTAACCGGCAATCCGCATATTACAAAAATTTGCCTCAGGGGTCAGAGGCCTTCGCTCCTAAATGCCTTAAGACATCCGAACAGCCACATCACCTCACTAAAAATTAAACTCGCCCCCGATAATTTAATTGACGTATCTGCACAATATGAAGGCTTTTTCACCCAAAAAAACAACTTAACAACTCTCTCATTGGATTTTGCAGTGCAGAAACGATACTCAATAGAAGGCAGCCAAATAAGCGCGGCATTCGAAAAATTTCTGATTCAATTAACCAGCCCTCTTTGCACCTTAACTAACATTTCAATTTCCGGCCTCACACCCCATAACCCTTATGGCTTACTCGAGTCTCTACGCAGGTTAAGTAATGGGCCATCCAAGTGGATTGGTTTAAGCTCATTTGTCTATTTCAAAGAAAAGCTCCCCCCAATCTGTGAATTTGAACGATTCACACCAGAACACCTCAACCGACTTTTATCCGAATTAAAAAAACAATCTCAAATCGTTCTTTATCAAGCAACCGTGGAAGAAATGGAGGCCCTTTATCCCGCATTCAGCGCTGCAGACAGCAACATAAAAGCGCTGCTACTCTCAAACACCCTCCCTCCTGAAACAGTAAATAACCTAATAGCATTTTTAAATCGCCCAATTCATCAAATTCAACGCCTCGATTTTACTGAATCCTTATTTTATTCAATGTCAGACTTGCAAATTGAGAATTTCTTTAAAATGACAACATTAAACTCAATAGGATTGCATGGTGGTAACCCCATAAAAATAGCATCAGCGAACCCAAACGCTTTAGCGAGGCTAGGAAGACTCACCCAACAAAAAAATATCACTGGCCTACATTTAAGTAAGGTTTCTGCTGATTTCGCAAACGCTGCCTTAAAGTTGCTTACACACCCTGATAACAACATCACGAATCTTACTCTAACTCAACCAAGTATCGAATCAGCTTTCGCACTCACTCCCCTATTCCAACGCCAAAGCAAAGTAACAACACTTCAACTAAACGATACAACAATCGATGCTTGGCATACATTGTGTCTTGCATTAAGAGACCAACAAAACAATATACATACAATCTTTGTTAACAATTCAACTTCGTTAGCATCGAAAAAAATGTTGGCTGATTTAAGAGGCACACTGACTGAAAAGACCTGGTTTGAATTTGGCGATGATAACGCCTCTTTTACTCTGAGAAGCTTGGCACCCACGAATCGCGATCCTTCTTTGCTTGCAAAATTAAGAGAAAGAACCACGTTACTTCTTACAGAACCCACCCCTGCCTTCATTGAATCCTTCGGCCCAGACTTATTTTCTGAAGATACTCATATTACTGATGTTTGCTTAGACAATCCCAGCGAGGCAGCGGTCGATGCATTATTGCCAATCATGCTCTCCGATGCGCCACCCAATGTTACAACACTCTGGATTGCAAATCTCTCCCGCGCAGCAATGGAGAAATTAAGAGAGTGGTTTATTGACTACAACAGTCGATTAAAGACCCTCGGATTAGGTAAAAATTTACCACAAGCTGTGCTTGAGCTTTTAAGCTTGGATCTTAAACATCCTAACAATAAAATTAATCACCTTGAAATTGGCTATATCCCTCAATTATTGCTACTCCCTTTTCTTGACAACTTTGCCGACGATAAATGCAACGTGAAATCCATCAAGTTAGATGGTAAAGAGCTAGACGGCGATTCTCTCACTTTTTTCTTCAAAAACCTTATTTCTCACCCTTATTATAAAATCGAGAAATTGGGATTAAAAAACATTTCAACGTTAGACGATGAGATAAAAAAATTAAACCCATCTGAGCGAAATAATTTAAATCTAATTGATCTACTCATGTTAGAAGCGATAGACATCGAAGCGATTCGGGCTTTAGCACCCCTCTTATTCAGCAAAGAGATGAACGCAACCGAAATTATCCTCCGCTACCTTAAAAAGCCAATAATAGACATTTTATATCCTCACCTGCTTCATCATTTAAACAAACGCGGCAAAAAAACCATTAAGATTTCCTTTTTGGAACCAGATGCCGCTTGCGAGCTATTTTTAGCACTAAAACATAAAGAGTTCACGCTTCAACTTGGGAAATTAAGCGCAAAGACGATCAATGCGATTTTAGATGAAGCAGAAGTCGCAATCATACGAAATGTCACCATTGATTGGCAGGCACTCACGCGAATTTTAACACCCGAACAAAAACAACGTTTCGAAAAACTAGCTCGACCTGCGACGAATGATTTTGATACAAGACGACAACACGCTTTATTTCAGCAGGGAACCAAGCAGACTAAGCGCCCGCTTGAAAACAACTCCGACAGTAAAGAGGCAAGGCCAACTAAAAAATCGAGAAAAGGTAGCAGTGATGAATCCTAGAACACAGATTGAAGGCAACACGCTTAATATAGATGAAAATGCAATCATCACAGATGAGATCATCACATCGATCAACCAAAAAGATTGCCCTATCACTTGTTTGAAAATAGCGAACATCACATCAGAGACGTTATTTAAACTAGCGCCCCTTCTGCAACATTCTCAAAGTAATATCGTGGAAGTCAGTGTGGAGAGAATTTCTCCTCTCATTGCCATGCAGCTCTGCGTTATTTTAAACGATTCTAGCTGCAAGGTTGCTCGTCTTCACCTAACAAACATTCACCCATCAGTCCTGTCTGTTTTTCGTAGCACAACATTTACCGTTGAAAATGATTTAGCACAATGGACAGCTTCAAACAATGGCCCTTCCCTTTTTAACAATCATCTAACGATTACGTTTGTAAAAGGTGGAGCATTTGCTAACAATGCAACCTTCAAACAAGAACCCATCAATACAATACATCCTCTTGATGAAGCAACTATTCGCGATGCGGCTATTCGCATTCGCGGACGCAATAATGCACCGGAAAATTGCAGCTATCTCACCGACAGTATGATGCATTACTTTAAAACTGGTGAAATAAAAGAAGCGAACACAGAAGCATCAACAACCCTGATTGCACCCAACATGATAGGCGCCGAAAAAGTGCGCATTAAAGCAGATCCCTCTTCAAGAAAACAATTGTTTCAAGCAACAAGTTCTGTTGCGATTCGAGACGATGATAACTTGTATGATTCCCTTCCCCCAGTCGAGCAAATGGTGATGGGTGAAGATGGTGTTTTTGATCTTGATCAACCGCCGGTGCTTGATTTTGCGGAACCAAACGTAGCAAGAGTTCCCGTTCGTTTCAGTGATGTCAATGACGCTTTACTTTATGTTGCAAATACCCGTAATAGTATTATTTGGGGAGAAATAACCCTCGCTCCCTGCGAAAAAACAAAAAAAGCTGTAGAAGAAGGCGCTGGACATTCTATTTATTTTTACGTGATTCCAGCAAGTGACGACCACCTCGCCTCCGGCAAAGTTATTTTAATTGACCCGCAATTACATAACGGCTTAACAGCAGAAGGCGATCCGATATTTTACGAGATGCATGAGAAATTTAATTTTATCAACGGCCCTAAATCTTTACTCAAAGATAAAACCCTATGGGGAGAAAATTGCTTTTACATCATTCATCATCGATTCCCACTGAATCAATTGAAGCGAAAAGTAGAGATGATTGAAGATGATGAAATAGAATTAGAACACACCACACAAAAACCACGGCGTTAACGTGTCATCGCGGAATTTAGCGCTGCTTAGCGAGCGCTTTTTGCGAGCTTAGCAGCGCTTAATGTCCGCGATCCACCCATCAACGCCCTCACCCTCTAGGTGGGTCCCGGACATTAAGTGCCGCTAAGTTCGCAAAAATCGCTCACTAAGCGGCACTAAATTCCGGGATGACAGCATCACGAAATCGTATGCTCCACCGCCGTCAATATCCCTCTCAAAATATTCATCTCATTCTCATCCACCCTCGCGCGCAAAAATAATCTTCTCAACCGCGTCATCAACTTCCTCGGCTGGTTCGGTTTCAAAAAATCCACCCGAACCATCACCTCTTGCAAATGCGTAAAGAATTTCTCCATCTCATCCGCGCTCGCCAGACGATAACCTAATGTAGGTTCTATAAGCGATCGATCCAAACTCGCCACATAACACTCATACGCAATAATTTGCACTGCCTGGGCCAAATTCAACGACGAATAAACCGGATTCGCCGGAATTTCCACATGCGCATGACATCGCTCCAACTCATCATTTGATAAACCCGATTGCTCACACCCAAATAATATCGCGACTTGATGCGTTGCCGTTTCTTGCTTCAAATTATTTGCCAACTCCCGCGGCGTAAGCTTCGGCCATGGAATCACCCGCGTGCGCGCACTCGTCCCCACCACATACCGACAATCGGAAACCGCCTCATCTAATGAGCCAACAACCGTCGCCTCATCCAACACATCACTCGCACTCACCGCCATCTCATACGCTTTCTGATGCGGAAATTCCTGCGGCGCCACCAAATAAAGATCACTCAACCCCATGGTTTTCATCGCCCTCGCCACAGACCCAATATTCCCCGGATGCGACGTATTAACCAACACAATACGAATTTGATTTAACATATAACCCCGCCATTTTAGTCGTAAACGTGAACGTGAACGTTTGCGTTACCGTCTTTTCTCATCTATCATGTCCCCCCTCAAACACTAACTGCGCTCTTTAATATATGTCTCAGCCACTCAAAAACATCGCTATCGAAGCCGCCCGCGCCGCCGGCGTCATCATCATCCGCGCGCTAAAACGGCTAGATACCATTAAAATCGCTGAAAAACAACCCAATGACTTCGTCACCGAAGTCGATCAGCGTGCGGAAGAAGAAATCGTCGGTATTATAAAAAAAGCATACCCCTCCCACAGCATTCTAGGCGAAGAATCCGGCCACACCGAAGGTGATGATTATCAATGGATTATTGACCCCCTCGATGGCACCCGCAACTTCATCCATGGTTATCCGCAATTTGCTGTTTCTATTGCAGTTTCTTACAAAGGCAAAATCGAGCATGGCGTCATTTATGACCCATTACGCCAAGAACTTTTCACAGCCACTCGTGGTCAGGGTGCCCAGCTAAATGAGCGCCGCATCAGGGTAAGCGCCCGTAAACAGCTAGGCGAGTGCCTGCTTGGCACGGGTTTTGCTTACCGCCATTCAGATAAAGACAACCCCCTCCCTGGCAAAATCCTCGAAACCCTGCTGCCTGCAAGCGGAGACATACGCAGAGCGGGTGCCGCCACCCTAGACCTCGCTTACGTAGCCTGCGGCCGCCTGGATGGCTTTTGGGAAATGGGCTTAAAACCTTGGGACATGGCGGCAGGTGCGCTCTTAATTAAAGAAGCAGGCGGCTTAGTCTGCGATATTGATGGGGGCGAAAATTACTTAAAATCCGGCAACATTGTCGCCGCTAACCCTGTGATTATAAAGCAACTTTTAAAGTCCATTCATCCGTTAAAATAATCGTTTTTAGTATATAATTAAACAATCTCCACCTCTAAAACAGGACAGCCGCCATGGCCTTACGTTATACGGCGAAAATATACTTTGATGAAGGGGAAGTCTCGCACGAAAGCGGGGACGATCCGGAGGAATTGTATAACTGGATGTTATCTAAAACCCAAGGTAAATTCGGCAACTTTCATGGCGAAGTCATCGACAATAAAACAAAAAAGGTGGTGAAATGTTTTAGAAAATCACCACCTGATTGATTTCTTGTAGCCCGGAATAAACGTGCTTTTCGTTTATTCCGGCGCTCAAAAAGAGCTTAGCAATGCTCAGTCTCAACAAATACATCACTTGATAAAGGTCCAAAGACTTGAACAATGGCGCGTGGACACACCGTCTTTGACCAATAAGCAACGTGCATATCATCTTCAATATTCAGCGTGAAATACAAAGACGCATCATACGAGACGAGATAGCCATAATAACCAGAGTTAACAGGCATATCGATGCTGGTGCCTGGAATGCTTGCAAAAATCAAATTTCTAGAGAAATTCATGATAATCACATCTGTTGGCGCTAATGAAAAACGCTGTACACCTTGTTTAATATTTAAAGGTGATTTGGATGCTTGAAGTGAGCTTAAATCTGTTGCAGAAAACGCAACTGATGATGCCACCATGCTGATTAGCACAAACGCTTGTATAAACCATGTTCTCATTTGATATTCCTCTTCAATTTATTTTCGGGCCGCTGTCATCCCGGAATTTAGTGCCGCTTTGCGCGTGTTTTTTACGCGCTTAGCGGCACTTAATGTCCGGGATCCACCCAACCGCTGTTTCTTCTGCTGGGTGGATCCCGGACAAACGCAAAAAGCGGCGTTTTCCGGGATGACAGCCTGCGCCAGATTATAAATGGAAACATATTTCCCGCAAGTTTATTATTTGGACAAAATTAACCCTGTTGGATAAAAAAATAGACTATATGAAGATTCCAGAATAGAATACGCACAGATAAACCACAAGCACGAGGAAAACGAAATGCAAAGAAATACTGATTCCAATCAAGAACCTATTCACTGCACCGATGAATTTTTGCGTAATTTTTTTTCAGATACAACTCCACCAAAAAATCCGACGCCTACTGAGCTCGAGAGCAAAACAAGAGTTCAACCAGAAAGGCTCGCCAAAAAACGTAAAATCGAAACCGTAGAGTCTGATTCTATAGAGTCTTACGATGAAAAACCTGTTGTTAAAAAGCCTCGTATGAAAGAGAAAGAGAAAGAGAAAGAGAAAGAGAAAGAGCCTGACACTAGCTCGGTTCAAGAAATAACCTATTATAGGAAAAAATCCATTCAAGAAATAATAGAGACTGATGCGCGTACGCTTGGAAGAATGAGGGTTTCTGAAATTCTGTTCGAACAAGGAATATTGCTAAATTACATCGGTCAAAAAATTAATTCACTAGAAGAGACCAAGAAGGCTTTAATCGCCGAAAATCAACTATTAGCATTAGGTAGACCATCTTCTCGCCGCGGTCCTTTTTTTGCAACTACGGGCGCGAATCCACTTCCTTCAGCTGGGGGATCAAATGTTGTCTGGACAGTCCCAGGGCAATGGTCAGTGAACCCGCAACGTAGATAGAAGAATAGGTACCTACTAAAATACCTATCATCAAGGCCAGTGAAAAACCGTGCAGTAAGCTGCCGCCCAATAAAAATAGGCAGAGCACAACGGTCAGTGTCACAGCAGATGTCATAATGGTTCGCGAAAGCGTTTGGTTGATGGAAATATTCATCACTTCCAACGCTTCTGCTTTGCGCATTTTACGAAAATTTTCCCGCACGCGGTCAAAGATGACGATGGTGTCATTGAGTGAATAACCAATAACGGTGAGCACTGCTGCAAGCGCAATTAAATTAAATTCAATATTAAAATAAGAAAACACGCCTAAAATCAGCACAGGATCATGAATTAATGCAACCGTTGAACCGATGGCAAAGCGCATATCAAAACGAAATGCGATATAAACCATAGTGCCAAGGAGTGCAAAACAAATAGCCATTAAACTCTTGCCGGCCATCTCTTTCCCTACTTGCGGGCCAATGTAATTCACTTGCACAACTTTCGCATCTTGCAACGCACCCGTTACAGTTTTTACCATTTTTTCTTGCGCAGCATTATCGAGCACAACGGATTTATCTTCCGGCACCAACGTCACTAACACATCTTTAGACGTGCCATAACTAATGACGACCGCCTCTGGAAACCCAGCCGCTGCTAATTTTTCGCGAATATCCCCTAAATCTGCTGCTTGCGGATAAGCTAATTGGATTTGCGTGCCGCCTGTAAAATCCAAACCCCAATTCAATCCATGAACCAACAATGCGCCTACCGAAAATAAAAATAAAATCAGTGAAACCATCGCCGCCCATTTGCGCTGGGCCATAAAATTAATTTGTGTATTATGTTTAAAAAATTCCATGGTTCAAACCCCAATTGAAATACGTTTAATAGAACGGCCGCCATAAATTAAATTCACCAGCGCGCGCGTGCCTAAAATCGCTGTAAACATCGAAGTTAAAAGACCGACTGTCACGGTAATCGCTAAGCCTTTTACTACACCCGAGCCCAAACTAAATAAAATTAACATCACAATTAAGGTCGTGATATTCGCATCTAAAATAGTAGTAAACGCACGTTCATAACCCGCATGAATACTTGCTTGTATGCCCATGCCGCGCCGAATTTCTTCGCGTATACGCTCAAAGATCAACACATTCGCATCAACTGCCATACCGACCGTCAGCACGATACCCGCAATACCAGGCAGTGTTAGCGTTGCGCCCAGCAGTGATAAAAGCGCCACAATTAAAATTAAATTCATGATAAGTGCAAGATCTGCAAATACGCCCATGAGCCCATAATAAAGCGCCATAAAGACGATAACGATGGCCATCCCAACTTCCACTGACAAGATACCCATCTCAATATTTTGCTTACCTAAGGTCGGACCAATTTGCCGTTCTTCAACGAGTGTGACGGGTGCTGGTAATGCGCCGGCACGAAGCAATAAAGCAAGTGTGCGCGCTTCATTTTGACTACTTAAACCAGTAATTTGAAAACTATTTCCTAATGCGCTTTGAATAGTCGCGACGCTAATGATGCGGCGCTCAGTTTGATAAGAAATAACGGATTTACCATCTACTTCTTTCGTCGCAGATTTGACTTCTACAAACACGACCGCCATCGGTTTTCCAATATTTTCAGCGGTGGTCTTCGTGAATAAACTTTCCCCGCCGCCGCCTAAGCGGACAGACACATTAGGCATGCCATTATCACCAAATCCAGAAATCGCACTCACGATGGATGAGCCGCGTAAAATAATTTGGTTCTTTAATAAAATAGGTTGATCACGATACGTAAAAAAAACGTGAATCAGGCGGTGCCATCCCTTCTTTTGCCATTAAACTTGCATCGTGTTCAGTGTCGACCATATGAAATTCAAGGGTTGCGGTTTTGCCGATAATATTTTTCGCTTCTGCGGTATCTTGAATACCAGGTAAATCAATGGCAACGCGGCTTTCACCTTGCTGCTGCACTACGGCTTCGGAGACGCCCAATTCATTAACGCGATTTCTAAGGGTATTCATCGCTTGTTCTAGCGTTTCTTGCCGTGCTTGAAACATAGCGGTAGGCAACAAAACACCACGTAAATTAAATTCATTATTTGCTATTTGGCTCTCCCACATAAATTCCGGATAATGTGCGCGCACAAACCGCATCGCATCATTCAGCACATCTTCACTGCGAAACGCAACCATCACTTCCGTATCAGATTGACGATTAATTCCAGAATAACGAATATGTTCTTCGCGCAATGCTTGACCAATACCGCGCAAATCGCCTTCTACACGTTGTTTTAACACGGCATCTACATCAACTTGATATAAGAAGTGCACGCCGCCGCGCAAATCAAGCCCTAATTTCATTGGCATCGCGCCAAATGATTTCAACCAATCCGGTGTTGCGGGAGCAAGATTAAGCGCGACTAAATAGTTATCTCCCAATGTTTGCTGAATGATTTCTTTGGCTTTTAACTGCAAATCCGTGGATGGAAAACGAAATAACAGCGTTTGCCCTTGGAATTGCACATCTTGAAAATTCACTCCTGCCGACTTTAACGCATCGCTTGCTTTATCGAGCACGCTATTATCAACCGTTGTCGCATTTGCACCCATGATTTGCACGGCAGGATATTCGCCGTAAAGATTGGGAGCCGCAAAAATAAAAGCAGCCGTAATAACCAAAATGATAAGCAAATAACGCCACAGAGGATATTGATTGATTTGTAAAGCCATGATAATCCCTATTATTCGATGGTTTTTAAAGTTCCCTTCGGCAACACATTGGCGATCGCTGATTTTTGTAAAACAATCTCTACATTCTCAGCAACCCCAATGGAAACATATTGATCCGCTATTTTCGTAATCCGGCCGACCATCCCGCCCGTCGTCACCACCTCATCCCCTTTCGCCAAAGAGCTGAGTAAATTTTGCTGCTCTCGCGCACGCTTACTTTGCGGCCGCCACACGGCAAAATACATAAACACGATAAAAATACCAAACATGAATAGGATCGACATCCCGCCGCCCTGCTGAGCACCCGGGGGAGGCCCCATAGGGTCTACTGCATACGCGTTTGACACGAAAAGACTCAGCATTTGTTCGATCATGAGACAGAAACCTTTCTAGGCTAAATGAAAAGGGTTGATTATAAGCAGGTTACGCTTGGGAGGCGAGCGAATTTTTTATCGTAAACTCTTACCGTCACATCACTGATGGGTAGCTTGCTCAATATCTTCAAGACTTGCAGATACCTTTGGATGACAAATCCCAAAAGCTTTCTCGATGTTGCCTTTATTACAAAATACTATTACACGATCATTTTCGACCACAAAACTAACTTTATCACCCGGGTGCATCCCAAGCTGTTTTCTTATATCCGCCGGGATGGTCACCTGACCATTCGCAGACAGTGATGAGTAATGCATACTTAGCCCTCCACGTAATTAGGTTGCTACCGTACACGTAGTAATAAGTATAAAAGCCTATATGCAATTTGGCTTTAGGTACAAATTATTTTTACGGCTGAAAGCCGTCATCATAAGGGTAAGCGGCGCGTTTTTTGCGCCGCGCAACCCTGGGTACAACGCAATCTCTACGTTGGAGCGCTGAAAGCGCGGCAAAGAACCGTCCGCTCGACCCACATCGCATCGCCATAACTAAAAAACCGGTATTGCCGCTCTACGGCATATCGATATACTTGCATCACTTTTTCATATCCCGCGAAAGCACTCACTAACATCAACAACGTAGACCCCGGCAAATGGAAATTGGTAATCAGTACATCCACGCATTGAAAATGGAATCCAGGATAAATGAAAATATCGGTTTCGCCGCGATAGGGTTTAAGCTCACCCTCTCTCGCTGCCGATTCAAGCGCACGCAAACTCGTCGTCCCAACTGCAATCACACGATTCCCGCGCGCTTTTGCCGATTTTATTTTTTCACATACATCCGCTGTCACCTCAAACACTTCCGCATGCATTTTATGTTGTGTTACATCCGGAACGCGCACGGGTAAAAAAGTGCCCGCACCAACATGCAGCGTTAAATGCGCCATCTCAACTTGTTTTGCTTTTAATTGTGCGAGCAAGGCTTCATCAAAGTGTAAGCCCGCGGTGGGCGCTGCAACGGATCCTTTATGTGCCGCATAAACTGTTTGATACCGCTCTTTATCACTTTCTTCTACATCGCGATGCATATAAGGCGGCAGTGGAATTTCACCGATCGCTTCAATCGCCTCAAGCGCAGATTGATGCGGCCCCTGATAACGCAATTCATAAAACTGCTGCGAGCGGGCTTCTACTTTAAATTGGATATCTTGCGGGAAAAGTAACACATCACCACTCTTTGGCGGCTTACTAACGCGGACTTGCGCCAGAATACGCGTTTCATCAAGGAGGCGTTCAACCAATATCTCCGCCTTCCCACCCGTCACCTTTTGCCCAAACAACCGTGCCGGAATAACTTTGGTATCATTGAAAACCAGCAAATCGCCGGGCTGAATTAAATTTAAAATATCGGAAAACTGACCTTCCTGAATAGCACCTGCTGGATCCAACTGCAGCAAACGGCTTTGGCTGCGCACGGCGAGCGGATATTTGGCAATGAGTTCTTGCGGCAAATCATATGAGAAATCGGATAATTGCATGACCACCTCGCCCGGACTTTGTAAGCCATTTCCCATATCACAAATAGCTTCAAGCTGATAGTAACCGGTTAAGTATTTATATAGATTTAGAAAGTTCGCTAGTTTAAACCTAAGGACACACTATGGCAAAGGGAAATATCTTAGATTTTGTCAGCTTCTCCCAATTCAAGGAAGATGAATCATGGGGCAAAGAAAACGTCAGCGATGAACTAGGCGATGCCATCCAAGAGCTGATTTTACGCCTAAAAGAAGCAAATCCTATTCAGCAGCAAGGACTGAAAAATTTAAACTAACACCTCGCACCAAAACCTCCAAGCAGCCTAATAGAAAAGAAAAATGGCCAAATTCTATTTTGAAATTTAAAGGCATCAAAAACGCGCCAACATTCCCGGCCCAAAATATTCCCGATCGGGAATTTTTATCTGGACTTTTTTGCGAAAATAGTATAATATTACCGTACGGGAATATAAATATTAGGTCTTCAATGAACTATTTCAAACCAAGCACAGCGAAAGAAATCGGCCAATTGGTAAGAGACACGCGCAAGAAATTGGGCGTCACTCAACAAGACTTGGCGCTCACATCCGGAACGGGCCTGCGCTTTATTATTGAGCTTGAACAAGGGAAACCAACCTGCCAGTTAGAAAAAGTATTAACAGTCCTTAAGACCCTAGGATTAAACATCATGTTCGAGATTAAATAATATGACAAAGACTCTCAACGTGTATTTCAACGAGAAAGCAATTGGGCAATTAGTACAAGATAATCATGGTGAGATAAATTTTACTTACTCAAAAGAATGGCTCGAAGACCCGCGAGCGATTCCAATCTCTTGCTCACTCCCCTTGCAGCAAGAAACGTTTGGCAAACGTCAATGCCGTCCTTACTTTGAAGGGATTTTGCCCGAGGAAGAACAACGCAGATTAATTGCAAAAAATCTCGGCATCAGTGCTAAAAATGATTTTTCAATGTTAGAAAAAATAGGCGGCGAATGTGCTGGCGCTATTTCTTTCCTGCCTGAAGGAGAAAAACCTACAACGGGCAATAACCAATATCACAAGTTATCTGACTCAGAGCTCGCAACAATATTAAAAGAATTACCCATGAAGCCATTGCTTGCGGGAGAACGCGGAGTTAGGCTTTCACTTGCGGGTGTACAGGATAAATTAGCAGTCTACGTAAAAAATAATAAAATTTTAATCCCTTTAAATGGCGCGCCTAGCAGTCATATATTAAAACCAGCGCATTCTCATTATGATGATCTGATTTTTAATGAATATTTTTGCCTCAAACTTGCAAAACACATTCAATTACCAGTCGCAGAAGTTGAGCTAAAAAAAACAGAAGACATCAATTATCTTCTTGTTAAACGATACGATCGCATTGTTACGCAAAACAATCAGATGATAAAACGATTACACCAAGAAGATATTTGCCAAGCATTAGGGATTCCGCCCACTAAAAAATATCAAAATGAGGAAGGGCCATCACTTAAACAATGCTTTAATTTAATTCGCGAAAAATCCGCCGTCCCTGTACTTGAACTGGAAAAATTATTAGATGCAGTGATATTTAATTTTCTCATCGGCAACTGTGATGCACACGGCAAAAACTTTTCATTACTCTACGCTGATACGCTAACATTAGCGCCTTTATACGATTTAGTCTGCACTCTTTATTATGAAAATATCGAAAAGCGAATGGCCATGAAATTAGGCGGCGAGTATGAAATTAATAAAATCAGGTCTTCACATTTTGATAAATTTGCAGAAGATGCGAGCCTTTCTAAACCCGCCGTACGAAAACGGGTGATGAAACTAAGCGATGAAATCATCAACGCACTTCCTCGGATAGAAACCAGCCACTCAGGACAAGAAGCCATTGCCGCTCTTATTCGGAAAAGATGCGAAAACTGGGGGAAGATATAGCCCCTTTCGAGCGGAACTCGTACGCTTCCCGCTTCGGCGCGGGTGAAAACATCACAAAGTTAAATTCTCTATAGGGGAGCAATGTAGGCGCGGGAAACATTTGGCTGACTACTTCATCACTAAAGGTTCCACGCGGCGCGTGGCGCACGCGGAAGTATTGATCCATTTTCCTTACAAAAGGGTTCATTTTTTCGTCTTCCCATTCGTTACAGAAAAAATCAATGAAGTCGGCATCTTTGCGATACCAGAGGATAAAATCAAGCAATTTCCTTTTGCTGAAATGATAAAGAAACCAGTCTTCATTTTGTAAGACGTAAAAGAACACGTCTAACAACCTTACCCTAAAATGAGCCTCGGTGTTGATATTAACCAATCGCATTTTAGGCCTAGTCGTGTTTTGCGGCAGCGACAAATCGCGTACAAAAGCAGTCTCAGCTAATTCGTTAAGAGCAGATTCTGGAATGTCCGCCAAGAATGCGGCATAAGCTTTTATTTTATTAACATTGTAACCGAGATTTTCAGTCATTAAGAAAGTGCAATAGCGGATACCAGGAATGTTAAGATAGTCAGTAAGTTTGTCTTGATCTGGCAGCTTGCACACTTGTTCGAATAATTTATTAGGCAACAACAGCAATACCTGCAACCAAGAAAGTGAAAAAGGACTTTGTGGGCTCATTGTGTAGAGTGTAGCAAATCTTGGCAAAAGAAAATGCCACCGTGCAGTCAATTGATTATCAGCGCTGAGTAAGCAAAGAAAATAAATTGCTTTTCTTGTATCACCATACTGATTCTGATTAAGACAAGCCAATACAGTTTGTAAAGGTAATTTCCATAACAAACCTTGTGGATGCATCAAGGCAGATGGAGATAGTTGGGCCGCGATCGGAGCAGTCATTACATTATTAATAGCCTGCTGATAAAAATAAGCAAAATTGTCAATAATCAAGCCCAAAAGAGGCTGATCTGCTTCTTCATTACCAAGATAGCCTGAGCGAGTCCTAAACTTATTCGGCTTGGTAAGTTTGAATAAGTTAAACTCCTTAATCAGGCTGCGCGCTTTTTCTAGCTGATTTGCTTCTTGCCATCCACGTAAAAACTTGAAGAAAATGCGTACTCTTGTTTCAAAACTGTTAGTCATATCAAGTATATTACTTTGTAGTGAGAAAATAGTTAAAAACCGTGGATCAATTGCATATAAAAGAGGTAATCCTTCAACAATATCATGCACGGCACGTCCCACGCATCTGGAAGCAAAACGTGAATGTACATTCAAAAGTGGCAGATCAAACGACGTTTCTTCTAGGAATTTTATAAAACACTTTGCTTTAACTTTTGCACTTTCAGCGTTATTGTTGAGCGATAAATAAATTAATATATAGTTTGTGATAATAGGAGGGCTAAATTGCTGAGCTCGCGATAGTTGCAACAACTCAAAGGTGGTATTAACGGACGCTACCAACGCATCTGGCCGAACGCTAATTTTTATATCGTTGTCTTCCAATGGGAGATTATCCCGCTCAAAAAATAAGTCCCTTAAAAGGGAAAGTAAAATGCCTGGCCTTCCGCCTAAAGTGCCAGAGGGAGGTTGGCGATCGAAATAATCCTTAGCAGCATAAAAAGCTAGGAATAAGGGCGTATTTATTTGCTGTCCAAAAATTTGGTTGTGACAGATGCCGGAGAGAATATTTAGCTCTGAAACACTAAGCAAAAAAAGGCGCTTACAAACGGCTTGCGCTTGCACCGCATCTCTAATAAAAGAAACGCTATTGAGAAGCACCCTTCTAGCTTCTCTTTCATCTTCAGGAAGCTGGTCAAAATCTAAAGCTAAATCCGCCAACGCTTCGTTTCTAATTTCACTTTCAAGCTGTCGTATGTAATCTGTATGGTTTTTATTGTAAAAAGCAGTTAGCTGCATCTGTTGTTGATAGCGATGCGCTAAGTTTAGCAATCCGCAAGCTCGTAAGTTTTTACCAAAATCATTGATGCATTGAGCAAATACTGGATCTAAGGAGCCAACATATGAGAAAAACACTTTATATTGCGGAATATGCGTGTTGGGAAATGGTAATAGAGAATGACAAAATAGCCGTTTAATCATGCTTAGACTGCTTTTGTAAACAAAAAAATCTTTTTTTGTTTTTTCAGTTTTCTTTGTAATGCCAAGGTAATATAAAAATAGAAAAGCAGCGATTTGCCAGAACTCGATTGACTCGACACGCTGCACTTCAGGTGAGGCAAGAAAGAGGATGAAATCTTCTTTATCATGAATAGTTGGGAAGTCGATTTTCAAAAAATCAATCAAGCGATCAATGTTTTCAAAGAAGGATTTGGGTAATGCTATAGCATTGAGTTTAATATGCCTTCCGAATTTTTCACTATGTTTATATACTGAATCTGCAAGATTCATTTTTACTAACTCAGAAAACCGTGCCAAGTTTTGTTTAGAGGATAAGAGCGCGCCCATCACTTCGCTATATCTGACATTGTTTAGAATAATTTTTAGTACATTATCAGGTAGATCACCTAATGTGGTGGGCGAATTCATTTTAGCTAGCAGTAATTGCCAGCGTTCATGAAACTCGCTGCCTGCTGCTAAAACAGCAAAAAAATCCGCTGATAAATCACGAGGGTCATCCAGGCAGGCGAGTACTGTTTGTAGCGGTAACGTCCATAATAGAGATTGTGGATGCATAATGTCAGGTGCAGAGAAAGTATTTTGTGTGTACCTTTTCCGGTAATGCAAATTACTGATGCGCTCAATTATACGCTTAAAATACCCATTTTCTGTTGGGTCAAATAAGTCGAGTTCGTCAATCAGACTGCGTGCTTTTTCTAACTGATCTGCTTCTTGCCATCCGCGCAAAAGAAAAAAGAAATAACGTGATTGTGCGAATAGAGACATTTTATGATTAGCTTTTAATTGTGAGTACATATTAAAAAAACGCTGGTCAACCTGATAGAGAAGTGGCAAACCTTCGACAATATCGTGTATGCACCGTCCATATTGTTCTTGATTATAACTGTGATAATAGCGATTAGATATTCTCGAATTATGCGCTAAAAATGTCTGCAGCGCCGCTAAAGACTCTTTTATTTCTCCCATGGTCTTTAGAAAAGTCGTTGCTTTTTCGACCGCTACTGAAGAGTTATTGTGTAGAAATAAATAAACTAATACATAAGTAAAAAGAAACCGTGGTACATCTGTGTGTGAGCGTTGCAAAGTAAGCGTTTTTTCAGCTCCTCTCCGATATCCTGTTCGAACTCTAATTTTTATATCTTTATCATCCATGGGTTCGCCCCGTTGAAACACCATCCCTATTACACTCTCGAATAAAATCTTCATTGCGTCAAGATCGATAGTAGTTATAGTTTTATCTTCTTTTATGAGCTTAATTCCCTTGCAAACAGCATGATATAAGGGCGGGTTTATAAAGTAGGCAAAACGCATCGTCCCATTACCATACTTGTCAGCAAACCATTGAATCCTCCAGAGGGAGGTCGCAAGAAGTTCCTTACCAACGCATTTCGCTAGTCTTTCATCGCTAAGATTGACATTTCTGATGACATTTTTTAGAAATTCTCTTTCGTTTTCGGGCCTTCTCTTAAAATTTAATCCTGCTATCACTTTGTCGCTTATTGCGTTTAAGGCGTCGGTCGACTCTTGATTGTTCCGGTTAAAAAGCGCGGTAATTTGCATCTGTTGATGAAAGCGGTGCGCCAACTCTGGCAATCCACATGCCCGTAAATTTTCCTCAAAGGCCTCGATAGATTGAATAAAAAGGGGATTTAACATGTAGGAATGATACTGAATTAAAGCCATACATCCAGGAACGTTGCGATTTAACGCAGGCAACATACTGTGAGAAAAAAACGATTTAATCACTTCCAGATTTTTTTCATCCACAAAATATTTCTTTCGTTCTTCTTCGTTTTCAATAGTCAAACCTAAGCACTGCTGTAAAAATACATAGCTAGCAATTTGCCAAAAGCCTAGCGATAGGATGCTTTGTACTTCGGATGAGGCCAGAAAGACCATCAAATCTTTTTTGTCATCAATAGATGGAAAGCGAATGGAAGCGAATCGTATTAGACGCCATATGCTTTTTATCAATGTGGCATCGAGTGGTTGATTACCACGCAACATGCTCTTTGTTATGCGTGGGTGCTCATCTTTGTAAGATTCAGTTGGCGGCAAACTATTATCATTTAGATATTGTTTTACATAGCGAGAATCGCTCAAAGGCCCTGTTATTTGCGGAAGTAAATCATTTTCACTCAAGTATTCGTTCACCTGGCGATACTGAACCTGAAATCTGCGTTGATAAAATAACTGTAAGTTTTTTTTAGATGATTGCAGAAAACCAAAAAGCTCGTGCCCTTCTACGCAATGCAGAATAGCCAGCAACACCTCATCGGGAAGGTCATCGTATGTCATGGCCCGGGTCTCTCGTTGTTTTATTTATAGGTGGGCCAACTCTACCAGCTTAATATTAAGTGAAGATTAAGGGCCCTTTTAGAAATTGCCAGAAATGGGTGTCACCCCGGAAAACGCCTGCTTTTCGGCGTTTGTCCGGGGCCCACAAATCAGAGGAGAAAGGGGTCTATCGTTACTGCATCACGGCCACACATAGCCGTGTGGCCTGGGCGCACGATTTTTGTGCAGCCGGGAGCGGCATCTCTAGAAAGTCCTCGATTTCTGATGATGCTATCATCAAATATCGAGTCATAAAGGTCTCATCATCGCCCCAGCAGAAACGGCTTATCCTGTGACGGAGCGGGACTGGGTACTTCCATGGGACTGTAATTAATCTTAAGGCCCAATCGTGAAGTCTCGTTCACATAATCAGACATAAGATCTAATATTTTATTCAAATCCTTGCTATTAATGCCGCGCTCAACATAATCTGGCCCCATGGTGGCAGCGATTTTATTTCTTCTTTCTGAAATGCTGTTAAAGAGCTCTTCGATATTAAAACTTTCAAGGGAGCCGGATCGCTTTTCTAAAGCATCATATACTTCACCAGCTAAATAATAATTTGTTTTTCTATTGAGCGTTCTTGATGTAACCATTGGGCCATGGCCAAAAAATCCAAAACCTGCAGAAAAATTTATTTCGCCGGCTTTTTTACCTTTTTTTCCATCGGTTTCAATTCGCTTTTTGTATGTTTGAAGCATCTGCATTAATTTACCAATTAGCTGTTCTTTTTTTCTAATACTCTCATCGCGAGATGACTGTAAATCAGTCGTTATTTTATTAGATAAATTATTTTTAAATTCGTCGGCAGAACTCCATCTGTATCCCCCTGCACGTGTCGCTTCAAAATAAATATCACAGGCTAATTTAATCGCATTCTCGCAAGTGTCGTGATAGTGACTAAGATAAAATTTAGCGTAAGCCGCAACATAGTCTCTAAAAAACATATTTGTGATAAGTACATTATATTTATGCGATGCAAAATGACCGCGTTCGTGTTCAGCTCTAAAAAGCATAGCTTGTTTGTAAACATACTTGCGCTTGTAATTTATTTGTTTAACGGCCTCATCAATGGCTTTATTGTACGCGTTAACAAATTTAAGATTTATTTCATCACTAATTAGTTGGGCCTTATAAACATCAGGTGCTACAGTTGCCATATTTGGCATAAGAAAAGCATCAATTTTTGGCGTAATCGGCTGATTCCTATTGTCATTGGTATAGGCAGCTTTTTTTTCATTCGCTATTGTTTTAGCCTTTTCAAAATCGTCATCAATCTTTTTTAAATGATTCGTTATAT
>Ga0207120_1038_pt1 | contig 32565 bp, 33 predicted proteins | sample Alteio_BWMinHeat_40_FD_153509 | JGI IMG/M metagenome (GOLD analysis project Ga0207120, IMG submission 153509) | Enriched cells from forest soil in Barre Woods Harvard Forest LTER site, Petersham, Massachusetts, United States -... | ecosystem: Environmental > Terrestrial > Soil > Temperate forest >...
GGAAGAAATGGACCTGGCGGCGAAGCTCCAGAAGATCACCAAGATGGACCCGCAGGCGCTGGGAGCGAAGGCCGTCGTCGAAATGGCCACCATCGATGGCGCGCGTGCGCTGCACATGGAAAAGGAAATTGGTTCGCTCGAAGCAGGGAAGAAAGCGGACTTGGTTCTCATCGGGCTGGACGCACCGAACGCTGTGCCGATGTACGATGTCTATGCGCAATTGGCGTACGCGTTGAAGGGAAGCGACGTGGAGACGGTCATCATCGGCGGCCGCGTGGTAATGCGAGACAAGAAACTGCTTACGGTAGATGAACCGGCGGTGATTGCCAAGGCCAGGGAATTTAAGAATAAGATCGAAGCCTCGCTGAAGTAAGCCCAAGGAAAAATGAACTCAGAAAAAAGTGAAGTGCGGGCATCGCCGGGGAGAGGAGAAATGAAGCAAGGCTCCGGCATCTCCGCATCCCTGGGCGCGATTATGAGCTCGCTCGCAACAGTGGGGTGCTGCCTTCCTTTGGGATTTGCAGGTGCGCTGGGGGCGGCGGGCGCGAGCGCGTTTCTGCAGCGGTTCCGGCCCTGGCTTCTGGCACTTTCCATCGTGCTGTTGGGAGTTGGATTCTGGCAGCAGCGCCGCGCGAGGCTGTGCTCGGTGAAACGGAGTTATTTGAGCGCGGTGCTGCTCTGGACAGCCGTCGTGCTCGTTATGGGGATGATCATTTTCCCGCAGGAAATCGCAGGATTCATTGCCGATCATCTTTCAAGGGCCGCGAAGTGAAGAAGAAATCCATCGCGATTGTCGTTGCCGTGGTCACACTGCTTCTTGTGGCTGTGTACCTGCGAATGGATTCTTCCACGCCGCCCGGTCAAGAGCTTCTTGCCACGCTTACTGCCGCGAATTTCGCGTCGTTCGAAGAGTCCTTCGACAAATCCACGGAAGGGCCCCGGCTGGTACTTCTTCTTTCCCCGACTTGAGCAACCTGTCTGCGGGGGGCCTCCGCGGTCGAACAACTCTTGCAACGCAATTCGGACCCTTCGCTCCGGGTGTTGGTGGTGTGGGAGCCGATACTCCCGATGGACTTGCGTTCACCAGTTCATAGCACGCTCGGGAGAATCCCGGACCAGCGCGCCCGTCAGTTCTGGGACCCGCAACATCTCGTCGCGCAAGAGCTCAGCAGGTTTGCCGGTGGAAACCCGGGACAACCGAAGCCCGGGTGTTGCATCAACCAGGGATTCTTCTGGGATGATGCGATTCTTTATGCACCTCATTCGAAGTGGCGGCAGGCTCCTGCGGCCGTTTTCTGGAACGGCCCGGTTGTCCGCGTGGCTTCCGCCCTCGAGAAGACACTCCACAATCGCCCATGAAGCCGCGTCCTCAGGACCTGGCGTAGCGGACCCCGCAGCGGAAGCGCCCTTCTTGTTTCAGTTCCTCGACGTGGACGATTTGTGCATGGACAAAGATTTCGGGGTTGCCCGGTGAGTAGGGTGCCGCCACTTCGATCTCGGTTTGCTCAATGTATCGCTTTCCGCTCGTGAAGCAGAGTCCGCCGCGGGAAATGTCCTCGCATGTCACGATGTCGTCGCCAAAGGTGTGAGTCCGGACGCATGCCTGGAAATTCACTCTAGTGCGCACGTGCTTGCGCCTGTTTTCGGTGCGCGCCGCGGTTTGCGGCACGGGTGCTAGCGCCGGATTCGGTGGCGCTTCCGGGAGAGTCTCAACGGGCTCCGCTCGTTGTTCGGCTTCCGGCGGCGTGTTTTCCAGCGGAACGGTGTCGCCGGCAGCATCCCCAATAGCGCGCTTCCAGATCGTTGAGGATCCGCATTTCCTGCAAAAGCGGATAATCCCCTCGTTGACGAGGTATACGTCCGATTCCAGGTCGCTCTGCTGAACCATCTCGCGGGCCTTGCAACTGCTGCACTGGAGCAGCGCACGGCTGACCTCTTTTTCGGAGTCCGTCATGCTGGGAAAATCGACTCCCCAGAGGTCCATCTCCGCGTCCAGGAAAGCCACGCCGTAGGTGTGGCTCTCGCCATGAGAGCCGAGCTGCCCAACGATACGAACTTCGGCCTCTTTATCGGTATCCAGCCTGCGGAGGATCAATTCCTGTTCCGCGGAAAGGACATATTGCGAAACAATGCCGGCGCCGTGGCGGCTCAGAACGACGGTCTTGGTCTCCTCGGAAAAAACCTTGCCGGCCATGTCGCTGCCCACCAGCAGAATTGCAATCTCTTTGGGAATTCGGCTGCTGCGACGCATGCCGTCTGGAGGCATTCTAACCTCACGCTGAGGCTCCCCAGGAACTGGCAAGATGGTACTTGGGTTTCTCCGGCGAAGTCACGGATTTTTGCGGACGCGGCTCGCTTCGCGCGGAGCAAGCGCGTGGCGGGCTCAGAGAGCGGAATTCCACTCAGGGGAAAAGATATAAATCCGGAGCCGATTCAAGGGTGCGGAATTCTCAAGCCGCGAATGAGCGTATCGGGATAGATTGTGCCTCCATTATGCCGCAAGGGGTTGCCACGGTTATTTCTTAGTGCCGAATCCGGCCTTGGCAGGCGTATGATATCCCTGTCGCTCCCACCCCGACATCCATCCTCCCATTTTTGCGCAAGACAGTGGGGTGTCTCATGCGACCTATCGTGGATCGGTTGGAAGAACGCATTCCCCTGACAGTAAGAGTGGATCTCTGCAGCCTGGATGTCCGCCGTCGTGGGCATGAGGGCCTTACGGAAAATGTAAGCACCCACGGCGCGCGCGTTGTTTCAGGCAATCCCTGGAAACGGAATGATCGGCTGAACTTGTGGTGCCTCCCGGGGGACTTCCGGGCCCGGGCGCGAGTGGTCTATTGCGACCCAATCGGGCCAAATTCGTTCGCCATCGGGTTGCAACTGCTGGCCTCTGCAGGACAATGGAAATAGCTCCGCAAAGAAGCTCTTCTGACGGTCTTAGTGCAATCGGGGAATACCTTGGCGATTAGCGGGAAAGTGCCAGCAGCGATTCGTTCAGCTGGGTCAGGTCGGAGTCGAGCCGATAGTAGCCGGGTCGCCAGCCTGCCGGAGTCTCATCGAGAGTGATGTTGATCACGGCAAAATCGCTTGCCGCCTCTTGCTCGTTGCCCAGCTTCGGGAACTGATCGCCGACATAGGTGGCGGGGTGCTGGCTGACAACGCGCTCACACTCATTGATGGATAGAACGGCTCGCAGCATACCTTGGTTTTTGGCGTGGGGTTGGCAAAAGTAAAGGGTTGGCATACTTGAACATCATCGCCATTTGGTTCGCTAACTTGAATAGTACTTTAGGACAAGTAGCCAGAGGGTTGACCAATAAGGCAAGAAAACCGTGGCCAATTGGAAATAATTGATTCTACATAACTTAGTGGAAGGCCCCGGCTCTCTCGGGATTCCCGATTTGGAACACTCCTAGAGCTTACTGCGTCAGCATCTCAGTCGCTGTCAGTGCATAAATCGCCGCGCAATCAATCACCTTTCGCAGGTCGACGTATTCGTCCGGCCCATGTGCCACGGAGAGCAAACCGGGGCCATAGGCGTAGGCCGGGACGCCCTGCGCGGCGTAGAAGCGAATCTCCAGCAGGCCAGGGCACATCTCAAAGCGAGGCGCTCCGTCCGTAACTGCCCTAACGCTGCGACCCAGCGCTTCCCCGAGCGGCTCCTCCTCACGGCACGCCGAGGATTGCCCTTCTTGCAGGATCTCCCATTCCAAAGGGAGGCCTTCGCTCTTGCACCTCTCCAGGACCGCAATCAGCTTGGCCTTCTCTTCCTCCAGATCCTCCTCGGGATTGATCCGCCTGTCTACCGTGAACCAGCATTCCTCCGGTACCACGTTGAAGTTTGTGCCTCCGCCGCTTTGCCCTCCCAGCATCAGAATCGAAAGGCGTGCTTGATCCGCCCCGATGTTGAAATGGGTGGTTCTTCGCTCCACTTCCTGCTTCAACTCCTGAAGCCGCTCCACAACCCGATGCATGCGTTCGAACGCATTCTCGCCCAGGTGCTGCAAACCAACATGTGCGGACTTCCCGAGCACTCGGACGCGCAGCGAAATCGCCCCGCGGTTCGCGTTCCAAACAACACCGCTGGTCGGCTCAGCCAAAAGCATGCCGATGCCGCCGCGGCCCAGTCGTCCCTGCGTTGCCAGCCACGCCGAGCCGCCCTCGCCTCCCGTTTCTTCATTGGGAACCAGCGTCAAAACGATTCTTCCGTCTAATTCGGCGCCACATTCCTTTAGCGCGAGAATGGCGTACAGCATCGCGACAATCCCGCCCTTCATGTCGCAGGAGCCGCGCCCAAACAAGAAATGGCCTTTACGCGAAGGCTGGAATTGCTCTCTCGACTGCGCGGGAACGACATCGTAATGTCCGTGAAAGTAGAGAACGCGTTCTCCTCGTCCATAGGTAGCAATCAGACTGACGGGGCTGTCGCCGGGACCCTCTTTCGGCTCGCCAGCCTCCAAGCGCTCGCATTCAAGGCCCACTCGCCGCAATCGGTTTTCGAGAAGATCGGCGCAGGCGCGATAATTGTTCCCCGGTGGGTTCTCCGTGGGTATGGCAACCAGCTCGGCCAGCAGCGCGGCCATCTCCTCCTCGCGCTGCCCCAGCCATGACGGAAGCGCGCCGATTCGCGTCGCGTCGCCGCTTTTTGCTTTGCTCATCGGCCGTCATCCTAGAGGCGCGCTGCAGTGACGCCAAGCGCCATATTGGTGCATGCGGCGTAAAACCCGTTTCGACCTTCGCGAAAAGAGAACGGCCCCGAATCGCTCGGGGCCGTGGCTCGATCTCAGTTCGGTTTTCCCGCTTGCTAGAAATACAGCTTCAACGCAAGCTGCATAATTCTAGGATCGCGTGTGCTGATGATCTGCCCAAAACTGCCCGATTGCCTGGTAAGACGGACTAGGTCGAAATTTGTGTGGTTGAAGATATTGAATGCCTCTGCTCTAAATTGAACATTGATGCCCTCGCGTACTTTGGTGTTCTTGAAGAGCGAGAAGTCCCAGCGCTGAAGGCCTGGTCCGCGAATGGACCCGCGGGGTGCGTTGCCCGGCGGTCCAGCCGTGCTTGGTGGATTGACAAACGCTGCAGTGTTAAACCATTGGCTAAAAGTGTGGGGTGCGCCACTGTTGGGATTGCTGATCTGATTCGGGCGTCGTCCCGCAAAACTGTTTGGATCCAGCAGTCCGAGCCCTGCAGGATCGATGCTTGTCCCGCCGGTGACAGTCAGAGGCAGCCCGCTATTTGCGTACACGATTCCCGAAACTTCCCAGCCGCCCAGTGCATGACCCGTCAATCCCTGTTGGCCCTTATAGAAGGGCAACTCGTAGATGTAGCTGGCGGTCAAGACGTGACGCCGATCCAATTGGGATTCGCCCCGCTCTGCCGCAAGGTTATACGTATTCTGTGGGGTGCGGAAATCACTCTGCGCGTTCGTGATCCCATGCGAATAGGTGTAATTCACCGCGATCTGCGAATTCCCAGTGAAGCGCCTCTGAACGCTTACTTGCAGCGCGTGATAATCGGAATCAAACCGGGAAGAAAAAGCGTTTATGGCGTCATAGCCCAGAAACGGCCGGACCGCATTCAAGCGAGCCGTCCTGCTGCCGGACGTGATGGGCGCCGGAATCCCAGCTGCAACGTAAGACAAAGGCAAGGGCTCGTTAATGTCGATAACGCCGACAAGATGGGTACCTTTGTTACCGAAGTAGCCGGCGTCTACGAAGAGCCTCGGTCTCACCTCGCGCTGCACGTCCAGACTCCATTCCTGCACATACGGCTGTTTCCAATCCGCTTGCTGCACCGTGAGAGCCGGCGGTAAAAGGTTCAAATTCGGGACCACGCTGCCAGGATTGTTCAGAACTGTGCTGCTAATGGTTACGTTCCGAACAAAAGGAGGGTTGGAGAACTCGCCATTCTCCTGTGTTCCGACGGAAGGCGCGTCATAAAAGATCCCGTAGCCCGCGCGAACGGAAGTCTTGCCGGTCTTAAGGGGATCCCATGCCAGACCGATTCGCGGCCCGAAGTCTTTCGTGTCGTGCCGAGCCACCTGGTCTCCGAAGGGAGAACTTTGCCCGCCGACTATGATGCCATTTAGCACCGTTCCGGTGCCCGCCACGATTTGGCCGTTGCTGGAATTAATCTGCGGGGCCTTTGCCGGATCGAAGATCGCCGGATCAAAGCCGGTGGCTTGGCCGTTGGCGTCCGTGGGCTGGTTAAACCGGGAATATCTCACGCCGTACGTTACCGTCAGGTTCGGCTTCCAGCGAAAACTATCCTGTGCGTATAGCTCCCATTGGTGCTGACGGATCTCCGCATGGAAATCGGAATTGTTTTGCGTAAAGGAGCTGACGTTGCCCAGCAGGAAATTCGCCCACTCCTGTTCCAAGGTTGCTTTTCCTGCAGGATTCGTGTCGTTGAAAAAGAAGTTTCCTTCGTTGCCCGCGCCCGCATTCTCCGATTTCTGATACCAGTTGTACTGGAAGCCAAATTTGAGCGTGTGTTTGCCGTGACTGAGGGATAGATTGTCGAACCAATTGTGGTTTCTGTTGAAATCCCGATAAGATCCGAATCCCAAAAGAACCTCAGAGTCATGAAAGCGCAGGTTAGGAATGCGGGGTACCTGTGCGGGGAACGCCAGCGTAATCGCCGAAACTACATCCGGCGAATTCTTCGCCGCCCCCAGTCCGATGGGATCGCTCGTTACTCCCCCATAGGAATAGTTATACCCGGCCTCATTTACAACCTGAGACATAAACGTGGATGTGCCCCGGATTGTAAACTGGCGTCCCGGAGAATTCGTGCTGGTCGTGGCCACTCCCGGCAGCCCGGAGCCAGTGAACACTCCTCCCGGTTCAGTTGTGGGGATGCTGTCATTCTCGAACCGGCCCATCAGCGCCAGCTTCGGACTGAAGATGTGATCGATTTTCACGATCTCCTGTCGAAGATTGAATATGTTGCGGGCCACAAAGGGCATGTCTACGCCCGTTCCATTTGCGTTCCCCAGTGCCGGCAGGGGCAGCTTCGAATAGATATCTTTAATGTAGGCAGCCGCCGCTGGATTGAATTGTGAAGGCGAGATTTGAGTCGTTTGCTGCGTGCAGTTCCCGTTGGCGGCCCGTTGCGTGCAAACAGAAGACAAGAAATTACCGCTTATGTTTGCCTGTGACGGCAGAATAGGATCAAACGAAGCGTAGGTGATTACCCGTCGCACTTCCTCGGAGAAAAAGAAAAATGTCCTCTTTTTGTCCTGGTTATAGACACCTGGAATGTATAGTGGCCCGCCCAGGGTGCCCCCGAAGTCGTTGTACCTCAGTGGTGGCCGGCGAACACTGCCTCGATTATTGAAAAACGAATTCGCGTTGAATACGTCGTTCCGAAAGAATTCATAAAGGTCGCCATGAAAAGAGCTCGACCCCGAACGTGTAATCACGTTGATTTGCCCGCTTGAGCTCCGCCCGTATTCAGCGTCATACTGCCCCCGGATTACTCGAAACTCTTCGATGGAGTCGACGCTCGGATAGGATAGCAGCGTTAAATTTGCGCCGCGGTCCACATTGTCGGCGCCGTCCACCGACCAGTTGTTCTGCGTCGGCCGTCCGCCGTTCACCGAAAAGTTGATTTGATTGGATGTGCCTTGGGGGTTCGAGACTCCAACATACAGCTGGTCGGACGCAAGGTTCGTGGTAACTCCCGGCGTCAGCGCCACAAGCTGCTCGTAATTTCGAGTATTAATTGCCAATTCGCGGATTTGTGCCCCGCTAATCAAGCCCGAAGCCGTCGCCGTTTGCAACTCCACCGGTGAAGCCTCCGCCTCTACTTTGACCGTTTCAGTAACTGAGCCGGGTTCCAAGGAAAAATCCGTCGTGAGGACGTCATTGACGTTCAATGTGAGTCCGCGCCGCTCGATTTTCCTGAAGCCTTGCGCCTGCGCAATCAGCGTGTAGTGCCCTATCGGAAGAAATGGCGCCACATACTCGCCCTTATCATTTGTAGACAGGATCCGGACGACTACGTCGTTCTTGTCCGCATTCTCAACTGTTACCGTCGCCCCTGCAATTACCGCTCCCGACTTGTCAGAAACCGTGCCCACGATCGAGCCAGTGATTTCCTGTGCGGAAGCAATCGCTGCGCAAACACACAGAGACACCAACACATTTAGTGCTAAGGAATCTCTTCTCATGACACCACCCCTGGTCCTAGTTTCCATTCCCATCCGCAGTCGCGGACGGCCCATCTAAAGATGCCCCGGATATACTACCGGGGGAAGAACGAGTCAAGCTCCTAAATCGATTTTGCGGGACGCGGCTTCAGCCGGAGCGTCGGTGCCCTTTTTTCGCCAGCCCGGTCCTCGCACCGGCCGTCGCGCCCCCTGCTGCAAGGTCCATGTGTTGCCTGCCGCAAATGTTCCGGCGCTCATTCGCTCCGAATGGTGGGAGATGGACACGCTGCATGCAAGAGCAACCGCCTGTGGTAGGCTGTGCCGCATTGGAAACCTCAAGCGGAGAAAACGCATGACCACTGGCACGGCCGCGTTTCCAGTTTTGCGATGGGTCGCGTTGGTGTGGATGGTGGTGTGGCTTCCCGCCTACATGCGCGTATGGGGGTGGGCGAACCTTCTGCATTTGTGTGACGTCGCCGTGATCCTCGGATGCGCGGGATTGTGGTGGGGAAGTTCCTTGTTGATTTCCAGCCAGGCGGTCAGCTCGCTGGCGGCGGGGCTCTTTTGGTCCATCGACATTGCATGGCGGCTCGTAACAGGACGATTTCTGGTCGGCGGAACGGAGTACATGTGGGATACACGGGTATCGATTTGGGTGCGGCTGCTTTCGAGCTTCCACATTGGTCTTCCCGTGGCGCTGCTCTGGGCTATGCGGAAAATAGGATACGACCGCCGCGCTCTGGCGTTGCAGGCAGCGATTGCGGCGGGGCTTTTTGTCGCCTCGCGGTTCTTGCCCTCGGGATTCAATATGAACTATGTGTATCAAGATCCTCTCTTCCATCGCTCCTGGGGACCTGCTCCCATGCACCTCGCCGTGGTTTTTGTTGGAGCAGTCGCGCTTGTTTATTGGCCGACCCATCTTCTCTTGAGCTGGATGTTTCCGGTGGCAAGCGCTGCGAAATGAAGTGACGAGGCAGGGAAGTCAGGAGCGGGGGAAAATGGTCACGGACGCAGGAAAGGATCGGGAGAAATACTTTGCCATGCTGAAGACAGCAGTGGAAGAGGCGCGCATTGGGCTCCGCGAAGGAGGAATTCCCATCGGCGCAGCGCTATTCGAACGCAATGGAAAACTGCTGGGAAGCGGCCACAATCGCAGAGTGCAGGAGGACGATCCTTCGGCACACGGCGAAACGGATGCTTTTCGAAAAGCCGGCCGGCAGCGGAGTTACCGCGACAAAATCATGGTGACAACGCTGGCCCCGTGCTGGTATTGCAGCGGCCTGATCCGCCAGTTTGGGATTGGCACCGTAGTGGTCGGCGAGTCCGTGAATTTCCGCGGCGGCATCGATTGGCTGCGTGAGAACGGCACGGAAGTGTTCGACGCCCGTTCCGACGAATGCGTCCAGATGCTTGCCAAATACGTGGCAGAGCACCCGGAAGTGTGGAGAGAAGATATCGGAGAAGAATGATTTGCGGTCCAGCCACGTGTCCCGCCCGCGATGCACTTCTCCCATCCCGCACCCGCCCAGCGGCATCAGGATCCCATACGACTCAGGGTTGTTGCCGGCGGGGAGGGTCTTCTTCTCGAGTTACTTCTCCATTTCGGAAGTCCAGTTGAGAAGGACGGTGAGCGGTGCGGAATTGGCTTCGTCCACTCTCGTGGCAATCAGGAATTTCTGCCCGTCGCCACTGACATCGTATGAGAAGAAGTCCTGCGCGGAAACCGGTTGTCGCCGGTGAGTCTGAAACAGAACAGTCGGGAGGCCGGCTTCGAAGCTGGCCCCCGCTGTCACCGCCACGGCCATCAACTTTCCTTCCGCCGACAGGTAGAACAACTCCCTACCGTCCTGGCGCCATCTAGGCTCTTGTCCTCCTGCGCTCGACACCTGCCACTTGCCGTTGGCAGTCGGAAAAGCAGACACGTAGATCTCCATCCTTCCCGTCTCATTCGAGGCATACGCCACCCATCGGCCATCGGGGGAAAACTGTGCGTTCCGCGCCGTCCACTTTGCCTGCAACAGCGGCTTGGCTACGCGCTCCGACCAGGAGAAGTACCACAGCTCAATTCCCTTCCTGATTAGTGCATACTTGCCGTCGCGTGACCAGTCCCAGGCATTCGCCAGCAAACCGGGGCCCAAATCGGCCACCTCTTCCTCGAAGCCGGAACCATCGGCGTTCTTCAGATAAAAGTGGAAGCCGAGCTGCTTGCGGTTCGAAGTGAACATGATCTGTTTGCCATCGGGACTCCAGATCGGTGCCTCATCCAAAGACGGATCAAACGTCAGACGCGTCACCATGCGCCGGACCGGCTCGTGGACCCAGATATCAATGTTCCGTCCGTCCGTGTCGGTTTGGTCCGTGGCGATCCTGTGTCCGTCCGGGGAGAGACGCACATTGTTGTAAGACCCAGGCACTCCGACACTGCCCGCCGACTTTCCAGTTCTGTCAAACCACATCAATTGCGAAAGGGCCGCACCTTTTCCCGTCTGCGTGACCAGAACCCCCCCGCTGGAGACACTGAAAACAGCCCGGTCCACGAGAGGGGTATACAGAACGTCATCGTTCAAGGTGTGCGGCTCGCCGCTCAGAACGTAGCGCCGCCGGTCGAACGGTTGCGCCACCAGCGCGTTATCCCGCAGGTACAGCAGGTAGCCTGGCTCGGCATAGGCTGCGTTCGCGCTCGTGTTAACCAGCAAGCGTGTTTCCTGCGAATCGAGAGAGCCCAGAAAAATGGCGTTATATTCTAATTGGCCGCTGAAATTCGATGCCAAATAGAGAAAATGTTTCCCGTCCGGAAGGAATACCGGCCAGCGATGGCTGGCTTGAAAGCGTGATCTGTCTGGCTTGGTCAATTCAACCGGAGAGCCTCCCCACGAAGACACTCGGAACAAACCCTGCAACGCGTCGGGCGTGAACAAGATCACTCCGTCGCGGTTCCACGCGCCGCCACGCCCGTTGGGGGCATCGCACAGCACCTGAGTCTTTCCTCCTGACGCATCCACTTTCTTGAGTTTGCCGTCAGCGAAGAACCCGATGAATTTGCCGTCCGGTGACCAGAATGGGTAGGACGCGCCTTGCGTCCCAGCCAATGAATTGGTCTGCCGGCCCCCGACTTCGTTGGTCCAGAGCACGTAGTTGTTCGCCTGCGCGGAATAGGCGACAATCGCCAGCGTGCGCCCATCCGGCGATAGCGCCAGGTCGTTCGCGGCGAATGGCACTGGGCTGTGGAAATACATCGGGGGCACTCGCCGGTTGCTTTCTTTCCACCAAGCCGCGCCGCCAGCCACTGCCAACAGAAAAAAAGTGGCGGCCAACAGCCAACTGGCGCGTTGCCATTTTGTGCGCCCGACCAGAGCGCGCCCCGCTACTCCGGTCTGCGAACCGCTCTCCGCGATCCACTTTAGTTCGCTTGCCAGGTCACTCGCGCTTTGCCACCGTTCATCAGGGAGTTTTGACAGGCATTTCTTTACTGCGTGCTCTAGCGCCGGTGGCGTCATCGGTTTTGCTGCGCTGATCGTCTCCGGCTCCTTCTCCAAGATCGCCGACGCTACGCTCAACTGACTCTTCCCCTCAAACGCTCGCTTTCCGGTGACCATCTCATACAACACCGCGCCCAACGAAAAGATGTCACTCCGGCCATCCAATTCTTTCCCTTCCAACTGCTCCGGCGACATGTATTGGAACGTCCCGACAATGGCGCCTTGTTCGGTGGCGGGCGATTGCTTCACTGCTGTCGCCGTCAGCGTAGCCACGCTGGCCAACGGCGAAGCCGGCTTGGCGAGACCGAAGTCCAGTAGCTTCACGCCCGTCGTCATCAGCATGATGTTCCCCGGCTTGAGATCGCGATGGACCACGCCGCCGCGATGCGCTCTGTCCAACGCATCCGCGATTTGCATTCCATACTTCGCGACTTGCTCGAGGGGCAGCGGTCCCTTTTCGAGCCGCTTTGCGAGCGTCTCCCCTTCCACGCACTCCATCACAAGATAGTCGATGCCATCCTGACTGCCGACGTCATGCAGCACACAAATGTGCGGATGATTCAAGCTGGAAATGGTCTTAGCTTCGCGTTCGAAGCGTTGCTTTCGAAGGGGATCTGCGGAAAAGTGCGCTGGCAGTATCTTAATCGCGACAGTCCGCTCCAGCCGTGTGTCCCGCGCGCGATAGACTTCGCCCATCCCGCCCGCGCCGAGCGGAGCGGTGATTTCATAGGGGCCAAGCTGAGTGCCCGGAGCGAGAGGCATAGTTGGCCGTGATTATAACCCCAGGAAACCTTCGTCCGGTACATCTGGCCCTAACGTGGAGGTGCAGCGGGCTTTTCGGGAACGGGTTCAAGAACCCACTGCCGGAACGTCAACGATGGACTTCTCTCGCCTTCAGTGTTATCTCTATGGCGGTTCCGGCATTGAAAAGTGCCGAACCATTCCCGGGCACAATCGCGAATTTCACTTGGTGGCAACTTATCTTTTTCATCGGATGGAATCGGGGATCTCTTGCAGAAGTGTCGCGGGCTTAGCGAGTCGGAGGAATTCATGTTTGAGACGCCTGAAGAAATCAAGGAAAAAGGTTCGAATGGACTGTGGATCGGCATCGCAGTGGTTGTCGCCGTGGTTGCGGTCGGGGCGTATTTCTTCATCAGGTCCAGGGGCGTCGCAATCAAGCAAGCATCTGCAGCCAGCGCGCCCGCTGTGGTCCAGGGGAACGCCGATCCTGTCCACGATCTGAAGATCCAGCGCGCAACGATGAACAAGGATCGCAACGGCACGATGGCCGTCTGGCTCGTGACCATCGAGAATAAATCCTCGCAGTACAGCTACAGCAAGATCGCCTATGAAACCACCTATGTCGGCGCCGACAATACCGCAATTCTGATCAACAAAGGCACCATTCCGGCAACGATCGGCCCCGGCGAACAGAGAAATTCCGAAATCAATGACGCGCTCTACCCGGCGGGCACGGCGTGGTACAGAGTTCGAATCACTGGCGCGACTCCCGCGGCTCAATAGCCCGGGGTTGTTTCGAATCGGGAACGATGGCCGCTTCCATAGATGAATTCCCGCAAGATGAGAATCCAGAGAAGTTGAATATTGCCGATCACCTCGTGGATGCCCCGGCCGCGTCGCACCCCGGGTGCCCCGCCATCGTTGGCGAACCGCGCGAAGTAACCTATGGCGAACTGGCCGCACTCGCTAATCGCGCGGGGAATGCGCTTCGCGCGCAGGGCGTCTCCCGCGGCGATCGTGTTCTGATTGTGCTGCCGGATTCGGCGGAGTTTATGGCCGCCTTTTTTGGCGCAGCAAAAATCGGCGCGGTGGCCGTGCCCGTGAATCCCTTCGCCCGATCTTCCGATTACATTCATTATCTTGAAAATAGCGAGCCGCGGGCGGCGATTATTCATTCGAACGCGCTTGCGGAGTTTTTGCCGGCCTCGAGCGTTCGCCCGCAAATGCCGATTGTGGTCGTCGGCGAGGAAAGAATTGATTCGAACAGCGTGTCCTGTGCGAAGTGGAGTGCATGGACAGCGGCGGCCGGCGAAAAGCTTGCGGCCGCGGACACTTCGCCTCACGATCCGGCATTTATGCTTTACACCTCCGGCAGCGGCGGTACGCCCAAAGCGGCGGTGCACCGCCATGCGGATATGTTGGTCACCAGCCGAAATTATGCGCACGCCGTGTTGGGTCTGCGCGCTGACGACCTGACGTTCTCTGTTTCGAAGCTGTTTTTTGCTTATGGACTGGGAAACGGGATGTATTTCCCGCTTTCGGTGGGCGCGCGGACGGTGTTGAATCCGGAGCGAACCAACGTGGCGCAAGTGATCGAGATGGTGGCGCGCCACCGGCCGACCATTTTCTTCGCGGTGCCGACTTTTTATGCCGCGGTCTTGCGGGAGGTGGAGCGGCCAGGCCACCGCGCGGATTTTTCTTCCGTGCGTATGTGCGTATCGGCCGGTGAAGCATTGCCCGCTGAAATCTTCAACGCGTGGAAGCGGCAATTCGCAATCGAAATCCTAGACGGAATTGGCTCGACGGAGATGCTGCACATGTTCATCTCCAGCCGTCCGGGGGCGTGCAAGCCGGGGAGCTGTGGTTTCCCCGTGCCGGGTTACGAAGCCAAGATCGTGGATGACACCGGAGAATCGGTGCGTGACGGCGAGATCGGCAATCTCTGGGTGCGTGGCGCGAGCGCGTTTGCGGAGTATTGGCGGATCCCCGAATTGACGGCGCGCACGAAGCGCGGGGATTGGATCGTGACCGGCGACAAATTCTTCTGCGATTCGAACGGTTACTTCCACTATTGCGGACGCGCGGACGACATGCTGAAAGTCGCGGGCATGTGGGTTTCCCCGGTGGAAGTGGAGAACGCGTTACTGGGGCACCCCCACGTCGCCGAAGCCGCCGTGGTCGGCGCGACCGACGAGCGTGGCCTGGCGTATTCCGTGGCCCACATCGTGTTGCGCGGAAATGTCCAAGGCTCGGAGGAGCTGGCCGTCGAAATTTGCGAGCACGTCAAAGCACGGCTTGTATCGTACAAAGTGCCGCGCGAAATTCGATTTTGCAGCGAGCTGCCAAAAACCGTGACGGGGAAAATTCAGCGCTTCAAGCTGCGCGGCCCCTCGAGTGATCGATGATCGCAAATCGTGCCCGGCAGGCCCAATGTTTTGGAAATTCCAGAGGATGCCGGCCGGTCATGACAGGAAAGGCGTCCAGTCCGTAGGGGGGAATTCAACGTTCCAGAATTTAGGCATGGCGAAGGGAAAAGCGATACCCACTTCATTTTTGCCGATGGGTTTTTCCCGGACATGCACGACACGGCATTCCTGCTCCTTAGCCGTGGCCCAGTTTCTCAATACGAGTTTTTGACCCGCGTGGACTCTCATGGCTAGGGCGATAAGACCGCCATGTGCGTTGATCTGCAGAGTGGTGGTTTCTTCATTGATAGGCGCGTCACCCGCAAAGTGCGCGCGAACCTGGATGGGAACCTGCAGGAGAACGCGCTGCGTGCGGCGCGCTTCGACGCTTGTGCCGGGATTTTTCTCATTTTCTCTGGACATTGCCATTCCAGCTTAGCAGTAACTTTCATTTTGTAATTCCCAATCCTCATGCGAAATCGAAATAGGTGTCGTAAGAAGAAGCGATGGTGCGAACTTCCGCAAGAGTTTGGTCGCGCAGCAGTTTGCCGTCTTCGAGAATCGTTTCGAGAGCGTTGTTGGACGGGATGGGAGCACCTTCTACGACTTCGACGGTGGCGAAATCCTTGCCGTTTTGGATCAGGTTGAAGCGGCCGCCTTTGCTGGCTTTGCTGGGATCGGTTTTGGGATTCTTGTAAACGTTGTGCCATTGGCCGTTGCGGTCGATGGCGGAACACTTCAACGCGAATTTGAGCGTGTCGCGGTTGACTTGTTGCAGCAGCGCGCCGCCCATGCCGTAGCTCCAGATGTCCTGCGACCAGCCCTTGCGCGTAAGCTGCGCGGTAATGTTCTGAATGGTGTAGAAGTTGACGCCGTCGCCCTGGATGAAGCGCACGCAGGGAACGGTGGTCTTCCAGCCTTTGCGGTTTACTTCGTAGCCGAATTTCTCGCTGACAATTTTGAAGAGTTCCTCGAGGACGGTGACGGCTTCGCCGGAGTCAGGGCGAATCACCAGGGTTCCCGCGCGCTGAAGAACTTTTTCGCGCAGCGCGCCGCCCCAGAGGTTGCGCACCGCGTTGTAAATGTCATAGGAATCGCTGACGCACGCGACAATTCCTTCGGGGCAGTTTGCAAGAATGTTGGCGTAGGCATCCAACTCATGCGCTTCGCCCCACGCTGTGATCGTAGAATGCTCGGAAGCAGGGATGCTGTAGCCGGGACAATTTGCAGTATCGGTCGCAGAGAGATCCGCGGAATAGAACTGATTGAGAAGCTGGATGGCGGCAAGCGTGTCCGTACCGAGAAAATTCAGCAGATGCGCGGCGCCGCCGATGGCGGCAGATTCCTTGGAAGAGACGCCGCGGAATCCGAAGTCATGCAGTTTGAAGGGGAGGAGCGAGGGATCGCCGGTGCGCACCAGAGCTTTGCCGATGACCTGCTTGATCGCACGAGAGAGCGTGGCAACGGTAATGGGATACCAGACTTGGACGAGAAGCGTTTCGGCCCAGTTGGTGAGCCAGTAGAACTCCGGGTCGGTGTTTTCGATGGTGATAAGCGCGTTGTGAGTCTTGACGACGGTGCCTTCCTTGACAGCGCGGATGCGGAGAGGCAGTCGGCCGCCGTGTTTCGCATGGAGAGATTTGAAACCTTCGTAGTTGAAAGTCTTGGGATGGCCGGAGAAATGCGCGTGAGCGATGCGGCGGGCTTCTTCAACATCGTCGAGTGTGAAGACCTGGCCGGCAAAATTGGATTTGATGATGTATTGCAGCATGGCGAGCATGGTCTCTCCGAACATGCCGCCGCGGGATTCCAGGTAGGAATAGATGTGCCGCGTGTCCGGGGGATATTGCCACCAGTGAGTGAGCTTGTAGGAGTCCGTGTTGAGGATGGGATTCAGCCGCAGCGACTGCATGGGGCTCCTCGGGATTGTGACCCAACTAGAGTTGTACCACGACAGCCCAGGGACCTGTTGAAAATGGCGGAGGATCGATGATCAGTCCTATGCAGGTGGGTCAAGTGGCTCGCGATGGCTGGCAATGGCGGCCTCAACGTCCTTCGAAAAGTCAGGATCGATGGTAGCCGCCGAGTCTTCGGGAAGCAGTGCGATGCACTCGGAGATGGTGCGGCGAACTGGCTCGGCAGCATGAAGAACAGCGACGGGACGCGCGTCATTTTCGATGACAATTTCCGCGCCGGCGCACCCCCGGGCCAGGAGCGTCGCAACGTTGGTCGCAGCGGCTTCCGCTTCCGAGATGCGGATCACATGCTTACCCATAAAGTGATTATAAACCCCCAAACCCGGCTGTCAATGTTTGAGTAAGTGCATATTCGAATAATTGCCGAAGGCGGGGCTTAGAGAGAAGCCCGCTGCGCGCTTTAACGCTTTACTTCTCGGCCGCCCGATTGGAATACCCAGAAGCTTGGGCTAATATTCGCGTTACAGGGACCATCCTCGTTTTAGCCACTAAAGAAGGCGGTAAGGAATGGATTCCGAGCGCCGTCGTGCTCCACGCTATCCCATTATCGCAGATGCTGAAATAACCGAAATCGTATCCAACACAAAACTGCGCGCCAGGACCAGCGATCTGAGTGCCGGCGGATGCTTCCTCGACATGCTGAATCCATCGCCGGAAGGCACGGAGATTCGGATCAGAATCTCGCACGCAAACACGACATTCACGGCGCTGGGAAGAGTGGTGTTTCTATTCCCCAATATGGGAATGGGGGTGATGTTCACGAGCGTCGACGCGAGTCAGCAAGCAGTTCTGCAAAAGTGGCTCGAAGAGTTGGGTCGCAGCGAAGGATAGAGGCAATTACCAATTCGGCTGCGTAGCGAAATCAAAAAACAAGTGTTTGCGCGGCACGCGCGAGGTTTTGAAGTGAACAGCTTCGCGGCAAACGTGGCCGCGTTCCGAATCGTTAAGGTGAGATAAACGAAAAACATTCTAAAAGACCGCACCGATAAAACCGGAGGGTGCGGCGCCCGGCGCCCGCCCGAATAAGATGGAAGCGCAACGGACATGGTGTCCGTCACGCTTCTCCGGGGTAAGCAAAGAGTGCATCTGATGCTGGCGAATCTCCCAGGCGTCAGCTACGAGAGCGCGCCGAGAAGATTCCGGGAGACAAGAAGCACGATCCTGGACTAGCAGCATTTTCTCACAGAGTGATTGCGGTGCGCAGTTCAATACAGCACAGAAACGCCCGAAATGCGCGCCCCTACACAGAAAAAAGGGCTCAGAGGATATTCACGGCACGTGCGGCGAGGAGGGCAACGATGGTCAAGGAGATCAGGGACTGTAGCATCATCCCCGCTTTGGCCCAGCGCGATAGGGCCGCGGTATCGGTGGGAGAGAAAGCCGTGCTGGTATTGAAGGCAAGGAAGAGGTAGTCCATGAACTGTGGTGTCCAGGAGTGATCGCCGTCTTCCTGGGTCAACATCTGCGGGAAAAGAAACGAGCTTTTCAGGCGGCCCTTGGCGCAGTCGCGGCCCAGCGGACCGCCAGCGTCAAGCTTCCAGTACCAGAGCGCGAACACCAAAATGTTGGTGATCCAGAGTGTGCAGGCCGAGCGCAGCATGGCCGTCGGTGGCTCACGATGCCCTGGAATCCCTTGGATCAGAAAAACCAGCGAAACAATCATGGCGAGGGTGATTACGCCATTGGCCGCAAAGGTGAGAAACCGAGTTACGTCGTGACGGCCACGGCGGTAGGAAACCACTATGGGGATCAGCAGCACGAATATGATTGCCAGCAGCAGCCAACCTGGACCAACGGAAAGCGGTTCCGGCAAGGCCCAGTAGACACCGGCGGCAGCTAGCATCGCCACGAACGCGGGCCAGCGAGGTTCACGGATGATTTGGCTGCTCATGACGGCGTAGCGAAGTACGCGGGTGGAGTTTAGTACAGTTTTCACTGCGCCTCAAAAGGATGGGGCGCCTCCGTCTTCTCCGATCCGTTCCGGAGATGATCCTGTTAGGACAAGCCGGGCCAGACGGGAAAGAGGAAGCGGGCCAGAGCACCCGGATTTCTCACCAGCCCAGGTCGAACTCTCGGTAGATTGCACTTTGTAATGAAAAGTACTTGACAATGCCAACTTGACGGCGTAGGTTGGAGGCACGGCGGAGAGAGTAGAGACACAAACTACAATGTTGAAAAAGATTGCGGCGATCATCGCGATTTTCGTCTGCACTGCGGTGGCCTGGGCCATTCTCGGGTCCACCATTTTCTACAGAACGTATAACGCGGAGTCGGGGCTGTCTGGGCGCGTGGCTTCGACGTGGGGAGCGCCGCAAGGGCAGGCGCCGCCGTCGATCGCGCATGAATGGCAGGAAGAAAAGACCGTCGAGGTGGAAGAGAAGGGAAAGAAAACCACGCGCACGGAAAAGCAGACTCACTCGGAGGCGGTGAAGATTGACGCGAGCCGCGTTGCGGCAAACTTGCACATCGATTACCGGCAAAAAGGGCTGCTGTGGTTCAGCACTTACAAGGTGGATTTCGACGGAGCTTACACGTTTCAGAATCCCACTTCGCGGGAAGAAGAGTTCGTGTTTCAACTGCCGTTTCCGGCGCAGCAGGCGGCGTACGACAACGTGCAACTGCTTCTGGACGAAAAGCCTTTGCCTGTCACGTTCAGCGGATCGCAAGCCGTGGCGCGAACCCGCCTGGCGGCCGGTGCGAAGTCCGTGCTGCACGCGGCCTACCGCTCGCAGGGCCTGGACAGTTGGCGATACACCTTCGCGCGCGAGAATGCGGACGGCAGCGCGAAGGAGATTTCGCAGGCGCGCGACTTCCACCTGCTGGTGAAGACCGATTTTTCCGGTTTTGATTTTCCGGACAATTCGCTTTCGCCGACCGAAAAACGGCAGACGGCGAACGGCTGGGAGCTGGAGTGGAACTATCAGAATCTGGTGTCCGGATTCGACATCGCATTGAAGATGCCGCAGAAGCTACAACCCGGTCCGCTGGCGGGACGGATCAGCTATTTCGGCCCTGTCTCGCTGTTCTTCTTTTTCTTTCTGGTATTCATTCTATCCACGCTGCGCGGCAACGATCTGCACCCCATGAACTATTTTTTCCTGGCATGCGCGTTCTTTGCATTTCATCTGCTGCTGGCTTATCTGGCGGATCACATTTCAATTCATGCGGCGTTCGTGATTTCGTCGATTGTCTCGATTGCGCTGGTCGTCAGTTACTTGCGGCTGGTGGTGGATTTGCGATTCGCGCTGGTGGACGCGGGACTGACGCAGCTGATCTATCTGGTGCTGTTTTCGTACGCGTTCTTCTTCGAAGGGCTCACTGGACTGGCGGTGACGATTGGAGCGATCATCACGCTCTTCGTGGTGATGCAAATGACGGGACGAATTCGTTGGGAAGAGAAGTTCAGCCCATCGTTGCCGCGCAAGAGTGCATTACCCGCGTGATCCAAAGATGCGACGCCAGCACCCTGGAAACCGCGGGGTTGATTGGATAGCAGCGGCAGCCAGCACCCAAATTCGTATTAACGCCGTACCTCAGTGCCAGACTTCATTGCAGGATTTACCCGATGGACTTTTCGGGGTTTTACCGGATAGACGAGCACACTTCATAAGGTGATTGTGGAGGCGGAAGGAGAGAAACGGATGGAGTCCATCCAGAAAGCGAAGCTATCGGCTGGGTTGTCTCACCTGCCTCCCTCGGAGAGAGGTGCGGTTTCGATCTGGTGCCCAAAATGTCAGAGTGACCAGATCCTCAGATCAAGAATGAGAGGAATTGTTGAGTCCCTCATGGCCTTCCTGCTGATTCGACCGTATCAATGCGAAGAATGCGACCATCGTTTTTTCCGCTGGTCCACTCGATATAAAGCCAAGCCAATCCGGCTGGCATGGACAAACGAATGATCGAAACTCCAACCTACCCACGCCCCGCGAGGCATCCCAGGATGGTCACACTCCGCACACAGATATGGATTGAAGAGCCGCGCTTTCAAGGCTGGGGTTGCTCTGGATGCGCATGGGCGTTCCGTCCTTCGGGGCCGCCCGCCGGCAACTCGCTCGAGGAAATGAGTGAGGAGTACGAGCGGCTGCGCGATAAAGAATTTGCAGCCCATGTTTGCGCTGCACACGCTAAAGCCAATAAGGCAAAAAGCTAAATAATCTAGGCAGCGCCACCGCGCACGGGCCGCATGGCCCCATTGCAGCCTGGCCCCTTTCCTGACTATTCCAACTCTCGCTGCGAAAGGCGCTTGCCGTTGGTCGTTCCGATGGCCTTCTGGAAGGGCGGCGGAGTGGCAATCCAAAGTTGTATTGTGCCTCAAGAGTTCCAGCTGACGCGGGACAATTGCTTTTTGCGGGACTCCCACTCGGCGCCGGAGAGGAGGCGCGGGGCGACATCGATCAGGCGTGGAGTGAGTTTGAAGACGCCCGCGGCGGTCCATGGCCGGCCGTCACGAGTGCGATACTCGCGGACGTTCAGGGCGTCCGCCATACTGGTGAACGAGAGGTCCTGCACAATCATTTCGGCCAGAAATTTGAGAGTTTGTATTTCCAGGGGATCGTCTTCCAAGTGGCGGCAGTCGGAGGCAATGCGAAGGCCGAAGGGGATTTCCTCGGAGGCGGCGGGAGCTTCCCGTTCTTCGGGCTGGGCGGAAGTCTCCACCTCGCGTTCCCATTCCAGGGCGACCAGGCTCCAACCGGCATCGTGCATTTGCGACAGGTAAACGGAAGTCGGCAAGATGCTGACCTTCTCTCGCATACGATCGATCTTTTTCACGGTGGCCTCCCTGACCGGCGTTTTCAGGCGCGAAGGCGGAATTTCCCGCGGGAAGTCAGGGCAATTTTCATGCCGTAAGCGGGGGTGCAGAAGCCACAGAATCAAAAAGACTTCTGGCAAAAGGCAGAATCGAGTCCGGGTCGCCAACGTTCGCTGGCGGGATGAAAGTGTCGCGTTGCCGGACACTTCGGAAGGCCGCGGCACCCTGGCCGACGCCTCAGATGTAGTAGAGCCGCCAGTTTGACCGCCTGTTAGAAATTCCTGGCAAGTAGCGGGAGAAAACGGGAGCGAAAAGGTGTGCGCGAAAGGTAAAATCACAACGGGGATATTCCTGGGAGGAGTGATGCCGAAAAAACCGACCGTCGATGATGCGAGGTTGATTCTCGAACTCTACGACCTGAGGCGCGAACCGGAACTGCGCAAAGCGCGGCAATGGTGGCTGATTACGTTCTGGCCGAAAAGTGCGGATGACTTCGTGAAGGTGGCGACGGCCATGGGGTCGCAAGAGAACAACTGGCTGCGGCAGGTGGGCAGCTACTGGGGAATCGCCGTGTCGTTTGTCTTGAACGAGATCGTGAGTGAAAAGCTCTTCTTTCAACTGGCATTTTGCGGAGAGCTGTACTTCATCTTTGCAAAAGTGCACCCGTTCCTGGCGGAGATTCGCGAGAAGATGAATAATCCGGATCTCTTTGTAGCGATGGAAAAGGCCATCCTGGGATCGAAGCTGGCCCGGACGCAATTTGAAAAAGTTGAAGCGCGCGTGTCCGCGATGCGGCAGCAGAAATGAGCTTGCAAGCCAGCGCGGTAGTCTGGAAGCGGCGGACGTGCTTCGCCATCGTGTGCCTGGCAGCGACCGCCGCGCTGTTTCAAGCCGGAGCGATGGCGAAGGCGGCGGGCACCTGCACTCCGGGAACAACATTGCGCTTGAGCGCGCCCGAATCAAGCCAGGGGAGTCTGCTGCTGATAGAAGTGAAAAGCGCAAAGCCCCTGGCGGAAGTGCAAGGAGATTGGGACGGGCGAACTGTCCCGTTCTGGCGCGAGTCTGCAAGTGAAGCCCAGCGAAAAGGTTTGCTGGCGGTTGATCTCGAAAAGGCGCCTGGCGAATACGATTTAAAGGTAACTGGGCAAACGGCGAGCGGCGAGAAAATTAGCTGCAGCGCGAGAGTGGCGGTGAGGAAAGGCCGGTTTGCGACGGAGAAATTACAGGTCGGGAAACAGTTCGTCGAGCCCAGCCCGGAACAAATCAAGCGCGCGGACGAAGAGCGCCAGAAGTTGCGCGATATTTTTGACCGCGTGACGCCGGAGCGCCTGTGGGACGGGAAGTTTCGAGTGCCGCTGGAGGGTGCGACAACGGGCTCGAATTTTGGGAGACGGCGAATTCTGAACGGGAATCCTGGGTCGCCACATAGCGGCGTGGATTTACCGGGTGCAACCGGGACCCCGGTACACGCCACGCAGCGCGGGCGCGTCGTGCTGGCAGAGGAATTGTTCTTTGCCGGGAATACAGTGGTGGTGGATCACGGCTTGGGGATTTACACGCTTTATGGGCACCTCTCCGAGATCGACGTGAAAGCGGGAGACGAATTGGAAGCCGGCGCCGTGCTGGGAAAAATCGGAGCGACGGGACGCGTCACGGGGCCGCACCTGCATTGGGGACTGACGGTGGAAAGGGCGCGGGTGAACCCGCTGCAACTTGTAAGGTTATTGGGAAACTCATCGGGTGCGGCGGCTAGGCAAAAATCTTCCAAGCGCCGAACAAATTGAAGCGCATGCGCCGGTTGGGACACTAGAGAAGGGCAGGCCGGCGCTACGAACTGCACAGGCTGTGGAAAACCGCGGCTCGTGGAGACGAAAATGGGCGAACCGGCCAACAATCTGGAGATTGCACGGAGATACCTGCAGGCCCTCGAACAGGGAGCGGCGGGAACAGAGCTCAGTAAGTTTTTTGCTCCTGACGTACTCTTGGAGGAATTCCCGAACTTGCTGACGCCCCTCGGGAAGAAGCGAGACTTAGCTGCGGCCCTGGAGGGGGCGGAACGGGGCAAAAAGGTCTTGTCCCGGCAGATGTATAAGATAAAGCAGGAAATAGAAGACAACGGCCGAGTGGCGCTGGAGGTTGAGTGGGTCGGAACGTTGGCCGTCCCCTTTGGAACCATTCCAGCGGGAGGGCAGATGAAGGCCTTTTTTGCAGTGTTTCTGGAGTTCCAGGAAGGGAAGATCATCAGGCAGCGGAATTACGATTGTTTCGAGGACTGGTAGCGCACCGGCCCAAGAACATAGGGGAAGTACGAGGGTACTATTATGGAATCCATTTTTGTGGTACCGTTCAGCCATTGTTTTGGAAGAAGTATGCAGGCAGCATGGGGCTGTGTGGGCAAGGTTCGTGCTAGTCACCTCCGTTCTGTTGTTCTGTCGCTTTAGCACCCTGCTGACACGACACAGTCGTCGGACAATTGTCGGTAGAAGTTAGTCGAAAGCATCGTGCACTCATAAATCAGATTTGAGGTCGCGGCTGAAATGTCCCTGCTTCACTTTCGTTGCAAAGAACGCCGGCGAACGCTACGAGTGGCACTAACGGTGCCGTTGACGATCCATGGGAAAACGGATTCGGGCGAAAAGTTCAGCGCGCAGACCCATTCGCAGTCAGTGAACCGGCACGGAGCCTTATTCCAGCTGGAAGAGATCGTATTGGTGGGGCAAACGCTGATCCTGATGAATGATAGCACCGCGCAGTCGATGGAAAGCCGCGTTGTCTCCATCCACCGGGCTCGCGACGGGAAGCAGTATATCGGAGTGGAGTTTATCTCACCCGAAACGAATTTCTGGCACATGCAGTTCCCGATTCCGGGCGCAAAACCGCTGCGCCGGATAGTGCCCAACAAGGCCTCCGCGTAAAGCGGGGCGCGGAATTCCTGCTCCTCGTTTCAGCTCTTCTCTAGATTCCCAATTTACGTATTCGCCGCCCTGCGTGCGGATCAGACTGGCGTCAATCCCCGGAGGCTGAAGGCGTGGTCAAGTGGCGTGGGATCTCAACACAGAGTCCACAGGGAGCACAGAGAAGAGGGATACTTCACTCCCGATGGCCGTTCAAGATGGACATTCTTAGGTCGCATGTTGGGAGAGATCCTTCGTCGCGATGCTCCTCACGAGAGAAACCCTTCATCCGGTGTCTGGTTAACTGCCCCCCTCCCCGTATTTCTTGTAAGTGTTGCATCTAAAAGACTTAATGTCTATATAAGTGGTTTAGAATCAACACTTGCGGGATGGTTTGTAAGCGTTGCATTTAAATGGGTTAGGAAGGGTGTTGTTTAATGGGGATTTTTGCCTGAACGGGGAGAAAGCGAAGGGGGAGAAAAGAAGGAAAGCGATTATCGCGGAGTTGTGCAGAGACGCAGAGGACGCTGAGCTTAGGAGCGTGGAAGGGGCGGAAGTGGGGATGCCTGCCGGCGCGTTGAGTACGGCACTGGCGGCCGTCGAAGGTGAATCGACACCAGGACTTGCGGTCCAGTGGGCGAAGAGAGGACATTAGTGGCTCCTAAATTGAGTTGGAAATGAAAAAGCCTCGCAGGAAGCGAGGCGCAATACTAATCAAAAATAGTATATCGGAATGATGAAGAACCTGTCAATAAGAATCCTGGTTACAGCTTAGCACTCGTGTCGAATGGCTTCTGTTTGTGTCGCGATTGAGTTGAATCTAAACCCCCACCCTTTGCATACGACAGAAACGCAAAGGATGGTGACTTGGGAAGGGACAAAGGTACCTCGCAGCGTAAGTCGGGGGAAGCGCAGCATGCTGCGCCACTACAAGGGAATGTCAGAACCAAGGATCAGGATTCGGCGAGGACGCGCTTGTAATAGGTTTGGTAGGCGGGGATGACGTCGGCCATGGCAAACGCGGTGAAGAGGATTGGGCTGATTTCGGATACGCACGGCTTGCTGCGCGAGGAAGCGGTGGAAGCACTGCGCGGGTCGGAGCTGATCATTCACGCGGGGGACGTGGGGAAACCGGAGATTTTGGAAGCATTGAAAAAGATTGCGCCGGTTGTAGCGGTGCGCGGAAACGTGGATACTGAGCCGTGGGCGCAGGCCTTGCCGGAGACGGCCGTGGCGGAAGCGGGCGCGGCCATGATCTACGTCCTGCACGATGTGAAGGCCCTGGATTTGAATCCTGGCGCTTCCGGTTTTCAGATCGTCGTCAGCGGCCATTCCCACAAACCGGGAAAGACGGAGCGCGATGGGGTGCTGTACATAAACCCTGGGAGCGCCGGACCACGGAGATTCCAGCTGCCGGTCACGGTGGCACGCCTCCGATTAGGAGGGATGCCCTACCCCTACAAGGTGGAATTCGTGGATCTCGAGGAATCCCGGTAACCCAAAAGGGCCCCAAGACGTCAATTCCTACAGAGTCATTCCAGGAGGTGTCCTGCAGAGATGCCCGGGGGCTTCAATGCTACGCTTGGATCCGATGCCGTCGAAGTTGGCGTGTGTACCCGTCCCGTAACTCATTGAATGTCCTATACTTAAGAAAGACGAGATGGCCCGGGAACAATATTTGTATTAGAGAAGGTACTGGACTGCGGTACTAGAAAGGGGTGCTTCGGCATAGAACGGAGGTCCGGTCTAAATTGAATCTACTGATTCAGGGCGTGTATAATAGACACACCTATACTCAATCCAGGTTGAGGGTACTAAACACAGGCTGAGGCGCTGTCCAAGAGACCTCGAGACGGAATATCTGAACTAAAAGGGAGAACAAGGCTAATGCGGAAACACCAAAACGGATTCTCGTTAATTGAACTGTTGATCGTGGTGGCGATCATTTTGATCATCGCGGCGATCGCAATTCCGAACCTCCTCCGGTCTCGTATGGCTGCGAATGAAGCTTCGGCAGTCGGTTCTCTGCGTACGATCAACACGGCTGAAGTGACCTATGCCACGACGTATCCGACGATTGGTTTCGCGGCTTTGACCGCCTTGGGCGGTGCGGCACCCTGCACCAGCGCAACATCTACGGCTGCCTGCTTGCTTGATGACGTTCTGTCTGGAACCGCCGCCACCAAGAGCGGTTATCTGTTCACAGTGACTCCTGGTTCGCAGACGCCGGTGGTTAGCTATTCGTCGGTGGCGACGCCAACCGTCGTTGGCCAGAGTGGCCAGCGCGGGTTCTTCTCCGACCAGTCTGGAGTAATCCGTTACACTACGGACGGCACGGCCCCCACGAACGCGAGTCCGGCACTCTAAGAAACGCAACCTGCGGTCTGTTCTCGGCCCGCAGCCGGAGAGTTCTCCGGCGAAATGGATCGACCAGCCCACTCCCTCCGAAAGGAGGAGTGGGCTTTTGTATTCCACTCGCGGACGTTCCCATTCCGGGGCTTTCGCGTACACCTAGCGTGACTTGTGCTATGGAGCAGGAGCCCACGCAAGGCCGTCGACGCCCGGAGAGAGGTCGATAGGCTGCTGCATTTTCCAGGAGCGCAGGTCGAGCACGGCGATCTTCCCGGCGCCGGTCCCACTGACGTAGGCGATTTCCCCGCCCGGTCGAATGAGGATTTCCGACGATCTCTCCGGAACGTCCAGCGAACGCACCACTTTCAGCGTTTGCAAATCAACGACATGGAGATGATTTGCTACAAGGCTGACCGCCAGCAGCCAGCGCCCATCGGGAGTCGGCGCCGACGCATACGCCACATTCGGCAATTCGATCCAATTCGCGATTTTGTTCGTCGCCGTATCGATGACAGCGATGCGTGGCGAGCCCTGGTCGTGGGTGAAAACGCGGCGGCCATCGGGAGACATGGAAATGCGCTGGACGCTTTTTGCCACGGGAATCGTCGTGACGAGACTGCGCTTCGCGAGATCGAGCACACTCACGCTGCCCGCGCCGACGTTGGCCGTGTAGGCGCGGCGGCCGTCTCGTGACAGAACCAGCATATGGGATTGCGGTTCGCCGGTCGGAATTTCCGCGAGGACCTTGCGGGTGGAAGGATCGATGACGTCGACGGCGTTCGCCATCTCGGCGGTGACGTAGAGCAGACCGTCCGGCCCGAATTCGGCGCGATGCGGGCGGAGCGGTTTGCCCAGATCGATCGTGGCAGCGAGTTTGCGCTCCTGCAGATCAATCACGTCAATCGTGCTGCCGTCCGTCCCGGGCCTGCCGACGCCGGAGTTTCCGTAGATCGGAACGTAAGCGAAGCGGCTGTCTTTCGACACGATGACTTCATGGCCGTTCACGCCTACAGAAATTCTTGCCAATTCGCGGCGATTGTCGGGATCGACGACCAGTAAGGTGTGCTCCTTCTGATTCGCCACGACCAACAGACCGCCCGCCGGCGACGCTGGCTTCGCGTCCCGGAGCTCCGCTGAACCGGCAAACATCATGGAAATAACGAGCAATGACGAGCGTACGAGCATGGACCACCTCGACGGAACATATCTCTCTTTCGAACGCGCGGAAACTCAGCGGAGTATATCTTTTCCCGGACTCAGCGGCTACGCCGGCGTTTCTTTTTCGCTGGTTTTTTGTCTCGCGCCTTGCGCGCCAAAGGCTTTGCGCTGGAAACCGCGTCGCGGGTTTTCCTCGGAAGCTTCGCAAAAACCATGTCGTAAGAATCGCGCAGCAAGCGCGCGAGTTCCTCCGGCGGCAAGGCGTCCTTGGTTTGCAGCGCGACCCATTGCGCTCGCGCCAGGTAAGGCGCGGGAATGATGTTGGGCCGCTCCGTGAGTTCTGCAAAACTTTCCGGTGACGCTTTGAACGAGAGGCACACCGGAGCCGGCTCCAGCGGCGTCAGGGCAAACATCTTCCCTCCCACCTTGAATAGCAGGTCGTAGCCCCACTGAATCTGTTCCGTCGCGCCAGGGAAAGAAAGGCAAAGCTCGCGCAGCCAATCGACGTTCATGAGCAAGATTCTAGGATAAATAGAGTGCTGGCCTCAATGGATGAGACGACATGTTGGGGGACCTCGCTCGAGGCTCATCCTTCCCAGGCGATCTCCTTCACCGCGCCGATCACAAAGATATACGAAAGAGCGGCCATCAGTGCTACGACAGCCATGATCACGAAAGCCACGAAGAATCGCCCGGTGTGATCGATTACGAACCCGGTCACTGCCGGTGCAATGACGCCTGCAAGATTTCCGAGGAAATTCTGCAAGCCCGTCCATCTGCCCGCCATTTTCGGCCCGGCCAGAGTTTGCGTGATCGCCCAGATATTGGATCCGCACATGCCGCCGGCCGCGAACGCTAGTAGCAACAGAATCACGGAAACCGTGGGACTGGCGAGGGCGCAGCCCAGGAGCAGTAGCCCGGCACTCCCCGCTCCCGCACCCACAAAAGTTTTGCGAACGAGAGTCGGCGATCCACCGGCGGCGATCCACCGGTCGGAGATCCAGCCGAAAAGCACCGCCGCAGCCGCGTAACACAAGTATCCCAGGCCGCCAATTTTGGCCATCGTTCCCATCGAAAAGTGGCGCTCACGCACCAGATAAAATGGCAGCCAGGTGATCTCGAAGTACAGCACGTAGTTTGCGCCAAATAGGCCCCCGCAGGTCCCCCACATCGATCGTTGCTTTAGGATTTCGAGGAATCCTGCGCCGCTTTCCTCCACGGGCGAAACGGCCGCGCTTCCTCGCGGCATCCATGCGAACCAGGGAATCAGCCAGGCCATGCTGACGACGCCAAGCACGATGAAGAAGGGGCGCCACCCGTATCGCGCCATGAGCGTGCCGCCGAAAAACGTCCCCAGAGCGGGGCCGCATCCAACTCCGGCAGCGATGAGCGCGTTTGCGAATCCACGGCCGACTTCCGGAACATATTGGGCCAGGATCTTGCCGTTACACGGATAAGCGACGGATTCGCCTATCCCCAGCATGAGGCGCGCGGCCAGCAATGCCGCGAAGGTGTGCAAGCCGCCGGTGACGGCCGTCGCGCCGGACCAAAGGAAAAAGCCCAGAGCCATCACCCATCTGACATCAAAGCGGTCGACCAGCCAGCCGGAAACTGGGAGGAAGAGGCAGTAGGTCCAAAAAAAGGAGGACAACAGAATGCCGAGCTGGGAGGCCGATAAACCCAGCTCGTCTTTCAGCAACGATGCCGCGATGGAGAGGTTGCCGCGATCAATGTAGTTGATCAGGGCGGAGAGGGCCAGCAGCGCGATCACGCGGGTGATCGGACGCGCAAGCCTGTTGGTCTCGTTGGCGGGTGCGGAGGGCAAGTGTCGACGCCGGACATTCTCGCCGCCGGGTTGGGTTCTTGCAAGCGGCTTCTTCGGGTCCAAAAGCTAGTCTTCTGATTGTGGCAATCGAAGAGGTCCCTCTGACAAGCACAAGCGCTTTCGGAATCGTTTTGGAAGTGGCGAAGCCTGGGTGGCGCGAAAAGGGGAGACGGAGGAAAAAACACAAAGCGAGAGGCCCCGACTGCGGAGCCGAGGCCCTCGCCAAGTTAGAGGGTTACTTGCCGCCCCAGCGGTAGACGATGCCCGATTCGATTCGGGCGTTATTCTGTCTGACGCCGCCGAAGTGGGTGTACAGATACTCGACTTGGATCAATCGCAGGGCGACGTGCTCCGTCAGCTTGTAGTCAGCGCCGCCTCCCAGCGACATCGCGAAGGAGTTTGCGGTGCCGCCGCCACTTCCTCCGAAATGCTGCCCGCCGAACAGTACCTGGGCGAATGGAGACAGAGGGCTAGAGGAACGATAGGTTGCCCTTGGCCCAAACAGGAAGTTGACCGCGTGGGCGCTCGTGCCCGATGGTAAGCCGGTCACTCTGCAGTACCCAAAATCACCTACCACGCCGAACCAGTCATTCAGGTTCCCCGTGGCTGAGCCGCCAAAGCCCTGACAGCTACTCCCACCGGGATTGAGCCGGAGGTACTGGTACCCGCCGAATGCTTCGGCCTTGGGGTATTCCTGAGACCTAACTGGAGCCGCAACAACTAGGATAAGCACTCCAAGAATCAGTAAGTTACGCATCTTTCCTCCTGGTGTGACGTCAAGCTGGGATACTCCTATCATCCCGGGTTGGCCCTCGCTCTTCAAGCCTATCCCTGCCCTTGTACCGTATTGGGCAATAGGGGACCTTGTGGCCAAGGGATCTCCAAGGGATCTCCAAGGGAGGCCCCTGTTTGTCATGGTTTTTCAGCTGTGGATATCGCTTTCGCGCCGTTCGGCTGGGAAACCGCCTCAGTCCACAGAACCGGACACGGGATAGATCGGCGGCAAATGCTTCGTCAAGGAGTGCCAGGAATCGCCGATATCGCGGCGGGCTGCAATCGCGTCCTCATCCGCGCGAATCAGTTGCTTCCTTTCAGGTATTTATCGAACCACGCCACCGTGCGCCGGATCGAATCGATCTGGTTCTCACGTTTTTCGAAGCCGTGGCCTTCGTTCGGGTAGTAGTGCGCATCCACCGTCTTCCCGTCCTTCTTCAGCAGCGTGACAACTTGCTCCGCCTCCTCTTTGGGAACGCGCGGATCGTTGTCGCCCTGCAAGACCAGTAGCGGCGCCTTCACACTGTGGATGTAAGTGATGGGAGAAGCTGCATCGTAAGCGGCGCGATCTTTCACTGGATCGCCCAGCAGGCTCTTTTCATATTGCTGCAGCATCGGATCTTCATGGTCCAGCATAGTCATCCAGTTAATGATGCCGTACAGCTCCACGCCCGCGGCCCAGATGTCCGGAGTCCTGCCGATCGCCATGAGCGTCATGAATCCGCCATAGGAACCGCCGGTGATCCCGATTTTCCTGGGATTCACGTAACCGGTAGCTTCCAGGAACTTGGCTGCGTAGACCTCATCCTGCAAATCACCGCCGCCCAGGTCCTTGTAGTTGGCCTTTTGAAACTCCATGCCATACCCTGTCGAACCACGCACGTTGGGCTCGATGCAGACGTATCCCCGGGACACGAAGGCGGCCACACGCGGGCTCCAGTAATCTCCGGACTGCCCCGTCGGCCCGCCGTGCGGCAAGACCAGCGCGGGGTTCGAGGCGTCGCGTTTCAGGTTGAAGGGAATCCATAACAGCGCGCTGATCGTTTTTCCATCGAATGATTTGTAGCTGATGACCTGCGATGGTGATCGTGGCGAGGAGTTCAAACTCGCGATGGCGGAGTAAGTGAGTTGTTTTGATTTCCGTGATGACACATCGTAAACCCAAAAATCTCCCGGCTCCACCGAGCTCTCGTGCGACAACAGCAGCCGGTCTCCGGACGGCGAAAAGGAGTTCGGGTAAGCGGCAAAACCATTCACGCCTCCAGCCACTGGGATTTTCTCCGAGCGCATCGTGGCCACTTCTGCCATGTACGCATCCACGCGCCCGTCCGCGTTGATAGTATAGGTAAGACGCTTGCCATCGGGAGCGAAGTCTCCCGAACTGGCCTCCCACTTGGTGTCCGTGACCCACGCAAGCTTTTTCGCCGCGATGTCCAGGAGCGCCACGTTTTGGTAGCCGCTCTTCTCGTTGGAAGTAATCAAAAGCGTTTTGCCATCCTTGGACAACGAAGATGCCATGTTGAGCACCTGCCCTTGGTGCGCGGTCAGGTTCGTGGCTTTTCCGCTTGCGACGTCAATGGCATAGATGTCGGCGTCCGTAAAGCTAACTTCCAGGCGGTTGGCGTACAGTGTCTTTCCGTCGGGGCTCCAGGCCACCGATTGCCAAAGATGATTGGGAGTACTTTCGTGGGTGAGAGGCGTCATCTTCCGCGTGGTCCAGTCCATCAACGTAATGTCGTACACCGTGGCTTCCTTTGGTTTGGTATTCAGCGCGATGGTCTTCCCGTCGGGCGACCACCGCGGGCTCTCTTCGCGAATGTCGGCAGTGTTGGTGAGGTTGATGACCTCGCCTCCGTCGCTCGGGATGGCGAATACGTCCCACAATTCGTTTCCGGCAGTGTCCTGCTGAAAAACGATCCATTTGCCGTCGGGCGACCACGTTTCGCCATACTGCCGTTCGTCGGACTGCGCCAGTTGGATCGGCCATCCGCCGTTGGCATTCACTTTCCATAAATTCGACCGACCGGAGATGTCGGTGGTGAACGCAATCTCTTTG
>Ga0207120_1039_pt1 | contig 32159 bp, 29 predicted proteins | sample Alteio_BWMinHeat_40_FD_153509 | JGI IMG/M metagenome (GOLD analysis project Ga0207120, IMG submission 153509) | Enriched cells from forest soil in Barre Woods Harvard Forest LTER site, Petersham, Massachusetts, United States -... | ecosystem: Environmental > Terrestrial > Soil > Temperate forest >...
GCGGCGGCGTTCCATCCCCACAAGAAGAGACGCATTTCTTTCGGACGATAAGCGCGGTTTTTCCACAGTAAAGTCGCATCGATCAAGAACCAGAGCGCACCGAAGGCGAGGAAGCCCGTGACGATCCAGTCCAGAAAATAGATCAGCACCAGGGCGGTTTCAACACACAAAAATGCCGCAATCAAGAATTTGGCGGACACTCTCCCGATCGAGGTCGCTGTCGTTCGCCGTCCGCTCAAGCGGTCGGGCTCGATGTCCATCACCTCGCCGAAAATATGAGAGTGCATGGCAAACAACGCGCCAAATAGGAAGGTCTGCCAGGGGAGTTGCGGGACGTTGTTTAGCCAGCTGCTCAAGACGAAAACGAGCAAGTAGCTTGCCTGAATCAATACGTCGAATGGAGGGCGGCCCTTCCATGCGATCCCTGGCGCATTGTACAGCCCGACGGCCAGTAGAAGCAGGCCGCACCACCACAGGATGCGCGGCCCGACGAAGAAATAGAACGCAATCACGAATGGAATTTGCACCACTGCGATCTGCCATTTCAAAGCGGCGAGCTGTTCGCGCGCACCGCGTGAACCAAACATGAACGTTCCTTTGCGCGGGTTCAGCGAATCGGTCTCGGCGTCAACGATGTCATTCACGCCGTAGAGCAGAAACCCGAGGGGGAAAAGCACAAAAACCAATCCCAGCCAGAGTTTGCCGGAATGAAAGATGTCCGCATGCCCGAGCGGCATCAGGTAAAACAGGGCCGTCGTGCTCCACAGCCCGGGCCGTGAAACCTGAAGCAAGAAAACCGGATAGGAATGAGATTGTTGATGACGCTCGACACTTGGAGAGGCTTCGGCGGCTTTGGCCATCGGGCCCAATATACCGCGGTTCAGACCACGTCTGTGCCTTCAAACTGGCACGATGTGATGAATTATTTCGCCGGTTTCAAATCCTTCGCAGACGAGTATGTGCAGAAGTAGTCGGCAGGCAGGTAGAACGCGGAGCCGCTAGATGAGGCCGAACGAGGCGAATCCCGTGATCGAAGCACAGCCCAGGGCGACGCCCAAGACAACACCCGCCAGGACATCACTCAGAAAGTGCATACCCAGCGCGATGCGGGATAGCGCAATGCTTAACGCCAGGAAAAAAAGCACGCCTTCGAGCGAGGGATAAAAGTAACTGACGACGAGCGCGATGGAAAACGCAGTCATCGTGTGACCCGAAGGAAACGAAAACTGATCCGGAGGCAGCACTTTCGACCAGCAGTGAGGCTCGATCTGGCAAGGCCTCGGCCGCTGGCTCAATCTCTTCAGCGCTTTGAAAACAAAAATACCCAGAACCGCGGCGGACCCCGCAGCGCCTATGGCCGAAAAACGCTGAGGGCCTCCATACGCGAGCAACATCAGCCCCAGACCGTACCAGATCCAGCCATCGCCCATGCGCGTGGCCGCGATCATCCAAATTCGAAACCAGCGCGGGGCGCGCCAGCGATTCATCCGCCGCATCAGCCGGTGATCGCGGCGATCGATATATCCCCAGAGGTTGCGTGCGACTGCCATCGCTTTACCTCACCCAGACGGCCGGAAACAAACAAGCACTTTCGATAATAAAGATGCACAAGTAGGCGAAAAAGACGTCTCGGATGCAAATCGCGTGCGCACACAAACTCGTACGGCCCGCTTGCAGCGACGAATCGGAGGACCTGTGCACCCTGCACCTCAACTTGCCCAGTTGGCCTCGAACTTCGAATCCAAATCCCACAGCTTGCGCTTGCGTTTCTCACCACGCTCGATAGTCGAGGACCATTTCCGGCAAAAACGAATTTCGTTCAACCAGTGCCCCGCGGTAAAAGCGGGTACCAGCACCGCGAGCGGCGACAGCGCAAGCGTCCAGGGCTTGTCCCAGAAAAGCGACCGGACGATGCTGAACACATCTGCCGTGAGCTTGCCGCAGCTCCCGTGGACACCGTGTATACGGCCGCGGCCTGTCCGCAGCCCGGCGAAAAATTCATCCACCGTTCGCGCCCCGGGCACTTCCGTGTAGGTATGTCCCACACCGGCGATCGTATGCGAGTCGCTGCCGGCAATCGCGATTTTTCCCAGTTGCGCCGCCAGCCGTGCGGCACTCTCATTGGCCTCCGGCCACATCTGCCCGTTCCGCGTTTCTAACGCCGGAACATAGGATTCAAACCAATGGAAATCTTCCTCTTCGCGGCGGCCCGTCAACCCGGAGAAAATGTGATTGGCACTGAAGAAAAGTTTCCGCTCGGTGAGGTACATCAGCAGCGCAACGAAATCCTTTCTGCGCCGCTGAATCTCTATGTGGTCGCGTTCTGTGATGCCATAGACGCCCATGTGCATCTCGGTGCCGCTGGGCATCCGAACGGTGACCTCCTCGCTCAGGAAGAAGTCCGGGTGGCGCCGCAAGGCCTCCGCCCCGTCGATAGAGTCGTGGTCGGTTATAGTGATTAGGGACATGCTCATCCGCTTCAGCCGGTCATAGACTTCGGCGGGATCGTTGTAGGACTCCCGGCAAATGCGATCCAGCCCGGGAACGGTGAACATTCCAGATGCGATCGAGTGAACGTGAAGGTCGCAGCGCATTGTGCAATTGTCTGCCCCTGATATTAACAGCCTGTAAAGAGGTCGCGAAATCTGCGTGAATGTGCCCATGGAACTCATTGAACACAAATAGCTTATTGACTTATCCACATGGCATGGAGTGTGCTCTGGTGCATTGCCCCAACTATATGGCACAATCGGCGCGATGAAAAAGCTTCACGTCGTCTTCCATGATGGCGGCGGGGGACATCGCAACGCCGCCGTTGCTCTGCAAACGGTCATTTCCCAGCAGCAGCGCGACTGGCAGGTTGAGCTCATCCAATTTCAGGACCTGACGGACCGGTTGGACGTGCTGCGCAGGCTCACCGGGATCCGCATCCAGCAGCAATACAACGTCCTGCTGCAAAACGGCTGGACCCTGGGCAGTACCTATCTCCTCCGCGTACTCCAGGCGACTATCCGCTTATTTCACAGGCCGATGGTGAATCTGCTCGAAAAATTTTGGCGTGAAAAGCCTGCGGACCTGCTCATCTCCGTAATTCCCCATTTCAACAGGGAGATTTGCGAAAGCTGGACCAAGGTTTATCCTGGCCGGCCGTTTGTAACCATCATCACCGACCTGGCTGATTTTCCGCCGCGGTTCTGGATTGAGCCGGTCAAAGATCAGTACGTCATCGCGGGCACGGAAAAAGCCGCCGATCAAGCGCGCGCGATGGGGCATGATGACGCTCATATTTTTCTGACGTCGGGAATGATCTTGCGACCTGATTTTTACGTGGAAGATAATTCAGACCCTGTAGCGCTGCGCCGCGAAATGGGATTGCGCGAAGGTCTGCCCACAGCCATTATGCTCTTTGGCGGGCACGGCTCGAAAGTGATGTACGACATCACTGAGCGATTGAACGCGGCGGGCTTGCCACTGCAACTCATTTTGATCTGTGGCCGGAACGACGAGCTAGCGGCCAAGCTGCGTGTTCACCAGTGGAAGATGCCGATCCATGTCGTTGGCTTCACAAAAGAAGTGCACCGGCTCATGCGCGCAGCTGATTTTCTGATTGGCAAACCCGGCCCCGGCAGCATTGCGGAAGCCATGGTCCGAAAGCTTCCCGTGCTGATCGAATGCAACGCCTGGACGCTCCCGCAGGAGCGCTACAACGCAGAGTGGGTGACGGAGAAGGGCGTAGGCATCGTTTTGAACAGTTTTGAAAATGTGGTGGAAGGAGTAAAGCGCATGCTCGATCCTGAGGCTCTCGCCGCGTTTCGTAGCAACGTGGCAGTGCAAAAGAACCGTGCCGTTTTCGAAATTCCTGAGATTCTGGCGAAGCTTCTCGGTGAGCCTAGCGCCGAGGCCCGTCCTCGCATGCCAGCGCCGGTAGCAACGCACACTCTGTAGGTGGTTCCGTGGCGGAACTAAATACTTACAACTGACAACTTAGAACTACTTTAAAAGCTGCGCATGTTCTGCGCGGCCGGGATGCGGAAATCTCGGGCCGGCGTTCGAATTATGGGTTGGCGTATGCATGTGGGGTTTCGCACACTTTGTTGGCCGCCAGTGCGAGACGTACCGCTTCGAATCGCACATCTTCACGCAGCCGCCTCGCAGTTGCGATTCCGCACAATGGCAGAAACACCCGCCAGCTGGAACACTCCGCAGCAGCGCTGGTGTGTCCGCGAGGAGCCTGAGCGAGCAGCCCAGGAGAATGATTCCAAGAAGATAGAGTCTGCAGAAGGGACGCCGCCACGAGAAAGGTTTGCTGGAGAGCCGGCCCATGGGCGTATTCTGCGGAAAGCGCGGGGAAAAACCGATAGCCCGGGAGTCCAAAAATGTTGTTACCAAGGTCCTAGAACCAAGTAGCTAGAGTGCGCCCGAAAACGACAGAGCGAGACCGTTCCCGATTCAGACTGGAGGCAGTTCCGAATTGAACTAAAAGTGCGGATTTGGCGCAGGTGGACGAGCGCTCTTTAAAGCTAAACTCAACATAATAATACGCTTATTTAACTTCTAGACAAGCTCTACATTGGCGGGAGCCGTGCATTGGAGGGTTGCGTGGGCGCGTTTCAAATGACGAGATGTGAAAAGAGACAAGCGAGGGGGAAGGGGCTTGCTAGTCACTTTTTGCAGATCGTTCCCACCTGCCTCTGAGAGGGAAGCTAGGATGGATGACCCCACGCGCTGGTGTGAAAACGACGCCAGCAATTGAAACGCGCCTTCTGGGGCCCCCGATCCCAAGCGGGGGCCCCTTTTTTTCTAACTCGATGCCGACCTCCGCTGCGAGAAGTTCATCGGACGGCCAAGCCTGTCTCGAGTTCACGGTCGCGCCTTAGCAGCGTTCAAACTAGCCAGACAAAATCAGATCAGTTTACTTTTCGCGTAGCGGCGATGCGCGCCTGGCCCAGCACATGCGCGACCTGCGTCTCGCGCAGGCGTGAGGCGTCGTATTCGAACGACAATTGGTTCTTCGATTCGTGGACGCGGAAGCTGCGCAATCCATAGGTGTTCGCGAATTTGCCGAGTTGGCGCAATTGCTCTTCCGTCAGCGGAGACTGCAATTCATAAGTAACTTCAACGAGTGTCATGACTGCAGTATACCAGCCCGCGACAACCGGAACGGCCGGCAGGTCTGGGGCCACTTGACACAAAATAGAGGGGAGGGGTATAAATAGGGGTGGAGGGTACTATGACGTCAAGGACGGTGAAATCGATTGGCGGCGGAAGGCAGCATGGCCATCCGAGCGTTGCAAACTGTGCGTGCGATACCGACGCTGGCGGACGCAAGGCCATTGGGGTCGACCCGAGTCTGAAGGCGGCCAATCAGAACCGCCTCCGCCGCATCGAAGGCCAGGTGCGCGGCCTGCAAAAAATGGTCGAAGAGGACCGCTATTGCGCTGACATCATTACCCAGGTTGCTTCCGTCCAAGAGGCGCTGCGAGGCGTGGCCCGCAACTTAATGAAGAACCATTTACATCACTGCACAATCAAAGCGTTGAAGAGCGGGAAGAAAGCAGAGACCGAAGCGATGTACGACGAACTGCTCGAACTGATCTACGCACATCTGCGCTAGCGCCGCCGAGGCAAGAGGAGACCACACAATGAGTTCTCAGGGTACGGTTGGAAAGGCACTTCCGATTTTGCAGGGGCCGGCCGAACACAAGGATCCCGTCTGCGGAATGACTGTTGCTCCGGAAAAAGCGGCAGGCAAGGCGGAGCACGCCGGAAAGACATATTACTTCTGTTCGAAGGGCTGCGCAGAACGGTTTTCCGACGATCCGGAGAAGTTTCTCGCTGCGTCCCGGACCGGTGAAATGAAACACAGTCCCGCGCATGCGGAACACAGAGCGGTGCAGCACACCGGAGCAGCGGCATTGCGCGCGGCGTCAGAAGAAAAAAAGGTTCGCTATACCTGCCCGATGCATCCGGAGATTGTGCAGATTGGCCCGGGGAGCTGCCCCATCTGCGGGATGGCGCTCGAACCAATGGATATCTTCGCGCAAGTGGAGGCCGATCCCGAATACGACTCGATGCGCCTGCGCTTTTGGGTGAGCGCGGCGTTCTCGCTTCCGTTGCTGCTGTTGTCCATGTTTGGCGAGTCGCTCGGCTTGCATCTCGCCCCACAGGTTCGAAACGCAATCGAGGTTTTTCTCGCGACGCCGGTGGTTCTCTGGGGCGGCTGGCCCTTTTTCGAACGCTTCTGGTCCTCGGTCGTCAACCGCAGCCCGAACATGTTCACGCTGATTGGATTGGGCACGGGCGCTGCCTATCTCGACAGCGTTGTAGCTACTTTTTTCCCGCGGATCTTCCCGGCCTCTTTTCGAGGGACGGATGGCGCCGCCCCCGTTTATTTCGAAGCGGCGGCGATCATCACCACGCTGGTTCTCCTGGGGCAAGTGCTGGAATTGCGCGCCAGGCAACGAACCAGCGGAGCGATTCGCGCGCTGTTGAATTTGGCGCCGCAACAGGCGCATTTGATAGCGGCGGATGGCGGGGAAAGGGACGTGCCGCTCGATCAGGTGAAGCGCGGCGACCGGCTGCGTGTCCGTCCGGGAGAGCGTGTTCCCGTCGACGGCACGATACGTGAAGGCGCGAGCGCCGTCGATGAATCGATGGTGACTGGTGAATCCATGCCGGTCGAAAAAAGCGCAGGAGATAAGGTCACCGGCGGCACGCTGAACACCAGCGGAAGTTTCATCATGGAAGCGGAGCGCATCGGCAGCGAAACCATGCTCGCGCAAATCGTGAGACTCGTCAGCGAAGCCCAGCGCAGCCGTGCGCCGATGCAGCGCCTCGCCGATCGCGTCGCGTCGTATTTTGTGCCGGCCGTGATTCTCATCGCGGTCCTGGCCTTTTTCGGCTGGATCCTTTTTGGCCCGGAGCCGCGCTTCGCGCACGCGCTGGTAGCGGCTGTATCGGTGCTGATCATAGCGTGCCCCTGCGCGCTGGGCCTTGCAACGCCGATGTCCATCATGGTGGCCATGGGCCGCGGGGCGCACGCGGGTGTTCTTGTTCGAAACGCAGAGGCCCTCGAGACGCTCGCGAAAGTTGACACCCTCGTCGTGGATAAGACCGGCACCCTTACGGAAGGTAAGCCCCAAGTGGGGAATATCGTGGCCTTTGAGGAAAGTGGGGTCCCGAGAGAGCAATTGCTTCGCTGGGTGGCCAGCTTGGAGCGAGCCAGCGAGCATCCACTGGCGAAAGCGATTGTGCGCGCAGCGGAGGACGAGAAGCTATTGACTCAACCCGTCGAGGAATTCCGGGCGACAGCGGGAGGAGGCGCGGAAGGCAAGGTTGCAGGCAAACACTTGTTGGCTGGAACCGCGAAGTTTTTGAAGGAGCGCGGTGCGCAACTTCCTCCGGCAGGAAAGAGCAGGGGGGGGGTTCACCGCTGGATCATCATCGGTCACCGCGGTTTACGCAGCGATCGACGGCAAAGCCGCAGGAGCTTTCTTGCTGACCGATAAGGTGAAGAGTTCATCGGCCAGAGCGATCCAGCAATTGAAGGCCGAGGGCGTGCGAGTGGTAATGGTCACGGGAGATCGGCCGGAAACCGCTCAATCGGTAGCCACGCAACTGCAAATTGAAGAGACCAAAGCGGAAGTCAGGCCCGAGGAGAAAAGCGAGATCATAAAGAATTTGAAAAAAGAAGGTCGCATCGTGGCGATGGCTGGCGATGGCATTAACGACGCACCGGCACTGGCTGTGGCTGATGTGGGGATCGCCATGGGCACCGGCACGGATGTTGCGATTGAAAACGCCGGAATCACGCTTCTGAAAGGTGACCTGCGGGGAATCGTGCGGGCGCGGAAACTGAGCCGCGCCACGATTCGTAATATCAAACAGAACCTTGGCTTCGCATTTCTCTACAACGTGATCGGAATACCCATTGCCGCGGGCGTTTTCTACCCCATATTCGGCTGGCTGCTGAGCCCCATGCTCGCCAGCGCGGCGATGAGCTTCAGCTCCGTTTCTGTGATTGCCAACGCGCTTCGATTGCGAAAAGCGCCTCTCTAACGACATCAACGTCAAATCAGCGCGGATATCAAACCTAGTGCAGCAAAATGAACTTCTGAATTCGTTTGCCGGTGTCGACCTCTCCAGTATAGAGATTGCCTTGCGTGTCGGAAACTATCTGATGCAACCAGTGAAACTGGCCGGCGTTGCGGCCATTGTGTCCCGTTTGGCCCACGACAGCGCCATCTGCGCGTCGCAATGTCCAGATCACATTGTTCCCGCCGTCAGCGACAAGCAGGTATTTCTGATTCTCGTCCGTTGAAAACGCGAGTTGCCACACGGAGCCGACGGCCAGCGTCTGTGGCCGCACAAAAAACTCCTTCACAAACTTGCCTTGCTTGGTGAAGACCTGCAGCCGATCGTTCACCCGATCGCAAACGTAAACCAGGCTATCCCGCGAGATGTGGACGCAATGAACGGGATTGCGGAATTGCTGGTCCGGTGGCGCGACTGGATTATAAGCGCCGGGATCCTCATCATTCGGGGGATTACCGTACGCACCCCACAGCCGCTTGAATGTACCCTTGTCCGAGTCGTAGACGATGACTCGCTTGTTCATGTAACCGTCGGCGATATAAATCTCGTGGGCGTCGGAATCCAACTCCATGCCAGCGGGGAGCCCGAGAATATCGGTGCGCAAGCTGTTTGCTGGATCGGCCGAAGGATGGCCGATCTGCATGAGGAAATGGCCATCATTCTTGAATTTCAAAATTTGACGATCCCCCGTGCCGGCTCCACTAATCCAAACGTTGTCGTCCTTGTCCACGTAAATCCCATGCTCCCTTTTTGGCCAATCAAATCCTTCGCCGGGACCTCCCCAGGACTGCAGCAGGTTTCCCTGCGCATCGAATACAAGAACGGGCGGCGCAGCGAAGCAGCACTGCGACAACGGCGGAGTCTGTGCAGCGCCCAACTCGTCGACCGTGTCCAAACCCGGGCGTTGCAAAACCCAGATGTGGTCGTGGCGATCCACCGCCATGCCACCCACTTGGCCCATGATCCAGTTATTAGGCAATTCCTTCGGCCAGGACGGATCGACTTTAAACTTTGGCGGTTCTTGCGCAACAACTATCTCAGCCTCTGAGAATAGGGACAAAACAATTCCCATGCCCAAACCGACCAGGAGGAAAGCCGACTTCAACCGAATTCCAGCAGCTTGCATAGTACGCCCCGTCAGGTATGACCTGTGGGCGGCATCATAGGTGCTCCCGCCAATCCCGTCAAACATTGTGGGTGCACTCAGCACAAGCCTGACCAAAAGCCTTCTCCATCGTCTAATCGAACAGGACGAGGGAACTTTTCCCACACGGTTGCGTATTCACTTGTAGCAGCGAGGCCAGAACAGCGGGGGGTCGGGTATGTCCAGTAATGGCAATGCTTTAGGAAACGGGAAAAACGGCAAGAAACGCCGTCGCCGCATCATTTGGGCGGCGATCGCCGTTGTTGTGGTGGGGGGCGGTGGCTATGGCGTGAAGGCGGCGCTCGGCCCAAACCGGACCATCGATCCATCGAAACTTGCTTCCGCAGAGCGCGGCGACCTGGCGCGCGTGGTGGTGGCGACCGGAAAGATTCAGCCGCTTTCCAAAGTGGAGATCAAATCGAAGGCCAGCGGCATCGTTAAGAAGCTTTACGTGGATTACGGTGAACGCGTGAAGCAGGGCCAGTTGCTCGCGGAACTCGACAAGGTACAGCTGGAAGCCGCCGAACGCGCCTCCCGTGCAAACTTGCAAGCCGCCGAAGCGGCGCTGGACTCTTCCAAAGCCACGCTGGAGCGCAACAAGGTCGATGCGGAAGGCCCTGACGTCCCGTTCCTAAAGCTCAATATGGAGCGCGCCGAGCAGATGTACAAAGACGGCGTGATGTCCAAGAGCCTCGTCGAAGACGCGGAAAAAAACTATCAGCTCGTGCTGAACAAGCAAGTGAGCGCGCAGCGCAACCTGGCCGTATCCCGCGCGGAGATTGCCAAGTGCGAAGCGCAGGTGGCTCAGGCAAGAGCGTCGCTGGAAAATGCGCAAGAAGATTTGCGCAACTCCACGATCGTCAGCCCGCTTGAGGGATTGGTCCTTTCGCGCGACGTGAACGTGGGTGACGCGGTCAGCTCCATCCTGGTCCTCGGCTCGCAGGCCACCTTAATCATGACGCTCGGTGACGTCAGCGAAGTTTACGTGCAAGGCAAAGTCGATGAGGCCGACATCGGCAAGGTTTTTCTCAGTCAGCCCGCGCGCATCGTCGTGGAATCGTTCAAGGACAAAAAATTCACCGGCAAGGTCACCAAGATTTCCCCGCTAGGCAAAGAAAAGGACAACGTCACCACCTTCGAAGTGCGCGTCTCGATTTCGAATCCGGGGGGCGAGTTGAAAGCCAACATGAGCGCCAATGCTGAAATCCTCCTCGAAGAAAAGAAAAACGTTTTGATGATCCCTGAAGCCGCGCTGATTTACGACAAAGAGCGAAAGGGCTCCGTTGAGATCCCTGACGCCAAGGCCGATAACGGCAAGAAAAAACTAAGCGTGAAACTCGGCATCTCGAACGGCGTGAAGACGGAGATCCTCGAGGGTCTCGGCGAGAAGCAACAAGTCATTCTGCAATAGTTCCATCTACCGGCGGAGCGTCATGTCATTCCAGGACTTACTGCGAGACACGCTGGCAACGCTGTGGGCCCACAAGCGGCGCACTATGCTGACGATGTTCGGCGTCGCCTGGGGCATCATCTCCATTACCGTGATGGTCGCTGCCGGCGAAGGGCTTGGCAAGGGCATTCAGAATAACCAGGAAACTTTTGGCAAAGACGTCATGATCGTTTTTGCGGGCCGCACCAGCATGCAAGCTGGCGGGACCCGCTCCGGCCGCCTCATCCGCTGGCGCGAGGAAGACTATATCCAGGTTGCGAAGGAAGCGCCGGCTTGCAAATACGTCATGCCGGAGCTTGGCAACAACGTCCAGGTGCATAGCCACTTCAACAGCGGGGACCTTAAGGTTGTTGGCGCGCTGCCTCCATTCACCGAAATTCGGAGCATCACCGTCGCCCAGGGCCGCTTCTACAACGAGGAGGACAACGCTGAAGCCCGCAACGTGGCTTTTCTCGGCAGCGACGCGAAAAAGCAGCTGTTTGCCGAACGGGAGGCCCTTGGCCAGACGATCTCCTTGAACGGGACTCCCTATACCGTCATTGGAGTTATGAAGCCGAAGGAACAAAATTCCAGCTACGATGGCGCCGACGTCCGTAAGATTTTCATCCCCTTCAATTCGATGCGCCGCGATTTCCCAAACAAGCCGCCGGCCATCGAGCACAGCGTGGACCGTTTGCTCGTCGCGCCCTGGTCGTTGGAGACGCATCCTGACTGTGTGAAACAAGTGCGTCGCTCGCTTGGCCGCCTGCATAGCTTCGATCCGCGCGACAAAGAAGCCGCCAGCATCTGGGACACGGTAAAGAACGCCGAGGCCAACCGCATGATCATCGTGGGTATGGAAGTTTTCATGGGAGCGGTCGGCGTGGCCACGCTTTTTCTGGGCGGCCTGGGCGTGATGAACGTGATGCTCGTCTCCGTCCGCGAACGGACGCGTGAAATCGGCGTCCGCAAAGCGCTCGGCGCCACGCGCGAATCCATCCTCAGGCAATTTTTTCTGGAGACCGTCATCGTTGTGGGCTTGAGCGGCGGCACGGGGCTGCTGCTCTCCTACGGCTTTTGCGCGTTGGTGAATCTGCTGCCTATGCCCCTGTTTTTTGCCGGTTTGCTCACAAACTGGAAGCTCGGCGCTCTGTCCGTCTTTCTGCTCGGTTTGATCGCCGTCCTGTCCGCACTTTATCCGGCGAATCGCGCCGCGTCCGTCGACCCCATCGAAGCGCTGCGCTTCGAGGCGGGAGGATAGATGCTTTTCGAAATCTTTCGCGAAGCGTGGGCGGCGCTTGGCCGCAATCCCGTTCGAAGCTTTCTCACAATGACGGGGATCGCCTGGGGCATCGTTGCGGTGACACTTTTGTTGAGCTACGGTTCCGGCTTCCGTAATGTTTTGATGTATACATTCGAGGTGTTTGGCAAGGGCGCGGTGATTTGCTGGCCCGGAACGACCAGCGAGCAGGCAGGAGGCGAACGCGCCGGCAAGGCCGTCCGCTTCGAACAGGAGGACGCGGATTGGGTGAAGGCACAGTCCCCGCTCGTCAAGCGCGTGACGCGCGAAACGGTGCGGTGGAAGGGCATTACGCACGACGAACGCCTCTCGGACACCGCCATCCGCGGCGTCTATCCCGAATACGGCGAAATGCGAAATGAAATTCCCATGGAAGGCCGCTGGATTTCTCCCGAAGATATCGCCGAGCGCCGCCGCGTGGCCTTCCTCGGCGCCATTCTGCGCAGGAAACTTTTCAGCGGAACGCCCGCCATTGGCGAGACGGTGCGGATCGACGGCGTTAAGTTCTCGGTCGTCGGCTCCATGGACACGAAATTTTCCGACAGCAACTATTTCACGAGCGATGACGAGTCTGTGTTTATTCCGTACACCACGGCCGGCGAGCTGTGGGACGCGCGCTACGCCAGCGTGATGCTCTTCGAGCCCGTCGCGCCGAACTTCGAAGCGGATGCCATGCAGCAGTTCCGCGCCGCCATCGCCAACCGCCAGCACTTCTCGCCGAGTGACAAACGCGCCATCACCATGTTCGGCCGTGAAGAATTCAAGCCTATCTACGAAGGAATCACCTTGGGTATCGAAGCGCTTCTCTTTTTCGTTGGCGCACTCACGCTGGGCATCGGCGGCGTGGGCGTGATGAATATCATGCTCGTCTCCGTCGAAGAACGCGTGCGCGAAATCGGCCTGCGCCGCGCGCTCGGTGCGAAAAAATCACACATTCGCTGGCAGTTCTTGCTCGAGGCGCTGGTCATGACGCTCGCCGCCGGGGTAATCGGCATGCTACTTTCGGCAGCCATTACTTCAGCGATCGGCACGCTGCCGTTCCTGGGTCCTGCTTACGAAGACGATTCCGGCAAGGTGGACATACACCTCACGCTCTCGTTCGTCACCATGATGCTCTCCACGGTTATCCTGGTAGTCGTCGGCGTGATTAGCGGCTGGCTCCCCGCCATGCAAGCCGCCAAGCTCGACCCCGTCGAAGCCCTCCGCTACGAATAATCCGGGATGAAAAAACCTCACGGAGACGCGGAGTTCGCTACAAAAGATGAATCCAGAAGCGAATGAGATTTTTCAGCCTCCGCTCTGCGCGATTTGCGTCTCTGCGTTAGATTTTTTCTTGAATTTCGTTCTTAGGTTTGCCCGAGAAGGGAGTCGAAATACGCCAGCATGTCCGGCGAGTCCCACTGCTGGAAGCCAATGAATTTCCGGGCGATCTTGCCGCGGCGGTCGATGACGTAGGTTTCCGGGTACATCGAGGTGCCGTAGGACAGTGCGATGGGTGAGTGATTGTCCTTGGTGGATGGATCGCGGTAGGTCAGGAAGATTATGCCTTGGTCGCGCAGAAATTTTTCGAAAGCGGCGGGGTCCTCATCGGCAGCGACGCCCAGGATGACGCCGTTCCGCGATTCGATGTATTTCTGCAAGTGGTTTAGCGCGGGAGTCTCTTCAACGCAAGGCGGGCACCAAGTCGCCCAGAAATTCAGTATGACGACCTTGCCCTTCAGATCGGCGAGATGCCCGGGCTTCCCTGTGATTTCCAGCGGAAAGTCCTCCGCTGTCTTTCCAGCAATCGAGGCCTCGCCCTGGCGGTAGCTCGGCAACGCAAAGAGCAGCAAAATCCCCAGCGCAACCACCACTACGGCCCAAGCCGCAATTCTTCGAAGGATTCTCATCAAATGCTATACTAACCCAACCGCCCCTAAACGGGAAACGATCCTTCCGCATCGAATATACAATGCCTAACGACGCCCAGCACTTACTCCCCATCGGCACCGCCGTCCCGGCGTCGAACGAGGGCTCCGTCACGGCTATCGTTCCGGCCCGGAATGAGGAGGCGGTCATCGCGGCGTGCATTGCGTCCTTGGCGAGCCAGCCGGAAATCGCCGAAATCCTGGTGGTGAACGATCAGTCCACGGATGGGACCGCCAGGGTCGTGAAAAGCCTCATTGGGAAAGTTCCGAACTTGCGCCTGCTGGAAACCGCCGGATTGCCCGATGGCTGGGTTGGGAAGAACTATGCCCTGTGGGTCGGCGTGCAACAAGCGAAGTCAACCTGGCTCCTTTTCACCGATGCGGATGCGGAACACGAGCGAAATTCCGCATCCCGTGCGCTCCAAATTGCGCAGGATCAAGGCGCCGCTCTGGTTTCTTTTTCTCCCGAGCAGGTCACCGAGACCTGGTATGAAAAGTCCCTGATTCCTTTTATCTACCTGCGGTTGGCGAAGCGCTTCTCTTATGAAAAGGTGAATGATCCGGACTCATCGGCAGCGGCTGCGAACGGCCAGTTTCTGATGATGCGCCGCGATGTGTACGACGCCATCGGCGGTCATGCCAGTGTTGCTGGCGAGGTATTGGAAGACGTCGCCCTCGCCATGCGCGTGAAGGCCGCGGGTCATCGCATCTCGTTCGGCTCCGGCAAAGGCATCGTCCGCGTGCGCATGTACCGCTCGTTCCAAGCGATGTGGCAGGGCTGGAAGAAAAATCTCTATCGCTTAATGGGCGGCTCCCCATTGGCTGTGTTTCGCGAGGTGGAGTCAAGCCTCCCTTGGATTCCGCTTCTGCTGATCGTCGTGGGGCTGAAGGTTCCTTTTCTGCTTTTCCTGGGAGTTTTGTTCCTCATTGCCCGCCAAACCAGTTACGGCCTCGATCTTGCTCGTAACCATTTCCCATTTTCCTTCATCTTTTATTACGTACCCGCCGTGGCGCTGTACGTAGCTGTGCTCTGGGCGTCCTACCGGAGCCATGTAAAGGGAAGAATCCAATGGAAAGGCCGGGAGTACTCCGTGGGAGCTCCCGAATCGGCAAGATAAGCGAACACCCATGGTTCTTCTCACGCGAAAAATCGAGTTTGCCGCCTCGCATATCTACCACAATCCGAATCTTTCGGCTGAGGAGAACCGTCGAATCTTTGGAAAGTGCAATAACCCTCACGGCCACGGGCACAATTACACGCTGGAAGTGACCGTCGAGGGCGAGCCGGATCCGGTGACCGGCATGGTATTGGACTTGAAAGAACTGAAAGAAATTCTCGAACGCGAAGTCATGCAGCGCATGGATCATCGTCATCTCAATTACGAGGTCGCTGAACTGGCCGGACAGATTCCGACCTGTGAAAACGTCGCACGCGTCATCTGGCAATTGCTGGAGCCGAAAATCACGCAAGGCCGGCTGCATCGCGTACGGCTATACGAGTCGCCCGACCTCTTCGCCGATTGCTACCGCAACGGCGCCAGCGCAGCAGGGAAGTCATGAGCAACGCGCTTAAGATCGAACTCGGCCGCCGGTATCGATTCTCGGCGTCACACCGGCTGCATAGCCAGCATCTAACCGAAGAGGAGAATTGCCGTGTCTTTGGGAAATGCAACAATCCCTACGGCCACGGTCATAACTACGTGGTGGAAGTCAGCATGTCGGGAGACGTTGACCCGGCCACGGGCATGATCGCGAATCTTGCCGATCTGGACGCCTTCGTCGAACGCCAAGTGCTCGAGGAATTCGACCACAAGTCGCTCAACGAAGATGTCCCGGCTTTTCGCGAAAAAGTGCCCACAACCGAGAATTTGTGTATTGAGATCTTCCAGCGCCTGAAATCCTTCCCCAAGGCGAAGCTCGAACGCATCCGCGTCCAAGAAACCGGAAACAACAGCTTCGAATACTCGGGGGACAACCTAGAAGGGAAACGCCCGTGACGAAGCCAACGGAAGAAATTCTGCTGAACGACCGCAAGGAACTCGACGCGCGCAGCATCGCCTGCCACATGCGCGAGATCATCAAGCTTGTCGGAGAGGATCCCAATCGCGAAGGCTTGCGAAAAACGCCGGAGCGTTTCGAAAAAGCTCTCAAGTATTTGACCAGCGGTTACCACCTGAACCTGGATCATGTATTGAATGGCGCGACGTTCAGCGTGGCCTACGACGAGATGGTCATCGTCAAGGACATCGAGTTCTTCAGCCTCTGCGAACACCACTTGCTGCCCTTCTTCGGCAAGGCCCATGTGGCCTATCTGCCCGACAAGCGTGTTCTGGGCCTCAGCAAGATTGCCCGCGTGGTCAATATGTTTGCGCGCCGTCTGCAGATTCAGGAGCGCATGACCAGCCAGATCGCGCGGTCCATCGAGGAAAAAATCGCTCCTCAGGGGGTGGGCGTGATTATCGAAGCCCGCCATCTCTGCATGCAAATGCGCGGCGTGGAAAAGCAGCATGGCCAGGCAGTCACCAGCGCCATGCTTGGTGCCTTCCGTCACAATAAGCAGACGCGAGACGAGTTTCTCGCGCTCGTGCGCCGGAAGAATTCCTAACTTCAGATCGGCAGATCAGTCTACGGGCCTGGCGATAGGAGAAATTTCTTCCTCAGGCTTTTTGCTTTTGCACCGCCCGGGCACGGCGCACGCGGGCGCGGTTGCCGCAGGTGCGGCTGTTGCACCAGCGCTTCGTCCTGGCTTTCGTCGGATCGTGGAAAACCCAGCGGCAATCGGAATTGGCGCAGACTTTGATGCGCTCCACCTCGCGGTTCGCCAGCATCTCTCCAAGCGAAGCGGCAATCCGCGCGATCACCCAATTCCAATCGCTCCGCACCGGAACCGTCTCGGCGCGGATTCCATTTCGGTCCTGTACTAGCTTCTGCCGGACCGGTACGTTCAATACCTGATTCACCTTGGAAATCTCTCTGGGGTCGAGAGAGCCTCCGGCCGCTAGTTTTTCCGCGGCGCTGCGCAGCAGAAAGCGCAATTGCACCAGTTTGCGGCGCGGAACGTTGTTCGAGGGAAGGGAATGAAGGTTCCAATGCGTGAGGAACGTGGCGAGCCACTGCGGGTTCGTAAGGTGATCGGTGAGCTTCCCGAAGCCATCCCATTCCTCGCTGTTGGCGAGATCGACCCAGGGAGCGACCTTGCCGAATCCCGCGGCGTGGAAGATGTTGTGGGACGCTTTCATCGTAATGGCTTAAATAAACTTGACTCGTTACAAGCAGTCGCCTATGCTACGGTAATGAGTATAGCAGTGATAGAGAATTACAACAACGGGCTTGGGGAGCCGTACCGCCTGCTCGCATCATCGCTCATTGGTGAAAAGATGCCCATGAAATCCGCGACAGTCCTGGAAGAAGTCCCTGCGGTCCTGACCTCCGCGCGCCCGCGTTTGAATCGCGCCGCCGTCGTTTTTGCTTTTTTGTCCATCTACCTCATCTGGGGTTCCACGTATCTCGCGATTCGTTACGCCGTGGAAACGATTCCTCCGCTCTACACCGCGGGCCTCCGGCACTTGATCGCCGGCACGATTCTCCTCGCGTGGTGTTTGGGAAAACGACTTCGACCCACCTGGGCGCAGGTTCGCGCCAGCATCGTCATTGGCGCATTTTTCTTTCTTATCGGCCACGGCACGCTTCACTGGGCGGAGCTAAAAGTACCGTCCGGGCTTGCGTCTCTGCTCATTGCCAGCGAGCCCATTTGGGTTTTCCTGCTCACCGCTATCGCCGCCCGGCGGTGGCGCTTGAACGCGACGCTTCTGGCTGGAATTCTTCTGGGATTCGGCGGCGTCGGCCTCTTGATGGGCCGAAGCGCCCTGAATTCCGGCCCGGGCGTGTTCGTCGGCTCGCTCGCAGTCCTCTTGGGTGCGTTTTCCTGGTCCCTGGGGATTGTCTACTCCAGGCGGTCGCATCTCTCCGGGCATCCGCTTCTCTTGTCGGCACTTTCATTGCTGGCGGGTTCCGTGCAACTGCTACTCGCCGGAACGGTTGTGGGGGAATACCGCGGATTTTCGTTCGCGTCCGTCTCCTTGCGTTCGTGGCTCGCGCTCGGCTATCTCATTCTCTTCGGGTCGGTCGTGGCCTTCACCGCCTACAACTGGCTCCTCGAGCACTACTCTCCCACGCTCGTCGCCACTCACACCTATGTCAACCCCATCGTTGCCGTTCTGCTTGGCTGGTTCTTCGCCGGCGAAGCCGTCACGTTAAATGTGCTCCTCTCCACGGCCATGGTCATCGGCGCGGTCATGCTCGTCGATCGCGGCATGGCGCGCCTGCAGCGGAGCTCCTAGAATCCGGGCATTTCACCGGTTGGCGGAGCAAAAATCGAAAAGGCGCGCAAGCCCATCAGCCGGCGTGCCTCTTCTCTTTTTGAATTACCTTCGCGGCATTGCTTGCACCCCAAACGCGCGACGCGCTTGCGGGAGAAGGTAATAAAACCCCCTTGAAATTGCTGCTATCTGACCGAAAACTTAAGACTGACAACTAAAGACTTTTCCAAACAAAGCTACATCTTCGAGATTTCTACGGACGCCCGCGTCGTCTCCCAATCCATCCGCAGCGTGCAGCCGCTGGCCGTCTTGTCGAAGGCGATAGTGAAGTTCTCGACTGCCGAAGGCAGCGCCGACACCTTCATGTCGATTCGCGCCAGATCTTCCGAAGGGCCCGGGTAAGCGGTACCCCATTCTCCCGTCTTTTTGCTGATGATGAGTGACCACTTGTCCTTGTTCGGAATCGCGAAAATGGTGTAGCTGCCCGCAGGCACGTGGCTACTGCCGACCATCAGGTCTGTGGTGGTAACAAAAGTCGTCGCCTCATTGGCGCCCGCGCGCCACACGTCCCCATAAGGCACCAATCCGCCAAAAATCTTGCGCCCCTTCGCGCGCGGGCTCGAGTAATCCACGGTTATCGTTTTCCCGTCGGCCAACGAGCAACTGGCTTTCGCCGCCGGACTTGGCCGCGCCGCTTTGTCCATCTGCGCCGAGCCCAGTGCGGCCATCAGGCCCAAAGTCAGACCTCCCACCGCCACAAATGCGAATAGTCTTCTCATTGTTCTCCTCCTGAGTCCTCGAGCTGTGCCCAAGCATTGAACCGGATTTGCCCGGCTAGTGCAACATCGAATTCACCCAATCCTAACTGACGGCTGAAAAGAAGACTCGTTTCCGCCCTTTTTCATTTCGAACCTTGCACCTGAACAAAAAAGGGTCTAAACCTAGGCTTTGGCGGATTCCCAGTCGCAGAAGCCGGTGTCTGGGACCGAGTGTATCTCGGTATCGCGCTTCTCGGAGGTGTCTATGCCAGAATCACGACGTCATATGTTGACGGCATTATTTGGCGCCGCTGGCGTCCTTGCCGTGGAGCCTCTTCTCGCTGGGTTGCAAGCACCAGGTTCGGGAGGCTCGCCGAAGGCCAAGGTCTACCCGAACGGGCGAGACCCCAACGCAAATATGGGCATCGACGACCCCAGCCGGCCCGACCCAAAGGCCATCGCTCGGGCAAACCAAATCGAGATCAGAACGGACATCGCGAAGCTTTATGATTTGGTCTCCGAACTCAAGGAACACATGGAAAAAACGGACGCGACCGCCACACTATCTATCTCCGTGGTGAAAAAAGCCCAGCAAATCGAAAAACTCGCCAAGCATATCAAGGACCTTGCCAGGGGCTGACGCTCGGGCTCCGCCAGCCACCGGCCCGAAATACGCTTCGTTTCTTGGTAAGCTCGATCACCAGCCGCTCTTTACTTTCCTTTACACGTTTGTTGACTTTGTGTTAGCCTGAATGGGTCGAAGAGAAGAGGAAAAATTCAGGGGATGACGGAGAAGGGCACTTGAGCGCACCGAAATCAGCGTTGATCGAACAATTCCGGACCCACGTTAGAGACACGGGCTCACCCGAAGTGCAAATAGCGCTTCTGAGCGAGCGGATCAACTACCTGACATCGCATCTCAAGTCCCACGTGAAAGACCATGCATCGCGCCGCGGATTGATCATGATGGTCAATAAGCGCCGCCGTTTGCTGGACTATCTCAACCGCCGCGACCCGGATCGGTACCGCGAGATTGTTGAACGTCTTAGCCTGCGCAAGTAATCGTCCTGCCCTTTCATCGGAATCAGGACGGTATCCACTGCGTTCTCACGAAGTGACACATTCCACACGGAGTCTGTCGACAGGCTTGCGGCTGAATTAGTGCCGGAATTTCTCGGGGTGTGGTCCGTCGCGTTTCGTTAGCCTCACGGTAATTCTCACCTCTCGCTCTTCATCTTGGACGGCCGCGTTGCGGCCAACGTAAACTCAAGGGCCGTTTGCCTCGCGAACGCGCCTGAGGATGCTCCGCTCGAATGCGGAGCCAAAGGAAATGATTATGTCTGAAAACACGCACACTCCCGCACCACATCGCGTCACAGTCGAAGTCGGCGGTCGCACCTTGACTCTCGAAACTGGAAAAATTGCGAAACAGGCCAACGGCGCCATTGTCGCGCGCTACGGCGACACCGTCGTTCTCACCACCGCCTGCATGGCCTCGGCGATGAATGACCGCGATTTCTTGCCGCTCACCGTCGACTACCGAGAGAACACCTACTCCGCCGGGAAAATACCCGGAGGTTTCTTCAAGCGTGAAGGCCGCCCCTCGGAGAAGGAAGTTCTCACCTCCCGCTTAATTGACCGCCCCATGCGCCCGCTCTTCCCTGAATCCTGGCGCAATGAAACTCAGATCGTCTCCTTGGTGCTCTCCGCAGACAGCGAGAATGACCCCGATGTCATTGCCGTAACCAGCGCGTCTGCCGCGGCTTACTGCTCTGACCTTCCGTTCGAGAAGCCCATTGCCTGTGTCCGCGTTGGCCTGGTGGACGGGCAGTTGGTGATCAATCCCACCGTCGCCGACCAGAAGAAAAGTTTGATGAATATCATCATTGCGGGCACGGATGAAGCCATCGTCATGGTGGAGTCCGGTGCGCTCGAAGTTTCCGAAGAAGCCGTTGCGGACGCCCTCGAGTTCGGCCACGCGCAAATCAAGAAAATCGTCGCCGCCATTAAAGAACTCCACGCGCAGCTCAAGCCCAAGAAGGTCGTTGTCCCGCCGCTCCCGTTCGATGAAGCCATCTACAAGGATCTCCAGAAAAAGTACGGCGACAAGCTCCATGACGCGCTGAACACCGAAAAGCATCCCAAGAAGGAAAGCTACCACCTGGTCGATGCTCTCAAGGATGAGATCATAAAAGCGATTCCCGAAGAGCCCAAGAAGGAGATGGACGAGAAGCGCACCCTCACCAAGCGCGCCCTGGAACGCCTCCGCGAAAACATCTTCCGCGATGATGTTCTCAACGCCCGCCGCCGTCCCGATGGCCGCGCCTTCGACCAGATTCGTCTGATCACCTGCGAAGTTGGCTTGCTTCCTCGCGTGCACGGTTCCGCCCTTTTTACCCGCGGCGAAACCCAGGCGCTCGCCACCTTGACCCTGGGCACCAAGGAAGACATGCAGCGCCTCGACCTGCTCTTTGAGCAGGACCAGTTCAACCGCTTCATGCTGCACTATAACTTCCCGCCGTTCAGCGTCGGTGAAGTGAAATTCCTTCGTGGCCCGGGCCGCCGCGAAATCGGCCACGGCGCTCTTGCGCAGCGCGCGCTCGTGAACCTGCTTCCGCCCGAAGCGGATTTTCCCTACGCCATGCGCCTCGTCTCCGACATTTTGGAATCCAACGGTTCCTCTTCCATGGCCACCGTTTGCGGCGGCTCTCTCGCCCTGATGGACGCTGGCGTACCGATGAAGGCCGCCTGCGCCGGCATCGCCATGGGCCTCGTCGTCGGTGACGACAAGAAATACTCCATCCTCACAGACATCGCCGGAGCGGAAGATCACTACGGCGATATGGACTTCAAAGTTGCCGGCACTCGCGCGGGCATCACTGCGCTGCAGATGGATATCAAGGTCCTGGGCATCTCTATCGGCATGATGCGCGAAGCCCTCGCCCAAGCGAAGAAAGCCCGCCTCCAGATTCTCGATACCATGGAGAAGACCCTGAGCGAGGCGCGCACCGCAATTTCCGCCTACGCCCCGCGCCTCTTCAAGCTGAAAATCCCGCAGGACAAAATCCGCGATCTCATCGGGCCGGGCGGCAAGAAGATCAGGTCCATCATCGAAGCCACCGGCGTCAAGATCGACGTTCTCGAAGACGGCACCGTGCACATCTTCTCCACCAGCGGAGCCGGCGGCGATGCGGCCTTGCAGATGGTTCGGGACGTCACTGCCAGCGCCGAAATCGGCAAGACCTATCTCGGCAAAGTCGTTCGCCTCGCGGAGTTCGGCGCCTTCGTCGAGCTCTTCCCCGGCACTGATGGCCTCCTGCACATCAGCGAAATCTCCGAGCATCGCATTCGCGACGTTCGCGATGAGCTGAAACTCGGCGACCAGGTCCTCGTGAAAGTTCTATCCATCGAGGGCAACAAGGTCCGCCTCTCGCGCAAGGCCCTTATCCGCGAAGCCCGCGAAAAGCAGCAGAAAGCCGCTGCCGGCGGCGGAGGCAACCCCGGTTCCTCAAGTGGGGAAGGCCACAGCGGCGATTCCGCCTCCCACGAATAGCTTCTTTATTCCTGTCTTTTGATAGCTTGTGTACGGGCGGACTTCAGTCCGCCCTTCTTTTTTTTGCCGCACACAAAACAAGAGGCCCCCGATTGGTTCGGGGGCCTCTTGCCTTTCTCATTCTAAGTCGCTTCTCTTCTTCTCCTTCTAAACTCTTTTCTCTTCTTTGTTTTTTTTTCCTTACTTCTTAGTTCTTTCCTCACCCAATCCCTGCTATTCCTTTCGATTCTCCGGCGCGTAGTGTCCCTGTAGGTAAGCCGTGATTTTCTTGGCCGTTGCTTCCGGGATGGGAGCGCCATAACTTTTTACCATTTTGCTTACTTCGGCTTCCCATGTCGCTCCTGGCAGCGGTGGCTGCATGGTGATGTACCGCGTGCTGTGGCAGATTGCGCAAAAACTCTCCACTTCCTGCCGTCCATCTCCTTCAGCCAGCTCCGGAGTGAAAGACGGGTAAGGCCCCGCATCGTACTTTGCATCCGGAGCGAACCTGGGCGCCGCTGCCTGTTCAATGCTCGTTGCATTGGTGGAACCGTAGGACCCGCTCCGCATCTGCGCGAAAACCAGGCCACCCGCGAGGGCGATGGCCACTCCAACCGGCGCGAGCGCAATCTTCCGCCGTTTCTTCATGATCGATCTCCTCAATTCGCCCTTCCGGCAACCAGCTCTTGTTTTTCAATTTTGTTCCACAAGTATCCCCCCGGATTCCAGACCGGCTCGTCCGGTTGCACGTTGCCCTTTTCATCCGTGGCTCTTACGGCAATGAAATAGCGGCCGGGCGTTTTTGGCGTCCACGCCGCTTGCCAGCCGCGGAAGGAATAAGCGCCATGGTCTTCGCCGAGTTCGGCGGCCTTCCAACTGCTCCCGTCGTCGGAAACTTCCACCTTGGCCACCTTCCCATATCCGCTGAAGGCTATCCCGCGCAGCGTCACGCCCAGTCCGGCTGGAATTTTCGAGCTCCCGTCCGGAGAGATCAGAAACGACCGCACCGGCATCCGCCCGATCGGGATTGTCTGCACTTTTCCGGCTTTCATGTCCTCTGGTGTCGTATTGCCTCGCGGCGTATCCGGGATGCGGTACGCTGTTTTCATCCAGAAGTTATCGTCTGGTGTTTCCAGTACGCGAATCCAGGAGAGGGACTTGGTCCAGTACGTGGAGAAGTAACCTGGAACTACCAGCCGCACGGGAAATCCGTTTAACACCGGCAGCGGCTCGCCGTTCATCAGATACGCCACAATCGCATCGTCCAGCGCCGCATTCGTCAGGTCCAGAGACTTCAAGAACCGGTTTGAGCCCATGCCCTTGGGCCCTGCACCAACGTCCAGCCCTTCAAACTGTACCTGTGCTGAGCCGTCTTTAACGCCCGCCGCATCCAGAAGCTCGCGGAGTCGCACACCGGTCCACATCGCGTTTCCCATTGCCCCATTACCCCACTGTCCGCCGGGGACGCGCGGCTGCAGCCGGCTCCGGCCGTTCCCGGAACATTGATTGACCGCGGCAACCGACACCGGCTTGAACTTCTGCATCATATCGCTCAGGCTGAACGCCACCGATGCATTGACGTTGCCTTCCACGCGTAGCTTCCACTCCGCTAGATCCACGCTGTTGGGAATCTCCCCCAGGTGCCAGCGCACGTAAAACGCTTCATTGGGCGTAAAGACGGTCCGGAAGTAATGCCGTGGCGTTTCCATTTGCACCGGCCGGTCGGTCAGCAGGATCAGCGGCGACTTCTGCGGTTCCATAACGTACGGCCCCACCGAGTTCCAATTCGGGTTCCCTCCGGGCCCAGTAAAAGATTCGAGCGGTTTTCCGCCGCCTGGAGCCTCCGCCAACGCTCGGCCACCTTGCGCCCAGCTTGCCAGCGCCAGACCGCCCCCGGCAGCCCCCAGAAATTTCAGAGCGTTTCGCCTCGATACGTTGTGAGTTATGCGTTCCATGGGCGATCTTCTCCAGGATGGGACTTTCGTTCGTCGCACTTCCCGAGCCGCTTTTTCTAGCGCCGCTGTTTTGCAGCGCCTTTTATACTTCCTTCCTTCTCAGTTGACGTTCCTCTACTCAAAAGAAAAGGCCCTCGATTGGCTCGGGGCCTCTTTTCTTTCTTATCTGAACTGGCAGGTTTTCTTCCCGGCGTTTTCTCCGCGTCCTTTGCGTCCCTGCCCTGAAAATACGGCTATCTTCTTTAAGCTCAACACGGGTCAACCCCGCATTTTCATACTCTACGAGTGCGGCGCAGCCGCATGACGAACTGCGTTATCTTTTTCTTTCCTTCTTCGTTTTCTCTTTAGTTCGTTACTTCCTGCTTTTCGCAATGCACCGCGTCCAACGCTCCCCACAACGCATCGAGCGCCTCATTGGTCGTCGCCAAAATCTCTTCCTCATTCCCGTCCGCGTGCTCTTCCAGCCACCCGCGCCACGCTGCGCGATGCGCCTTGTCCGCTTCCTCGTGCACCGCGAAATACGCCAGCCCCTCCGGCTGCGTCACGCCATAAAATTTCTTCAACCCATCGATCTTGGTCGTGGCGATTTCCGGCACCTGCGATTCGTAAGCGTAGAGTGCCGCTACCGCCTCCGCTACTGGCCGGTCCCCGCAAATCTCCCGGAACGTTTGCACCACCGCCTGCGTCCCCGGCAGGGCAGGGCAGCACGTGATGTCGTCCTCGCCCACTCCCACCGCCGCCGCAAAATCCCGCCAAAGCTTGGGATGCGGCCCCGCCGGATCCTCTTCCTCCGCCAGATTTTCCCGAATCAATCCTTGCAGCGGACCCTCCGTCCGGGCCGCCAGCACCCGCAGGTGCTTCGGAAACGCCTCCACATGCCGGTAGTATTGCGCCGCATAAAGCTGCAACGCCTCCCGGCTCAGCTTCCCCGCCTGCCAATCCTGATAGAACGGATGCTTCAAAAGGTTTTTCTCCGCAATCGCCGCATCAAGTCGCGCCAGCAGTTCTGTCTTAGCCATTGTGGGTCTCCTCCGCAGGCCGTCCCGCACCATTAGCGCCCGCGCACCACGCCAAAAACGTGTGGCGCATTGTAGCAAATTTTGCGGTGAATTGGTTAGAGGACGTTTCCTTGCATGGCTGGACAGAAATGAGGCTAACGACGAGTCTATTCAGGAATCGCCTGGGCGAAAGCCTTGTTTTCAAACGCCTCGCCAATCTGTCGGATCAGCGTATCGCGCGAGAATGGCTTCAGCATGACCATCGCTTTCTCAAGAATTTCCCCGCTGCAAGTGTCTTGCTCCAGGTAGCCGGACATGTAAACGACTCTCAAGCTCGGAAAACATGCTTTCAGCTTCTGGGCAAGCTCCGTTCCTCTCATTCTGGGCATCACCACATCTGTCAGAAGGAGCTGAATCGAACCCCCTAGACGATCCGAAACCTCGAGTGCTTCCACGCCGTCCTTGGCCGTGAGCACACTATAACCGGCCGACCTTAAAAATTCTGACGCCAAGGATCGCACCTCATCTTCGTCTTCTACGACCAGTATAGTTTCCGATCCGTGCCTGGATATTGCAGGTAAACGCTCGTACGAGAAAGCCTCTTCCTTTTCGACCGCTCGCGGCAAGTAAATTTCAAACCGGGCGCCGTTCCCCGGTGAGGTTTCCACCCAGATAAAACCACCACTCTGTCTCACGACACCATAAACCGTAGCCAGGCCCAGCCCAGTCCCTTTGCCGGACTCCTTAGTCGTGAAGAACGGTTCGAACATGCGCGACTTGGTGGCGGCGTCCATTCCATGCCCGGTGTCCGTCACCACTAACTGCACATACTGCCCCGGTTTCAGGGGCGGCCGCTCTTGAGCGAATGCCTCATCCACGTTCAGTCTTTGCGTCTCAACCGTTAATTTCCCGCCCTGCGGCATGGCGTCACTGGCGTTAACCGTCAGATTCAACAGCACTTGCTCGATCTGCCCCGGGTCCGCTTTTACCCGCCCGAGAGAATCACCGAGCAGGAAGCCGAATTCGATGTCCTCGCGTACCAGGCGCCTCAACAATTTGCTCATGTCCGCTACCAGCGAATTCAGGTCAAGAATTCTTGGTTGAAGCACCTGCATTCGGCTGAACGCCAACAGTTGGCGGGTCAACGAAGCCGCCCGGTCTGCGGTCTTCATAATTTGTTGCGTACTGCCGTAAATGTCTTCCGAGGGCTTCATCCTGTCGATGAGCAATTCGCTGTGGCCCTTAATCACGGTCAGGAGATTGTTAAAATCGTGCGCTACTCCCCCCGCCAGGCGCCCCAGCGCTTCCATCTTCTGGGCCTGGCGTAACTGCTCTTCGAGTTGCTCCCGTTGCGCCTCGTTCCGCTGCAGCGTGCCGCGCATGCCGTCAAAGGCACGCGTTACCTCCGCCAGTTCATCGCCTCCGCGCGCTTCAATCGGGTACGCAAAATTGCCCTCCTTGAGCGCATGCACCCCTTTCAAGAGCGTCGCCAGCGGACGCGTGAATGTATCCGAGATCATGTAGACCAGCGTGCCTCCCGCCAGCACCGCCAGCAGCCCCAGCCCGAGGAGCAGATGGTTAAGCCTTTCCAGGCTGGCTGCCGCCTCCTTGTACGATTTGAGGATAATCACGTTTGCCGTGGGGAGCGAACCTGGCGTGAGGTCAACCACACTCGTTAAAAACCGTTCGTTTCCGATGTAGGCCTGTTCCTGAGTGGGCTGGTCCTGAATCTGCCTGACCACTTCTTGCTCCTGGAGGGCGGACAGCGTGCTGACCACGACATCTTTGCCGTAACGGAAGATGATCTGGCTCGATGAAATGCGGCCCAAATCGCTGGCTGCTCGAACATCCATCGAGCGGCCCACTACCACGGTACCCAGGAGATTGCTCTTTACGGGGGGGCCATCATAGAACCGCTGGAGGACGACCTGATAGACGTTTTTGTCGTTGATCCACCATGTGTACGCGCTGCCACTGCTTAGGGAGCGATAAAGCATTGCCTGTGCGACCGCAGTAGGGAATTCGGAGCTCGTCGAGTGCAAGGCCACAATTTTGCCCTTCTTGTCCGCAAGGGCAAACATGTCGCAGTCATCCGATTTCCACGGATCTTCGCTCGCATCCTTGATCGCTGTGGTGTCTCCGTTCCTCATGTACGTCAGCGAGGCCAGCAAGTCCGCTTTACGGCTCAGAGCCATCTGGTGCTGCTGTTCCATGACCTGAAACATCAGGGTGGCGTTGCGCGCATCCTGCTCGACTTGATGCTGCATTTGCACCTGCGCGCTTCGCCGCACCACCAGCAGTGTGGCGCACGTGAGTCCAGAGGAAAGCAGCACAAACGATAGCAGCAGCTTGGTGCGCAAACGCAGGTTTGCAGCACTCACAGGCAGCGTTTGTGCGGAGATGCTGCCTAGAACGGCTAAATCCCACAGGGACGTCAATTTCATGGTTGGCGAATATTACCATCAATACCTTGGGAGAAAGAATGGTCAAACGGTACTAAGGCATAAGTACTTTAGACTCATTCGGAAAGCACAGGCCCGGAAACTCGTAGAGTAGCGCCGAGTCCTGTAAGCAGATAGTAGGGAATATCCATTCCAAGCGCTGCGAAGAATTCGTCATGAGTATAGCGAAAGCCAAGCTTTTCGAGCACTTTCTTGGAGGATCCATTTTTAGGATGATGTCCCGCAGACAAGCTTTTCGCTCCAATCGTTCCAAACGAAAAGGCAATCACCGCGCGGGCAGCCTCCACTGCCAGCCCTTGGCCCCAATACTTTGGCCGCAGATGAAATCCCAATTCGTGAATCTCATCCTCCGGCCGGTAAGGCCGGAGCCCGCAGCATCCCACATGTTCGTTGTCGGACAGCAGATATATCGGCCAGTACTGAAAACGGCAGGTCTCCATCCGGCTGATTTCGCGCTCCAATCTTTGCCCAATTTCTTCGTCAGAAAAGGGTCCCCCGAAGAAACGGGTCACCTCAATGTCTCCCCAAAGCTCGCGCGCCGCAGCCAGGTCTTGTTTCGCCCACCACCGGAATCCAAGCCGCTCCGTCTTCAGAAAATAAGGCTCGTTGGGCATGCTTTTCACCGCAATGTCTCCTGCATGCCGGTAGAAACCTAAGTCCCCGTCCCATGCACGCGCTCAATTGCTGCGCCGATGCCCTGCAACTTCTCAACAATCCCCTCATACCCGCGATCGATGTGATATACGCGGTCAATGACCGTCTCCCCGCTCGCCACCAACCCGGCCAGCACCAGCCCCGCGCTAGCCCTCAAATCCGACGCCTGCACCGTCGTACCCGAAAGGGCTGCCGGCCCGCGCACTACCGCTTTCCGCCCATCCACCGAAATATTCGCGCCCATTCGAATCATCTCGCTGGCATGCAGGTAGCGGTTCTCAAAAATCGTCTCGGTGACAACGGACGTTCCTTCCGCCTGCGTTGCCAGAGCCATGTACTGCGCCTGCATATCTGTAGCGAAGCCGGGATACTCCTCCGTTGTCATATCCGATCCCGCCAGCTTCTTCGCACCCCGCACTCGCAGCGTGGTCTTGTTGACGATCTCAATCGGCACTCCCGCCTGCTCCAGTTTCGCTATTACCGCCCCCAGATGCTCCGGCGCGCAATTCGTAATTGTCAGGTCCCCGCCGGTGATCGCTCCCGCGATGAGAAACGTCCCCGCCTCGATGCGATCGGGAATCACCGTATGCTCCGCCCCGTGCAGTTTCTCAACGCCGCGAATCCGCAGCGTCGAAGTTCCATCGCCAGAAATCTGCGCCCCCATCTTCCCCAACATCACTATCAAATCCGCCACTTCCGGCTCGCGCGCTGCATTCTCCAGCACCGTCTCTCCGTCGGCCAGCGCCGCCGCCATCAAAATATTTTCCGTCCCCGTCACGGTAATTTTCTCAAACACGATGTGCGCGCCCTTCAACCGCCCCTTCGGTGCGCGTGCCTCGATGTAACCATGCGACGTGCCAATCTCCGCGCCCATCTGTTCCAGTGCCTTCAAGTGCAAATCCACCGGCCGCGCCCCGATCGCGCATCCTCCCGGCAGCGAAACTCGCGCCACTCCCGCCCGCGCCATTAGCGGCCCCAGCGTCAGGATGGATGCCCGCATCGTCTTCACCAAATCGTACGGCGCCTCCGCGTGATTCAAGGTCGGCGCCGCGATCACGAAATTGCTGCTCGGGAACTCCCTCACCGACACCTTTGCGTCCATGAACGCCAGCAGCTTGCCCATGGTAATCAGGTCGCGCACCTTCGGAATGTTGTGCAGCGTCACCTTTTCCGTCGTCAGCAAAGCCGCGGCCATCACCGGCAGCGCCGAATTTTTCGCCCCGCTGATCGCCACCGTCCCCCTCAGCGCCTTCCCGCCCTTGATCAAAAATTTATCCATCCCGCCCCTTACCCGTTTCGCTCTGCTTTTATGTACCGCCGGCTTCCGAGGCCGACCCTTTGGAGTGCGGCAGCCTTGCTGCCGCTTTCTCTTCTATTCTCTTACTCGCTTCTTTGCGCCATCTGCGTTCTCCGCGAACTCTGCGTTAATTCTTTCTTTTCCTTCTTTGGTTGCTTGACACGACACCGCTTCCCGTCGAAAAAAAAATTAAACAACTTCTGTTTCTGACTAAAAACCTAGAACTAACAACCAAAAACTCATTCTCCCAGCGCCCCCCGCAAATTCCCACCTGCCCGCGTAATCAGCCTCTGCGCCTCACGCGCTTCCACTCCCCGCTTCAACATCACCAGCCCCACCCGCAGATCGTGTCCCGCCGCCCGCAATGCGTGTTCCGCCGCAGACACACTCTTCCCGCTTGCCGCCGCTAGGATCCGCAGCGCCCGGTCCTCCAGCTTCTCATTCGTCAGCATCATGTCGATCATCAAGTTCTCATACACATGCCCCAGCCGTGCCATCACTGCCGTACTCAGCATGTTCAGCACCATCTTTTGCGACGTTCCCGCCTTCAGCCGCGTCGACCCCGTCAACACTTCCGGCCCGACCTCCGGCGCAATCACGATTTTCGCCAGCCGCCCCACCGGCACGCGCAGGTTGGACGTCACCGCCACCGTCATCGCGCCTCGCGCCCGCGCATACCTCAGCGCCCCCAGCACGTACGGCGTCGTCCCGCTCGCCGCAATTCCCACCACCACGTCATTCCGCGCCACTTTCTTCGCCCGCAAATCCCGCTCCCCGTTTTGCGCCGAATCCTCCGCCCCTTCCACCGCCCTGGTAATCGCGCGCCTTCCTCCCGCAATCAGCGCCTGCACCTGCTTCGGCGAAGTCCCAAACGTCGGCGGACATTCCGCCGCATCCAGCACTCCCATTCGCCCGCTCGATCCCGCCCCCACGTAAATCAGCCGCCCGCCCTTTCGAATCCCGCTCACAATCGCATCCACCGCCCGCGCAATCGCCGGAATCTCCCGCCCCACTGCCACCGCCACCTTGCGGTCCTCGCGATTCATCAGCCGCACGATCTCCAACGCCGTCATGCGGTCGAGATTCCTCGACTCAGCGTTCCTCTGTTCGGTGAGTCGACGTTCCGTGCGCTGGCGTTCTTTCGGGTGGCTGGGCATCACCGCATTATACAGGTCGTGGAAAAAGTCCAGTGGCACAGCCACGCCTGGCTGTGCGCTTCAGATAAGTTCACGCGCACTTCGAAGGATAGCAACTCTCCAGCAACCAAATGACATCATCGGGAATCAGCTATGTTAAAAAGGGTTAGTTTCCCTGATTCGCCAAAACGGGATAGCCGGAAACCACATTCATGGACGTTCTCAAAAAACTCTTCGAGCAGCATTTCCACGCCCCGCCCGAGCGCATTATGCCGCTGCAGGGCGAGCTCGGCGGTTCAGGCCGCAAGATCATCCGGCTTGCCAACGAAAAACACCGCGCCATCGGCATTCTCTATGGCGTCCGCGAAGAGAACGTTGCCTTTCTCGAATTTTCCAAACATTTTCGCCGCCACGGCCTCCCCGTTCCGGAAATTTATGCCGAAGATTTGCGCCACGGCGCCTATCTTGAAGAAGACCTCGGCGACACCACGCTTTTTGAGTTTCTTTCAAAAAATCGTTCCGGCGGAGACATCTCTCCCCAAGTTGTCGAAGCCTATCGCAAAGTGGTGGCCGTCTTGCCGCGCTTCCAAGTCGAAGCCAGCCGCGACTTGAACTACAGCGTCTGCTATCCCATCTCCAGCTTCGATCGCCAGTCGATCGCCTGGGACTTAAATTATTTTAAATACTATTTTCTCCGCCTCGCCGGCATCCCCTTCAACGAACAAGCCCTCGAAGACGATTTCAGCCGCCTCACCGAATTCCTCCTAAGCGCCCCCCGCGATTTCTTTCTCTACCGCGACTTCCAATCCCGCAACATCATGTTGCAAAACGGCGATCCCTTTTTTTGTTGACTATCAAGGCGGCCGCAAAGGCGCCCTGCAATACGACATCGCTTCTCTTTTGTACGATGCCAAGGCCGACCTGCCCCCCCCGAACTCCGCCAGCAATTGCTCGATCACTATCTCGACCGGCTTTCCAGCTTCATCAAACTCGACCGCGTTGCTTTCCTTCAGCACTTTTATCCCTACGTTTACATTCGCATCATGCAAGCCCTGGGCGCCTACGGCTTTCGCGGCTTTTATGAACGCAAAGCACACTTTCTGCAAAGCGTCCCCTACGCCCTGAAAAACCTGCGCTGGCTGCTTCACAACGTCAGGCTCCCCATCCCTCTGCC
>Ga0207120_1040_pt1 | contig 31602 bp, 31 predicted proteins | sample Alteio_BWMinHeat_40_FD_153509 | JGI IMG/M metagenome (GOLD analysis project Ga0207120, IMG submission 153509) | Enriched cells from forest soil in Barre Woods Harvard Forest LTER site, Petersham, Massachusetts, United States -... | ecosystem: Environmental > Terrestrial > Soil > Temperate forest >...
AAGTTTAAAATATACATTTATAATTGCTTTACTATTCATGCAAGTTGAAACTATACATTTATGATTGCTTTACTATTCATGCTAAGTTTGAACCCTGCGTTGCTTCGCACAATTATTTTGACTTTATACCACAGGAACTTGGCAAATTTTTCAGGCTGAAAGCCTGCGCATAGCCCAGGGAAAGGGGCGCGTTTTTTTGCGCCACGCAACCCTGGGTAAAATTTATCTCAACTATGAGGAGCCCTTATATCTTGGAGCTATGCTATAAAGAGCATGTTTTTGACGTTGTACGTTAAAAATAAATAAGGGAAGTGATAGATTATGAAGCCCTTGAGCTTACAAAGCTCGTCTTACAGCAGAATCGTCACTTCCCACCCTTAACTAACTCGAACAGTTGCCTGGGACTGTGATCCCGAATCAATAAGGCTGAGCGCTAAAGGAGTAAGTATTATGTTAAATCAAGATGAAAAAAGCTATATCGGAATTGATGTTTCAAAGTCTATTTTGGATGTATTTGTGAAGCCGTTTAATAAACACATGCAGTTTAAAAATAACGAGGCAGGAATTGCAAAATTAATTACCAAATTAAAAGCATTTCCTAATCTTGTTATTGCAATGGAAGCAACCGGTGGTTATGAAAAACTCGCTGCTAAGATGCTAGTAAAAGAGAAATTATACGTTTCTGTTGCTAACCCAAGGCGAGTGAGAGATATCGCCAAAGGGTTTGGTAAGCTAGCAAAAACAGATAAGATAGATGCAGAAATGATCGCGTTATTTGCAGAAAAAGTACAACCAGCAATGAATGTTCAACACGACGAAAACCAAGAGAAATTAGCTGAGAATTCAGCGCGAAGGCGTCAATTAATCGAAATGATTACGATGGAAAAACACCGCTTAGACAAGGCTAATGAAGAGTTAAAAAAATCCATTATTCGTGTGATAAAGCTTTTAGAAAAAGAGCTAGCAAGAATTAATGAAACCATGGAAAGTATGATTAAAGAAAACGCTGCTTATACGCAAAAGAACGACTTATTACAAAGCATTAACGGTGTAGGTCAAATCGTAGCTGCGGAGATAATTGCAAATTTACCGGAGGCGGGCAATTTGAGCGCAAGAGAGATTACAGCACTCGCGGGATTAGCACCCTATACACGCGACAGCGGCACGCTACGAGGCAAACGTACTATTTCTGGAGGCCGATCCTCAGTGCGTCGCATACTTTATATGGCTGTGCTTACGGCAATGCGATTTAATAAAAAAATAAAAGAATTTTACGAACGTCTTCGTAACGCTGGGAAGCCACCAAAAGTAGCTATCACGGCCTGTATGCGAAAGTTATTAATTATTATGAATGCTATGATCAAAAATAATGAACCGTGGCGCATGTCTGTATAATAAATTTGAATTGATGGTTGGAGAAAAAATGGTCATACAACATATTTTGAAATCTAAAATTCAAGACAGTTGCTGAAAGGGCGGAAAAAAATATGTGACAATCCTGATGACTTCTTTCAGAATGCCTCAAGCGTTTTATCTATCTTTTTAGCGAGCTCAATCAATCTGTCTGTTTTATGTTTATCAAATTGCATATGCGCACAATATAGATCATTCATGGATTTATTATCAGCCCAATGGACTTTATACATAAAACCAGAACGGGTATTACCTCTCACATCAATCAGAGTTGGTTTATGATTAACATCATAGCTGACAAGTTCTTGAGGAATAAACACAGCTCCATGGGTTAGTTTTATATTGTATAAATCGTATTGACATACGCCTAATTCTTGATCTGTAAATAGTTCTGTTATACCTGTCCAACCATTTTTAATATATGCACCGATGGCAGCATATCCAACGATATTTTCATCAGTCACATCAGGAACGCCTTGAAATCTAAATGCTAAGCCAACGTCCTCAATCCTGGATTTCAATTTTGTATCTTGAGGGTTATTTAGACCTGGTGATAAAGCGTGTTGCGTGCGCATTTGCAGCATTGTTTTTACTTTTCCATTCTCAGTCTCATAATAACCCATCGTTTGAATTTTTTTATGAGCAATTAAAACATTATTTTTTTCATCCGGCGTAAGCTTGCTAGACATGGCCGATATGGGTCTTACATGGACGCCGGGCTCTGGCAATACTAATCCCATTTTTGCGGCAAAATCAGCCGTCTCGTTTGTTTTGGCTGCAAAACAGCCTATTGGTATAAACAATAAAAATAATAGTTTTTTCATAGCTTGATTATTCTTTAACCCAAATTAAATCTAAATGTCCATCTACGAACCCTATGGCGACGGCTTTGCCTCGTTTAAGAACATCGGGGTAAGGATTTGCCGAGTTCAAAAAATCCTGAATTAGAGCTTTCATTTTTGCTTGACAGACTTCCCAATCTTTTGTTGAAAATTCAACGGGAATTATTATATCCCTCTGTTTAGGCTCCCAAATTTCATCACAACCCCAATCATCATCTGTTTTGTCAAATCTGCTAGCACCTATAAGCTCTATTCCAAATTCGACATTATCATAACCTGCTGGATAATTTAGGTTAAAGCAAAATGCCTCGATATCAGTTCGAACGTCACTTAGAGCTTCATTTAGCCAAAGCACAAAATAATCTTCATATTTCATTGCGTAACTCCCGTATTATTGTTTTCAGTTATGAGATAAAAAAATTAACGACGATAAAGCAGGCCATACCATTCCTCAGGAGTGACAAACCAGATACCAGTGAATTTTTCTTTTTCAAAGGCATGCTTGATTTTTTGGGTAACCAATAAATGACTTTGATATTCTCTATTTCTTGCTATTTGATGCCCCCCCATGCAGTTGGGTTTATATGCGCAGTATTCAAACCCAAGAATCGCTTCTGTCCCATGAACTTTATTGTAAATCGATTTTTCGTGATCGAGACCCATAATAGTGCTAATTACGTTTAAGAGTTTATAATTGGTTAAAACCCCATCCTTACACCTGATTTCAGCATCAAAAAACTGAACATCTGTTGGTGATAACTCAAGGAGAGCATTTACAATTTTTTGGTTTACTAGGGGAGAATCTGAGTTGTTTGGAATGTTATCAAACTGAATCACTTGCCTTTTTGTAAGTTTATGCTGAAATATTATATTTGAATTTAAAGATTCAAGTGCGACTTCCTTGCCACAATTAAATAAATAACGATCAGGAGACTTCTCCCCATCATAAATGGCAATATATTTGTTTTGACTGTTTTTAAATGCTCTCCAGAGGTATATCATTTGGTTTTTCCTATTTACTATTATTTGTTTGCCCATGGCCTATGTTTACAGTTTAAAACAACATTTCCAGCACGCAACCTTTGCCGTTCGTCAGATAAAAGGTTGCGTAACGCAGAACGATATTGTGACTGATCCCAATTGTTTGCCTTTCCTGTTCTGACAATTGCATGCATTTTTTCTGCAACATCGTCCATAGCTGGTTGAATATGCCTTCCGTCATGAATTGCCCGTGTAGGATGTTGATTTTCATACTTTGGCAAATAAATGCGATTTGGACGCGCGTCAATATTATCAAACCCTGCCAATTTTAACAATTCATGATTTTTTGTAGCAGCGTTGGAGTGGCTAATAATATGATGATTTTGAAAACCCTTTCTAATTTCTATTCTATTAAAAGACCCCCCTCCAACCGGATTACCTTTTAGTGGCGAATTTCCGGCAGGAATAACATTAATGCGCGGTTGAATATTTACACCTCCATAGGTGAAAAATGAAAAGCGTGAAAGTCCACTGGTGCCGTCTTTTGCAACCTCATGGCGAACGCTTGCTGGTACCCATAAGCACGTTCCTGTCAAATCGATAGGTTTATCATCTTCGCCCAGATTAATTTTACTAAACGCAGTCTCATAAAGGTCTTTACGCGTTTTAAATAACTTGAATTGTTCCTCTGCTTCCCAAAAACTATTTTTAGAAGAGATCTTTTGAAAAGTATTTTTATAACTAACGTACACTTCTGTTTTAGGGTGGTTAGAATGATTCGATTCGGCATAATTATACTCATCCTTATGAATACGGGCATTATTAAGAATATAATTAATAGCTTCCAAGGCTTGTTTATTAGACTCGCGGAGCCCACTTAATACTCTTATTAACACAGTCATTTTACTAAGTTCTTTCAACCGCCCAAACTCAGGAAGATACTGAGCAAATTCATCATAGTGAGTGGTAAATTCATGTGCGAAAATAAATTCAGGAGAATAACGATGCGAAATACCTGATTGGTGAGCCATTTCTTTGGTAATTCTATAAATCAGGCGGAAATTTTTATCAGTCTGCTTAACCTTTCCATCTTCGTCTCTAGCCTGTAAAGATAACCTAATTAAAGATTCAGCGGATTTCTGTGGGGTATGAGTGCGAATAACGGCATTGTTTTCCCAATAATACAATTTTGGATCTTCATCTAAATCGACAAAGAGCATTGCATTACCATCTTCAATTGTCCATTCTTCTTTCACAAGTTTTTGGAAACTATCTTTTGAAATAACATAGAAGGGCCAGCCTTCATCTTCATCTCCTACATCTTTGAGTTCGCCATGAAGGTCACGTTCCATGCGGTGTTTTTTTACAATCATTTTTATATTTTTAACGCTAAATCTCTCAATAGCATCATTTGTTGAATTTTCATCAGGAGATAGTACGTCTGTTTCATCAGCCTGTATCCAAAAACGGTGCAGAGCACCGTCATGTTGGCTTGCATGCAAATCAGTGATAATTTCGCGTAAGTATTCTGGTAAATGTTTTATCATGTGGGCAACAGGGCGCTGCTGAAACGGATATTCTCCCTGAACTTCTTGATTAGTCGTTAAAAATTTTAAAATGTAATCCGTTAACAGCATAGAGTTTAATAGTTCAGACTCATAAAGCTGTGATGGTGCAAATCGCAACGCATTGAAGGGGTGGTAGGGCATATTTGGATCAACGGGATCCAAGCTAAAAATGGCTCCTTCAATGTTTTTTTCAAGCATTTCTTGCAAATCAAAGGTAGTAAAGAGTTTTTCATATATTGGTCGGTCTGGCGTCCAAGGGGTCATAAAAAAATTGATTTCCCCGGTTTTATTGTTTATTTCAAAACCATTTACAGTGGAATATGGTTGGTGTTCTTTAGAAACATTGTAGGGTAGAGAGCGGGAAGGCTTAATCCATCCGTCTTCGTCCCGGTCGATCATAATCCAGGGTGAAGCGATATTTCTCTCAACATCTAAAAAAGTCCAAGAATGCTCAAATAGCAATTCATCCATTAAGCTTGATCGAAATCTGTTTTCAACCTCTGGGTCATATTCTTCTTGAAACCACATTTTTAAACATGCCTCATATGCATTATAAAGAACTGTAACAGGATTATAATCTACTGTATTTTCTAAATCAGCGCTTTTACCTTGTTGTAGATCAATTAAAGAATTTAATATTTTTCTCATTAAATTGACATATCTACTTTTTTCATTGAAAAATGAAAAATTAGACCTAAAGTGGCTAAAAATTGGAAATATTTCTGTAAGGGCCCACAGTCGTTCCTTCAAGACAGAAGTGATATTGATGATGTTCGCATCTGTGAACATGAAGTGTAAAACAAGTTTTAAAATATGACTGATAAAATATATTTCAATATCAGGGGTAGAGTTCTTTGCAGCTAAGTAGGCTGTTAGGTAAAGATCTAAAGCGAGTTGTTCATCAGCCATTTTTTCGTGAAGATCCGATTCTTTAAGAGTAGATCGTTGAAATTGTAACCCTATCTGCAAAAAGGTGTTTGCTAGAGCAGTTTGATCAGAAACGCTTAGTAAAGCTGGTATGCAATCTAATAAATGAAATGCATTTTCACGAATCTTATCTGCGGGCGACCTCTCATCCGGTTGGTCCTCATTGCTTTCGTTGTCAAAAAAATACAATATTTTTATATAGTTCAATAATTTTTCCAGCACTCCTCGATCAATGTGTGGATTTGAGAAATTGCTTCTCAGGATGCTAATGTACTCTTTTATTTTTTGCGAGCCATCGAAAGCAGACATATTTTCAAAATCAAAAAAGTGATTCCGAAAATAAGAAGTGGATGAATATAAATGTAAATTTAAAGCATATAGAAATAAATTTTTATAATATTTGTTGTAAAATAGTGGGACGATGTCTTTTAGTTCATCTTCTGAGGCGTTCACCGTAAAAACATTTATTTTTTCAATCGATTCTTTGAAGGAAGACTTATTAATCTGTCCTGTGATTGAGAATGATATAATTTCACAGATTCCTCGAAAGAGATCTAACACTGCCGTATTTACCATGAGAGTAGTGTTTGAATTGAAATATCCAATAATCTTTTCAAGATCCTGTCCATAATATTTACCAGATAAAAAATCCAAAAATATATTGATTACAATTTTCGGAGTTAATTTTTCAGGCTCAACAAATGAACCGATAGATGGAAAATGTTTTGCTTTGGCTCGTGAAAAAGAGAAAATATCGGAAAAGTAATGCGTAGTGTTGTCTTTATCTACCAAGCTATACGTTTTTGAGTCTATAGGGTTATAGTTTGGAAGCGTGCAATTCGTCATTGGTTCCCTGCCGAATTTTAAAACAAGATGACGGTGTTTTTCTCTAAAACGGTCTGAGTACGGGCGCGTATTACCGCTCGAAAGAAACCCGTTAATTGGATTATCTTTTTCAAGATCTAAGTCAGTGTTTTTATAATTCTCAAAATCTTCATTATATTTTGCTCTTTTATCCGGGTCAGAGAGCGTTTCTTTCGCTTCATTAAGAAGTTGCATTAATTCAGGGTCGCCCCCCTTGTCAGGATGATGTTCGGAGGCCAATTTTTTATACGCTTTCTTAATAACTTCATCAGACGATTCTTTTGATATACCGAGTAACTTGTATAAATCCTTCATAACGAATCCCTCATTTTTGAGCTATTCCAATTGGTTTTGTTTCGGGCTTAATAACTTCCATCGCTTTCATATACCAGTAATTTTCTTTTTCTGTATCGATGATGGTGGTTTTATAAAGCTCGCTGAGTTCCAGTTGGCATTCCGCACTAACTTCTTCTCCAAGTCTTTCAAGTGTTGTAAGCGCTTCAGAATTACCGGTTTTAGCTGCTTTCAAGTAATACTTAAAGGCTTGCGGAACATCCTTTTCTACAGTTCCATTGTTGACTTGAAATAACTGTCCTAATTTAAATGAGGATTGTTGATCTCCACGGACATCCGCCTTTGTAAATAACGATATTGCTTGTAGGTAGCTGTGGCTGGATTTGTTTGATTGCACCCGATACATTTCAGCAATTTGGTTTAACTCAGATGGAGTAGTTTTATCAGATTCTTGTATTTCATTAATTTTATTTTCTGCGAGATTATAACCATTATTTAAGGCAAGTTGAAATAATCTTATGGCTTCAATTAGATTAATTGTGACTCCTCTTCCATGCTGACACATGTCGCCCAAGAAATAATAAGATTCGCCAAAACCGAACTTGGTGGCTTTAGTGAAAAATAATTTAGCTATGCCATAATGATTTATTTTATTTGGAGTTAAAAATAACTTTCCTAATTCGTTAAAATTCGATGCTGATAGATTGCCTGAATTTAATACACCCTCAAATTTTTTCTGCATTTCAATTTTTCTGTCGCTATTAGTGTCAAGATCGATTGATACGGCGTAACTAATCGATGCTAATTGAAGAGCGTTGTTATTGAGATAGCGGGATGCAATCGAATACCCATGCTCAACATTGTCACTGCATAAGGCGATAAGATTATTGATAAAATCAGTATCATCTTCCCATATTTGCGCAATTGCATGTTCATGTTGCTCGCTGCTAATCACATTGCGAGGGATTTGGGCTAGTTCAGTGCTTTCGGAGAATAGCTTTTCTAAATAACGTTTTGACTCACTACTAGGAGCAGAAATTAACAACTCATTGTCTTTTAAAATCTTATAAATTTTGGATGATTTTGCAGCATAATCACGTGCCGTTTTACCTATTTTGTTTTTAAGAAACGGATCTGCGCCGCATTTTAGAAGGTATTCAACAATGCGCACATTATCAGCATCAACCGCAAACATTAATGCTGTAAATCCAGTTCGATCCGCATAATTAATATCCGCACCTTGTTGTAAATACTCATCAATTTGGCGAGCGTGAACTTTATCTGAATTAATATGCTTAAGCATTAAAATTGAATTTTTTTCATTACTTGATAACTTATTTAGCTTTGATTCTTCAACCTTTTGTAACATTATTTTGTACAATGGAGAGCTGCGTGACACCAAGTCAATTGCGGACTCCCCGTCTTTATTGCGAATTTCAGGGTTGGCCCCGTGATTGATTAAATATTCGGCGATTTCTTCATTATATCTTTCAATAGCTACAATCAACGCAGTTGTACCATCTATATCTGGTTCGTTTTGGAGCCGCACTTGATCCTCGGCTTCTCTTTGAAATTGGCTATCTATATCCGCACCCAATAAAATTTGATTGCGTATTTTATCTAAAGAAATAGTACCCTTTTTAAACGAACATAGATAAATCAGCTCTTTACTAGCTTTTCTTATCTGTTCTTTTCGTTTTCTTTCTTTTTGTATTCTCTCTTTTTCTTCTAGTATCCTTTTTTCTTTTTCTAATCGTTCGTCTTCTTCTCGCTTTTTCTCCAAACGAATTCTTTCTTCCTCTTTCTGTAAACGAATTTTCTCTTGCTCTTGTTTCAAGCGAAGATTTTCCTCTTTTTGGTACAATTCAGTTCTTTTTTTTCTGACCTCTTCTTGCGTTGAATCATTTAAATATTTTTCTATCTTATCCTTATCTAAGTTCCTTTGAAAATATCTTTCAAACACTGATTTCTTACTAAATAATGAAACAATCCCAATTTCAGTCTTGCTGAGATCGACGAACTCTGTCTGCAGAGTTGCAGACTTTTTTGGGATAGCTACTTCATCATGGGTAAATTTTTTGTCAGGAAGTATACTTCCAAGAAATACCGTTGCTGTCCAAAGCCATTTGGTTGCGTCCCAATCATTTATTTCATAGTCGGGATTAATAATTCGCGCTTTGCTTTCAAAAAAACCAGTTTGATGTTTTGCACGTTCTCTCTCTACTTGTATTGTAGCAACCAGTTTAATTGCTTGTGCCATATAATAATTAGGTGTGTAATAGTTCGGTTGCATATTGGTTTCTTTCATATTTTTCTCATAAAACCTAAGCTCTTCGCTATATTGTTTCTCATTTTTTGAAAATTTTTCTCGCTCACTCTTTTCTATGTCTATGAGATAAGAAAACATACTCTTCTTCCTTTTAAAACTTCATGAGGAACATCAAAACTTTCGCAGAAATACTAGGATTTAATAGATAAGATGTCAATTTAGATTATTTATGCGCCTTAGGAGAGCGTAAAGAGGTTATATAACCCCGGAATAAAATGCGCAAGTTTAGTATGATGTTCGAGGGCGGGGTGCATTTTATTCCGGGCTACGCCAAGATCAAAGATGCACTCACCAATTAATCTTCCCCAAACTTATCATCCACCAACTTTTGAATGGCGGCTAAAGCGGCTTCTTCATCTTCGCCTGTAATGATGATTTCAACTACATGATCTTTTTGCGCGCCGAGCGTGATCACGCTCATGATGCTTTTGCAATCCACGCTGCGGGTGCGAAAGACTAATTCGATTTTGCTGCCAAATCGTTTGGCAGTATCAACTAGTTTCGCCGCAGCCCGGGTGTGGATGCCAAGCTTGTTTTGTATAGTAAGAGAGTGTCGTATCATTCGGCGCCGTGGTGGTCTGTTACCCTTTCCTTGTGTTTAATAATTTGCGCAAGCAATTTGTGAGACAGCACACTGATTGCTTTGTACATATCATCCTCTTTTGCTTTTGCGTGCATATCGGCACCATTTACGTGAATAGTAGCCTCAGCAACATGCGTAAGATTTTCTATGTGGAAAATGACATCCACTCTAGAAATAGTGTGATCACGTTTTTCTAATATTTTAAATTTATCAATTGTAAAATCTTTTAATGCGGGAGTAACAGAAAGGTTTTGACCAGTGAAATGTAGGTTCATGTGCATATCCTCCTGAGATGACGCTATAAGTCAAATTCTTCTCCCAAGTAAACCGAACGAACTTCGGTGTTTGAAAGAATAGTTTCAGGATTCCCTTCGCAAATGATTCTTCCTTGATTAACAATGTACGCGCGTTCACAGATGTTAAGCGTATCACGTACATTGTGATCTGTAATTAGAATCCCAATTCGCTTTTTTCGCAACTGATTTATGATGCGTTTTACATCTAAAACTGAAATAGGGTCAATACCGGCAAAAGGTTCATCAAGAAGAATAAAACTTGGCTCGGTTGCGAGCATTCTCGCAATTTCTACCCGACGTCTTTCTCCACCCGATAGGCTCATGCCGATGCTGTCACGAATGTGGGTGATGCGAAATTCATTCAGTAATGTATCCAAGAGGAGTTTTCTCGCCGCTTTGCTTAAATCGGAACGCAATTCCAAAATAGCCATAATGTTTTGCGCAACGGTTAATTTGCGGAAAATAGAGGGTTCCTGGGGGAGGTAACTCAAGCCTAGTTTTGCGCGTTCATGCACTGGCATTTGCGTGATATCTTGATCATTCAGCCAAATTGCGCCGCGATCGGTAGGAATAAGCCCTACCATCATATAAAACGAAGTGGTTTTACCTGCGCCGTTTGGGCCTAATAAACCGACTACTTCACCTTGTTGAATGGACAATGATACATCTTTGACCACTTCTCGTGATTTGTAGCGCTTATATAAGTGTTCAGCTCGAATTGCCATATTTTTATCAATCTGTGTCTGGATTATAAAGTAACACGGCGCGGCTGCCTTCGTGTTCCGGCACCGTCACCGTTTGGTCTAGGCTATTATAATGGATCAATTCGCCTTGGAAACTGTTTTCTGCTTGTTTTAAGCTCACGTTCTGTAAAAGGGTGACATTCGCCTCTATTGGGTAATATTTAATGATCGTTGCAAACCCATGCACGGCTTCGTCACTATTTTTGAGCAAGGTCCAATAATGAGCAGGCTGATTGATCCCATAAGCGATGGCTTCTTGAATCTTCCGCTGCGCATTGCTCTTTGTAGTCAGTTTATCAGCAGTTAAATGGGTTGAACCTTGGGTGACAGAGACATGCCCTACATATTCGTTGATCCCCGTTTTATAGTTATACGTCCATTTATCGGATGAAATATGTATAGGCGCATTATGGTCTTCAGATAATGCCAAAGCGGCAGTAGAGAAGAACAAAAGTAAATAATAAAAATTAACTCGGGACATACTCGCCTTGTGCCTCTGACAATAAGTTAATATTGCCGTTATTAATATCAGCATGCATCCCCGTTCCTTTGATGACCATATTGGGTTGCACCAAGGTAATCGAATCTTTGGTTTCTGCTATTTGAATGTTGGGATGGACTAATAAAGTTTCTGTTTGAATGACGGTTGCTGGATTATTATGATCCGCCGCGTGTTGAATGGTCACGTGATCTTTAAAAAAAACATGTTCACTGTTTTCTGTAGCTTCTGCAGTTTTAGAAGTAACATACCAAGGCTGTGGTGATTGACGATATAAGGTTAACTGCGGCTGAGTTAGCATCGTTTTATCTTCGTTTGCAAAATATTCCATTTTCGGTGCAACAATTTTCATTTTAGGTTTGCCATGTTTGTCATAAACCATTGCAACAACATCTTCCATAAACGCATCAGGTAAGGAAGAGGTGTGGTTTGCAGCTAGAGGTGCAGTTCCCGAATGAAAAAATGAGATTGAGCCCACGACAATGAGAAGCGTTAGTGAAACAGCAACCACAATAGGGATCTGTAGCTGCTTAAACATTTAAAAAATGCCCGCTTCAAGAATATCGTGAATATGAATGACACCAACCGGATGACGTTTTTCATTAGTGACGATTAATGAAGTGATTTTATAAGTTTCCATGAGACGCAATGCTTCAGTTGCAAGTAAATCAGCGCTAATTGTTTTAGGATTCTTGGACATGACTTCTTTGATTTGCGTTGTGCGAATATCCGCTTGGTTGTCAAAGGCGCGGCGCACATCACCGTCAGTAAAAATCCCCAGCAATTCGTTTTGTGCATTCACGATAGTGGTGATCCCTAATTTTTTCCTCGTCATTTCAACTAAAGCATCTTTGAGAGAAGCTTGATCCCGTACGATTGGAATATGTGTTCCAGTATGCATGAGGCTTTCAACTTTTAATAATAATCGTTTACCTAATAATCCGCCTGGATGAGACATGGCAAAATCTTTTTCGGTAAATCCGCGGCTTTCTAATAACGCCATGGCAAGTGCATCGCCCATGACGAGTGCTGCAGTCGTACTTGAAGTAGGTGCAAGACCTAATGGGCACGCTTCTTTTTCAACACTGACATCAATGTTGATATGTGCTGTTTTCGCTAACGTGGAATCTGCACGCCCTGTGAGGGTGATAAAAGGAATGCTGAGCCGCTCAATAACAGGCAGTAACGCTATGATTTCTTCAGATTCGCCAGAATTGGATAAGGCAAGCACCACATCTTCATGCGTCAACATGCCAATATCACCATGTTTTGCTTCGTTTGGGTCAATGAAAAAAGCAGGCGTCCCCGTGCTTGCAAAAGTAGCCGCAATTTTTTTTCCAATATGACCTGATTTACCAACACCCATAATGGCAATACGGCCACGACAGCGAAGTAGATAGTCACACGCTTTTGCAAAGCGGTGATCAATACGCGGTGCAAGATTAGCGATCATGTTTGCTTCAATGTCGATCACTGATCGACCAAGATTGCAAATTTTTTCCACTTCAAAATCGACCACAGTTTGATCAATCTCGAGTAATTTTTCGACGTCCATCCGAGAACCTTATTGGTTGACTTATTGTTGAGTTGCTCTATATTAACTGCCCTTTAGTCAGGGAACAAGCATGCTACACGTAGGAGTAATAGGATTAGTCCTAGTAGCTATTTTTTGCCCTATTATGCGAAACTAACAAAATGCCTCAAAATTTAGTTGAAATCAGCAAGATGACTTTTCAACACGAAAACGGTCACACTGTTTTTGAAGATGTTGATCTAGTGATTCCACGCGGCAAAATTACAGCCGTCATGGGGCCAAGTGGTACAGGAAAAACCACACTTTTACGCTTAATAGGCGGTCAACTTGCGCCAAATAGCGGCAGTGTTAGCGTTGATGGGACTTTAATACACACGCTTTCTAGAGGTGAATTATATCAGCTGCGTAAACGGATGGGTATGTTGTTTCAATCCGGTGGTTTATTTACACACTTGAATGTGTTTGAAAATGTAGCATTCCCGATCAGGGAGCATGCCCAATTATCAGAATCAATGATTCGAACACTGGTTTTAATGAAGTTACAAATGGTCGGTTTGCGAGGGGCTGCTGATTTAATGCCGAGTGAGCTATCAGGTGGCATGGCAAGACGAGTGGCATTAGCCCGGGCAATTGGGTTAGACCCTGAATTAATTATGTACGACGAACCATTTACTGGGCAGGACCCGATTTCTTTAGGCGTGTTAGTTAAACTGATTCGGACCTTGAATGATGCCATGAATTTGACCAGTATTGTGGTTTCGCATGATGTAAGTGAAACATTAGGTATTGCTGATTATGTTTATGTGATATCTGATAAAAAAATAATTGGCCATGGGTCGCCGCAATCCATACTAGAAAATAAGTCTACGCAATTGCAACAATTTATACAGGGATTACCAGATGGGCCGGTGCCATTTCATTATCCAGCGATACCGCTTAAAGAAGATTTTATCAAAAGGAACGAGGAATGATTGATAGACTCGCAGCATTTGGCGCTACCGGCATTGAAAACCTACGCGATTTAGGCAAAGCAGGGGTATTGTTTTATCGCATCTTGTTTTATCCGCCGAATTTTCGTAAAGGGTTTCCCTTAGTCATTCAACAAGTTTATGCAGAAGGCGTGTTATCTCTTTTAATTATAGTGGTATCCAGTTTGTTTATTGGGATGGTGCTTGCGCTTCAAGGGTATCATACGTTATCAAAATTTGGTGCTTCGCAAGAATTAGGGCCGCTCGTCGCTCTCAGTGTTGCGCGCGAATTAGGTCCCGTCGTCACTGCTATTTTATTTGCAGGGCGCGCGGGCTCTGCACTAACCGCTGAAATTGCACTTATGAAAGCAACTGAACAATTGTCTAGTATGGAAATGATGGCCGTTGATCCTATCCGCCGCGTGATTTCGCCGCGATTCTGGGGTGGTTTTATTTCAATGCCGTTACTCACCATGATTTTTAATGCAACAGCGATCTATGGTGCTTATCTTGTAGGTGTGAAATGGTTGGGACTTGATGCAGGCGTCTTTTGGTCGAACATGCAATCCTCTGTTGAGTTTCATGCAGACATTGTAAATGGATTATTGAAAAGCGTGGTATTTGGCATAGCGGTGACATGGATTGCCGTTGCGCAAGGCTATTCGGCATTGCCGACTTCAGCGGGCATTGCCAATGCGACAACACGCTCTGTTGTTTATTCCTCGCTGGTTGTATTGGGGCTCGATTTTGTTTTAACCGCAATGATGATAGGGAGCTGGTGATGCTATCACAACGATTCGTAGAAAGTTTGGTTGGTTTATTTTTAATTTTCGCAATTATTTGTTTGACGGTGCTCGCATTCAAAGTGAGCGGTCTTACCACTTTGTTTCCCGCTGATACGTATGATGTGACGGCGAGTTTTGAAGATATTGGTGGCCTTAAAGTGCGCTCACCCGTTAAGATTGGTGGTGTGCAAGTAGGGGAAGTTTCTAAAATTGCCCTCGATCCTAATACTTTCAGAGCCGTGGTGACACTACATATTCAAGAAAAATATAACGATATTCCAGATGATTCTTCTGCTGCGATTTTAACAGCGGGATTATTGGGGGATAACTATATTGCGATTACGCCCATGTATAGTAAAACAGTTTTCAAAAATGGCGGTCAAATTCAAATGACAAATTCCGCCATGGTATTGGAAAAATTAATCGGCCAATTTATTTATAAAATGGGTAATGGCGATAAATCGGATAACGAAGCAACTAATCAGGGAGCAACTAAACATGAAAATCAATAAATGGATCGCAACGTTACTGTGCTTTTTTGTAAGCTTCATGCCTTTGACGCTAACAGCTGCGCCCAATGATCCAGTCGGTTTATTACAATATATTGCCGATAACATGATTCGTGAATTAAAAGCGAACCAAGCGACTTTAAAAACGAAACCGGGCATTGTTTATAGCCTCGCATACGAATATGTGGTGCCTTATGCCGATTTAGATGAAATGTCTAAACGCGTGCTGCCGCGTAATACCTGGCTGAGTGCATCCAGTGATGAACGTGAACGCTTCAAGAAACAATTTACAACTTTATTAATTCGTACTTATGCTTCTGCTTTAACTTCTTATCGCGATCAAACCGTTAAATTTTATCCGCTTCGCAGCAGTGGCGGCAGTACGGTACAAGTGAGCAGCGATATTGTGAGCCCTGAATCTCAGCCTATTCATGTGACTTATCGGTTGATTAATGTAGGCGGTGAATGGCGCCTTTATGATATGTCAGTGGAAGGCGTGAGTTTGATCGAAAGCTTCCGTGCGCAATTTGCTGATATTTTGTCGCATGGCAATATGGACCAACTGATTTCCCGTATGTCTGGACATAATACACGAGGCTAGTATGAAACAAGCAGCGCTTTGTTACCAACATAATGCTTTTTTGGTTTCAGGCGATTTGGATTTTAAAAACGTGATGCGCTTGCATCAAGAGATGCTCGCGCTCATGGATCAATCCCCTGAACTTGCAATTGATTTTTCTCAGGTGAAATCAAGCGATAGTTCAGGGCTTGCACTCGTCGTTGAGTGGATTAGACTCGCAAACCAGACGAACAAAAAGATATCGTTGAAGGGGATATCGAATGGGTTGCTCGAGCTTGCAGAAGCCTCAGGGTTAGATGCGATTATTAATCCGCTGCGGTAAGATTACTGAACTTCATCCAAAGCCAATTCCAGTTCTCTCTTAACTGTTCGATCTTTATAAATGTAAAAACCAAACACAGGGAGAATGAGACCCAGCATACCGGTGCAGAAGATAATAATGTAATTCATTTTGCTGCCGATGTTGATATTGGACGGCGGAATAAAGCCTACAAAGAAGGTAATCGCACAGCCCAGTAAACCCAACCCACAAACGAGCCACAAACCAAATTGTTTGCCAGGAATCACAAACCCCTGGTTGAGATGAATATTCTTTTTCTTACGCAGGAAAATGGCGGCGACAAACATCATCATGTACATGAGTAGATAAAGTTCTGTGCTTAAAGTGCTTAATAGCCAATAAGAGCCATTGACGCTCGGTAGTAATAACATCACTAAACAAATTAAGCTGACAATGATTGCCTGCGTAATCAGTAAATTTTGTGCGACAAGGTGCTTGTTTTCTGCTTGGAAAAAGGGCGGTAAAAACCCATGACCTGCTGCTTGCGCAATCCCTTTGACGGGTGAAACAATCCAGCTAATGCTGCCACCTAAGGCACCAATGATTAACATGATGGTGAGTACTGGCGTTAAGAAACTTAAATGATAAGCGGATAAAAAGTAAGAGAATGATTGAATGGTGCCATTGACTAAATTAATTTGATTGGCAGGGACAACAAATGCAATGGCAAGAGAACCGAGCATCATGGTGGTTAAAATAATGATGCTTGAGACGGCAAGTGATTTGGGGAAAGTTTTTTGGGGTTCGTTTACATCTTTGACGTGTACAGTTGCAAGTTCCATCCCTGCAAATGAAAGAATAATGGCTGAAAGCGCTATCCAATTATCCGCATGATGAAAATCAGGCAAAATGCTTTGGCTTGTTAGGTGAATTTGCAATGGGTTGCCTAAAGCAAGCCAGACAAATAATAAAGTGATAATCAATCCCATCGGGATAATTAATCCAACGATTGCGCAAATGCTAGTGAATTTTGCTGAAACTTGTATGCCTTTGAGATTGATGAGCGTTAAGCCCCAAAAGATGGATAGCACCATCCCAACCATGAGGTATTTGTTTTGCGAGAGTTCGGGGTTAATTAAATAGGTGGCGGTACCTGCAATAAATAAGACAAAAGTTGGGAACCACACCATGTTATTGATCCACTGTAACCAGACTGCTAAAAATCCTATTTTTTCGCCAAAAGCCAATCGGCACCATTGGTAAACACCCCCTTCATTGATGTTAGAAGCGAGTTCGGCTGAGACCAAGGCGGTAGGGATAAGAAACATCACCGCGGCGAACAGAAAAAAGAAAACCAGGGAGCTGCCGAAAATCGCGGAGACTGGCAAATTACGCACGCTGTCAATCGACCCTGTAATAAGGAGTGTCAGGGCAAACGTGTTTAACTTGTTCAAAGTACTCATAGCGGGTCTCTGGGGTTGGTTATTTAGTTATCATATAGATCTGAGCTTAAGGCCGTATTAAGGGCACCTCTAGGGCCCCGGTAACTTTACAGGAGGTTGATTTAGATGACAATGGCGGCGAGGCGTCGGTTACAAAGACTGCAGCAAAATAGTCGATTTTTCCTCATATTCAAGGTTGACGAGCTCTCGAGCTTTGCGAGCAATGGCGTCTTTTTCCGTCGTGAGCTTAAAAGGGTGCGTAAACAGGAGATGCCGGCAGGCAGCAAAAGCAGGAAGGCCGAGTAGCAGCGTTCCTAAAGCAGCACCGATAGCGGTCGCAACAACAGTTCCTTCATAAACGCCTATCAGGCCAATGAGCGGGTTGAAGCCTCCAGCAAAAAAGCCAAGCGCTCCTCCTAAGGCTGCGCCTATGACAGCAAAGACGGCGGAGATGATGATGGTGGCGATCATTCTTGGAGTAGTACTTGCTTCTTGTTTGCAGTTTGTTTCATAGGCACTGATAGCTTGAAGTTGCTCACTTAACAAAATATCGATATGGGCGAGAGCGGGGTAGTGACCAATAATAGGGGCAATTTGATGTAAATCATTTTCCGATAATATGCTTGCCTCAAAATCGCGATTCATTAGCCCATCAAATTCAGCTAGTTTTGTTTTTTCAACCTTAATTTCGCTGATGACACGGTGAATTTTGTTAGCATAAAAAAGCTGATCATTATAGCGAATATAGGCGGAATCTGATTGGATCGCTGAATTTTTTTCAAGTAGGGTGTCATCGGGTGCAACTTGCAAGACTAATAAATCACATCCATTGATAGAGTGGCTTGCTGCTTCATGGAAGCTTTCTTCTAACGCTTTTAATGTGTTCAATAGATTGAGGGTTTCATTTAAAAATAAAGTTGCTTCCGTATCCTCGCTACCTGTTTTCTTAACTTTTTCGAATCTGCTTAATAAATCGTTGTGTAGCGCTCGCAAATGGTGGGCAAAACGTTTTTTACGCGGGTCAATGTCTTGTTCAATAGTTCTGATTTGGGCATCAAGATCGCGGATGGTGCCGCGGTCATTGTCCATGGGGGTAGGTGTCAGTGTTTCTAATGGCTCACGATAAAGCGGCACCAGTTCACTGGATGCTGTAACTTGCATGCGTGGAGCGTATCTTGTTTCCATGGGGAGCAGTGTAAAGCGAAATGCTTAAGGTTGTATTAAGAGAGCTACAATTACTCCAAATTCATCACAAGAAATAACGCGCTCGCACCGCGTAGCACGTTCAGTAGCAAGCTTTTATTCGCTTTCCCCGTCACTGTTTTTAATTCCACAATGTTGGCAATTTTTTGCTGATTAACAGAGGTAATCACATCACCGGGACGAAGGTCTGCATTCCAAGCACTGCTGTCTTCCTCAACAGATACGACCAGTACCCCTTGCACGTTGCCATGAATGGGGCTCAATAAAGTAAAGTTCTTGAGCGCAACGCCATAAAAGAAGGGATCCGATTTTTGTTCGATAACTTTGCGACTGCTTGGATCGGATAAGACGACAGCAAAACTCATTTGTTTGTTATTGCGCAACACTGAGACATTGATTTTAGAATCCACGCGCAGAAAACCAACGGTATTCACCACTTCACCTGCATTTTTCACAGCGGTGCCATTGACACCCGTAATAATATCGCCAACCAAAAGACCTGCTTGTTGTGCAGGCGAATCAGGTAAAACGAGGGTGACTGCGGCGCCATTCGCTGAATTAATATTAAATGCGCTTGCAAGCTCTGGTGTAATGTCTTGTACGCCAATCCCCAACACACCGCGTTTGACGTTGCCGAATTCGATTAATTGCTGCATGACACTTTTTGCCATGTTTGAAGGAATAGCAAAACCAATCCCAATGCTGCCACGGTCTGGTGCTAAAATGGCTGTGTTGATACCAATTAATTGACCCGTGGTATTTATAAGCGCACCGCCCGAGTTACCTGGATTAATAGGCGCATCCGTTTGAATAAAGTTTTCGTATTGCTCAATGCCTAAAGTCGTGCGGCCGAGTGCACTGATGATACCTGAGGTGACTGTTTGATTAAGACCAAAGGGATTACCAATCGCGGCAACCGTATCGCCCACTTTTAAATTTTTAGAATCCCCTAAATTGACTGCAGTGAGGTTTTTAGCTTTGATCTGTAAGAGTGCGACATCAGATTGTTTGTCCGCGCCAATGATTTTTGCAGTGAAGTGTCTGCCATCAGAGAGAGAGACAGTAACGGTTTGCGCTTCGTTGATCACGTGCGCATTCGTTAAAATATAACCGTTTTTAGCATCAACAATGATGCCTGATGCAATGGACACGAAAGTGTTTGGGATGGGTTGACCATTATTATTTTGTTTCAAGCCGCCTTGGCGTTGTAATTCTTGTAGCGTAGCAAAATCGGTAATTTTAATTTTGGCTTTGATATTGACCACCGCCGGCATGACTTGTTGCAAAATGGGAGCGAGCCCGGTGTCTAAGGGAGCGGCTGCAAACGCATTGATACAAAAAAGAAAAAGGATAAGTGAGCTCAAAAGTCGGTTCATTGATAAACAGCCTCTGTTGTATTATTACCTGCTAGTATGGCTTATATTAGCACGATGCTATCCAAATCACACTTGCCATCCTTCCCGCTTTTGCTTGGTCTCGTCTATAAGAATAAAACAAGTCTTCCTGGGTATAGGTACAATATTGACCACCCGTAATAGCGGTAACGCCTAGCAAGTTTAAACGCATGCGGGCTAATTGGTATAAATCAGCAAGCCATTTTCCAGGCTTCACGGGTTTAAAGGCAAAAGCCGCCTCGGGATGGTGTTCTGTAAAAGCATCATAAACATCTTTTCCCACCTCAAATTGATTGGGACCAATAGCGGGCCCAAGCCAAACCAGTAATGTCTCGAAAGGCGAGGGTGCGTGCTTGATCGTTTCCTCAATAATGCCGTTTGCTAAACCACGCCAACCGGCATGAATGGCTGCGACGAAAGTGCCCTCTCGGTTGCATATCATGATGGGTAAGCAATCGGCTGTCAGTACAACGCAAACATGATTATGTTGTTGGGTAAAACTCGCATCTGCTTCGGTGCCATTTGCAAGCGGTGTTGCTTCAATTGCGATTGCACTGTGCGTTTGGGTAATCCAAATAGGATCATCCGGCAAATTAAATAATTTTTTTAATTCTTGAGTAGACTCGGCACCCTTAGGTGGTTTATCAGAAAGTCCCCAGCTAGAACGAACGGTTGTATAAGCCTTGATTTGCGAAGGCGCGGGCCAATCGGGAGTGAGATACTTCATCGGCTCTTATCCTTTTTTAAAGCATCCAGCAATTGCTGCATATCTTCAGGAATAGGCGCCTCAAAACGGACTGGCTCTTCTGTAACAGGGTGAATAAAACCGAGCGCAAACGCATGCAACGCTTGGCGTTTAAAATGACGAAGCGTTTGTATCAAGGATTCTGACATGCCTTTGCTTAATTGCACGCGCCCGCCATAAGTTGCATCTCCTACAATAGGATGATGAATATGCATCATGTGAACACGAATTTGATGCGTACGTCCAGTTTCTAACTGAAGCGTAAGATGGCTAAAATCCCGGAATTTTTCAGTGACACGGTAATGGGTGATGGCATGCTTTCCAGTTTCAACCACAGCCATGCGTTTTCGCTCGCGTGGATGCCTATCAATAGGTGCATCGACTTTGCCGCCGCTAATCATATGTCCATAGACCACAGCTTGATATTCCCGCTGTAATTCATGGTGTTTTAGTTGATGGGATAAATGTTTTAGCGCGCTCGCTGTTTTTGCAACAACAAGGAGGCCTGAGGTATTTTTATCGATACGATGCAAAATCCCTGCTCTTGGTAATTCTTTTAAATCAGGTGCATGATGTAGCAAGGCATTCAATAAGGTTTTTCCGCTATTGCCAGCGCCAGGATGTACCACTAATCCGACGGGCTTATTGATCACTATCAATGCCTCATCTTCATAAAGAATATTCAGCGGGATAGGTTCTGCTTCCCATTGTGTCGGTTCTTTAAGCTCTGCTTGAATGATCACTTCTTCGCCGCCGCGGATTTTATATTTGCTCTTTTGGGTTTTCCCATCGACGAGGATGGTACCTAGGTCAATCCACTCTTTTATTTGCGTCCGGGAATAATCTGGTAGTAATTTGGCTAGTGCTTGATCCAGGCGTTCGGTGGCGAAGCCGCTATCAATGATCAATTTGTGGTAAATAGTTGGTTTTGTCATGGGTATGCCTCATAAACCGCTGTGAATAGTGACAGAATTTGGTTTACAATGCACGCCAAAATCAGGATTAAGGTATTTTTATGAAGAAATTGGCTTGCTCGCTACTGATGGCACTATTCGCAGGGTTCTTGACTGCCTGTGGAACGGGAACGGATCCATCAGAAGCTTATCCCGGCGAAACGCCGCAACACATTTATCAAGCAGGAAAAGTAGCCCTTCAAGATAAAAATTATTCTGAAGCAATTAAGCGCTTTGAAGCGCTTGATGTGCAATATCCTTTTGGTTCGGATACCGAATCAGCACAGTATTTCTTAATTTATGCTTATTATATGAAAGATGAGCATGCGCTCTCCGTTGCTGCGGCCGATCATTTCATTCGTTTGCATCCAATGCATCCCCATACTGATTATGCTTATTACATGCGCGGGCTTGCCAATTATTATCAAAATATGGGATTTTTAGAACGGTTTTTTGCAGTTGACCTTGCGACCCGTGATTTAACCCAAATCAAAAAATCATATAGTGATTTTCGTGATGTGACGCAACGCTATCCTGCGAGTCTTTATGCGCCTTCTTCTCATCAATACATGATTTACTTACGTAACATCATGGCAGCGCATGAATTACATGTTGCTAATTATTATTACGATCGCAAAGCCTATGTTGCAGCGGCAAACCGCGCGAGTGATCTGATTACGCATTATCAAGGTGCGCCATCAATGGAGGCGGCGTTGGTCGTGATGGCAAACTCGTATCACCAATTAGGATTGACAAAGATGGAACAAGATACGTTGTCTGTACTGAAATATAATTATCCCGCGAACCCGTTGGTCACCGGATAGCGCCAATCTCGTCCAAACGATTTATTTTTAATGCGCGGGCCTATAGGCGACTGCCTGCGCTTATATTCACTGAAACGCACAAGTGCTACCACTTTAAGCACAGTGGTGCGTTCAAATCCATGCGCGATAATTTCTTCCACTCCTAAACTTTGATCCAAGTATTCTTCTAAAATACGATCCAGCATGGGATAAGGCGGTAAACTGTCTTCGTCTTTTTGGTTGACGGCAAGTTCTGCACTCGGTGCGCGGGTAAGCGTGCGTTCTGGAATAACAGGCGCAATACGATTGCGATAATGCGCCAAGCGATACACCAACGTTTTAGGCACGTCTTTTAATACAGCAAAGCCACCTGCCATATCGCCATATAAGGTGCAATAGCCAACGGCCATTTCACTGCGATTACCGGTGGTTAATACCAGCGAGCGAAATTTATTAGATAATCCCATTAAGATAATGGCACGACATCTCGCTTGAATATTTTCTTCAGTGACATCCGGTTTTTTATCAGCAAAATAGGGCGCAAGGGAGGCAAGAAAGCTTTTGTAAGTTGGCTCAATGGAAATTGTTTCAAGCTTCACCCCTAAATTCTGCGCAACCAGTATGGCATCCTCTTCACTGATATCAGCAGAATAACGTGAAGGCATGTAAACTGGGTGAACCAGGTCTTTACCTAGTGCATCAACTGCAATAGCAAGCGTTAATGCTGAATCTATGCCGCCTGAAAGCCCTATATGTACACGTTCAAATTTATTTTTTTGCACATAATCGCGAACTGCTAAAACGAGTGCTTGATAAATTTTTTCGTCATCTGAAGGTAGGGTGGGCGTGTCTGCTGCAATTTTGCTGCTTGCGGTGTGAATATCAATTTCAACAGGAAATAAAGTTTCATTAAAGAAACCGGCAAATTGAGCAATTTCGCCTTCGCTATTTACCACCATCGAGCCGCCATCAAAAATCAATTCATCTTGGCCGCCCACGTTATTGACATAAACAATGGGGATTTGGTTGTGGCGGGCTCGTTTTGATAATACTTGAACGCGTTGCTCATGTTTGTCAATTTCAAAAGGCGATGCATTAGGTGATAAAATGACGCGCGCACCTTGTAGGGCTGCTTGTTGCGCAGGGCCTTGCACCCATAAATCTTCACAAACAACTAAACCAACTAAAACGCCATTCACAGGAACAACGCAAGGGGCATTTCCTGGTACAAAATAGCGGTCTTCATCGAATACGCCATAGTTTGGCAAATGTTGTTTGGCATAGCGGCCTACCACTAAACCATTATGAATAATCGAGCATGCGTTATATAACCCTTGATTAGAAGAATGGGTGTGGCTGACAACGCAATGTATGCCTTTCACTTCTGTGATTAAGGTTTGAAGAGCAACTTGTTCTGCTTGGATAAAGTCTGGACGCAAAAATAAATCTTCAGCAGGATATCCTGTTAAGCCCAATTCGGGAAAAACGATAATATCAGCGGAAAGCGCATCGCGAGCGGAAAGAGCGGATTGAATATGTTTTTGTAAATTACCAGGTACATCGCCCACGGTTAAATTTAGTTGGGCAAGGGCAATTTTTAATTTTTTTGCCATGCGGTATTTCCATCCTCAATCAGTAATAAAATATTATAATTGTCTTTAGACTTCAGTTCGACATCTACAATCACTCCACCCTGAAATAAATCTTGGCCTGGGAGGAGGGTTTCTGTTGTTTCAAGCGTTGTGGTAATCAGCTGTTTTTTCATTTTGCCTTTATAATGCATGCGCGCAATGATTTCTTGCCCGGTGAAACACCCTTTATCAAAGCTGATGGCATTTAACTCAGGCAGTCTGAGCTCATGGGGGAGAAATTTCCCGCTGGTTTCTGGATAAATGGCAGGCACTTTTTGCTGCAGGTCAGCATATTTTTCTAGGGGGAAAGCTTTTGCAAGGGTAGGTAGCTCATCGCTTGCATCATCTAAAGCAACCTTATAAAAAACCGCGAATTTTTTTAAGGTAGCAATGGTAATGGGAACCATGGCTTTCAGCATGAATAAATAATAAGCATCATTATGTAAAAATAGCCTAAAAAGGCTGATAATGCGTCCCTCCCGGTTACAAAGTGCCGAAAGCATGCTGGTATTTTGCACTAGCGCGTTGACGTCGGTAGTCAGCTGCCCTTGCAGTAATTTTTTAGCATCCGGTCCGCTTATCTTTAGAAGTCCGTCGTTTACTGTGTTATAAAGCATGGCTGTATGAGTAGTAATAAGTGATGTGTCCTATATCATAGCGAATTTAATGAGGTGAGTACAATGAAGGCATCCAAAAAGGCCTTGATCATGGTCGATCTGCAAAATGATTTTTGCAAAGGCGGCAATTTAGCAGTGCCTGGGGGCGAAGAAGTGGTCCCAATTGCAAATCGCTTACAACTTCATTTTGATTTGGTCATTGCAACCAAGGATTGGCACCCATCAGATCATAAAAGCTTTGCTACCCAACATGAAGCAAAACAAATAGGTGATGTTATTCACCTTGGGGGTATTCAACAAGTATTGTGGCCAGACCATTGTGTGCAAAATAGCTTAGGTGCGGATTTTCACCCAGGATTAGAGACAAAGCGTATTACCAAAGTTTTTTACAAAGGAATTGATAAAAACATTGATAGTTACAGTGCTTTTTATGATAACGCTCATTTACGCTCAACGGGGTTGGGTGAATATTTGCGTGATCATCGAGTAGAAGAAGTTTATTTACTGGGGCTTGCGACCGATTATTGCGTTAAATTTTCAACATTAGATGCGGTTCAATTACAATTTAAAGTGTTTGTTATCACAGATGCTTGTCGAGGGGTTGAATTGCAGTCTGGAGATAGCGAAAAAGCGTTGAAAGAGATGCAAGCCGTTGGAGCGTGGCTGATTAAGTCGGCAGCCATTGGATGATTTCCAGCGGGTCGTTGATATAACCATCCGCGTGCCAGGTAAGTGGATCATCATTATCTTGAATATAGCCATAAAGCGCGACTAAAGATTTAATGTTGGCTGCTTTGCTTGCTTCCACATCTGTTCTTGCATCACCTACGTAAATACATTCATCCGGCCTCATCTCTAGTAATTCACAAGCATGTAAAAGGGGCATGGGATCAGGTTTCGCTCGGGGAAGCGTATCGCCGCAGATAATGCAACCTGCGCGCTGCTTAAGCGAGAGTGCGCTTAATAAGTCCATGGTGTGGATTTCAGGCTTGTTGGTCACAATGCCCCATGGAATACGTTTTTCATCTAAGAAAGATAAAACTTTTTCAACATTAGGGAAGAGGCGCGACTCATGGGCAACATGCTCCTGATAAAGCGAAAAAAATTGTTCGCGTAAGGGTGGAAAAGCAGGAGCGGTTTCATCTACATCGAGCGCGCGTTTGATTAAGGCTTTTGAGCCTAAATTAGCAATAGAGCGAAGAGAGGCGACTGGTAGTGCAGGTAATCCACGTTGTTTGCGAATGATGTTTAAGGCATAGACTAAATCATATGCCGTATCAATCAAGGTGCCGTCTAAATCAAACAGAATAGAGCGAATCATAAGATCCGTACCCCATGAAATAAGTAATTCACTGACACATCATCGGTTAATTTAAATTGTTGCGTAAAAGGATTATAAGAAATTCCTTTTAATTCTTGTGCAGCAATCCCTGCGCGCATTCCCCATTGATTGAGTTCAGATGGGCGGATGAATTTGCCATAGTCATGCGTATTTTTTGGAAGCAGTTTTAGTACGTATTCTGCGCCTAAAATGGCAAACAAATAGGATTTAGGGTTGCGATTGAGGGTAGAAAATAAAAGATGCCCGCCGGGTTTGACTAACGTAGCACAGGCGGCTACGACTGATTCTGGGTTGGGCACATGCTCAAGCATCTCAAGACATGAGACTACATCATAGAAAGCGGGGCGTTCCGCTGCATGGGTTTCCACGGCCGTTTGTAAATAGTCAACGGTGGTGCCGGTTTCTAATTGATGGAGTTTCGCAACATCAATCAGCGGTTTATTTAAATCAATCCCTGTGACCGCGGCACCTTGCTTTGCGAGGCTTTCGGTGAAGATACCGCCGCCACAGCCTACATCCAGAATTTGCTTGCCGGCCAAGTCGAGTTTTTCGCTAATATAACAAAGTCTTAACGGATTTATTTGATGTAATGTTTTAAGTTCGCCAGCGGGATCCCACCAGTGTGCGGCGAGCGCTGCAAATTTTTGCAATTCTTCAGTATCTACATTTTGACTCATGGTTTAAGCTCAGCGTAAAATTAACACTCATTACCGACCGATTGAAAGGGAATTTTGATATGAAACTGAATCACATAGCAATAACTATTTTTGTAGCAATTTTAGCAAGTCAGGTATTCGCAGAGGATAATTCAAAGGCGCTCATTCCTTCTAACCAAGATGCAGGATCAAATCCGCAGGCTATGCCGCAGAAAGATGCCGGTGGAAACGTGGTCGTGGACCAAGGTGGAAATTTAAAAATTCTACCGCAAGAGAATGGCGCTAATCCTCAGCCTGCTCCACCAAAGCCTGCTGCCATGCCACAGGTGCAACCGGTCATGCCCCAAGGGCAAATGGCAATGCCGCAAGGACAAATAGGGCTTCCTCAAGGCAAGCAACCGGCAATGGGGTTGAAGCCTACAGGCGAGTCACCTGCAACCCAACCAGGACAACAGATGCCTGCGGGTCAATCACCTGCTATCCACCCATTCCCACCTCAATAAGGTAACTCATGATCGAGACAGAAACAGAAATCACCCATCCTAAGCCTGTATTATTAAGCGAATATCAGGTTCCGGTTTTTTTAATTGAGTCACTTCAACTTAACTTTGAACTTTATGATGGCCATACCTTGGTTTCATCGCGCATGTCTGTGCGGCGGAACCCTGCCTCCACTCAAACATCAAAAGATTTTATGTTAAATGGTGAGGAGCTTACGCTGCTTTCTGTCGCGTTAAATGGCAAAAAGTTAACAGAAGAAGAATATTCGTTAACTGATAAAACGCTAACCATTCATCGCGTGCCAGATGCATTTGAATTAACGATAGCCAATAAAATTTTTCCGGAAAAAAATACGGAATTAAGCGGTCTTTACCGTTCTCGCGATACCTATTGCACACAGTGTGAGGCGGAAGGATTTAGACGCATTACTTTTTTTCCAGATCGCCCCGATATCTTAACGCGTTTTACGACTACACTTTCCGCGGATCAAAAACGTTATCCTTATTTACTCTCAAATGGCAATTTAATCAACAGAGGGACGCTCGAGGATGGTAGACATTTTGCAACGTGGGAAGATCCTTTCAAAAAACCGTGTTATTTGTTTGCGTTAGTCGCGGGTGATTTTGATGTAATAGAAGATTTTTTTGAGACGCAATCAAAGCGTAAGGTCGCACTGCGTTTCTATGTAGAAAAAGGTTATGGGAGCGAGGCCCATCATGCGCTTTATTCCTTGAAAAAAGCGATGCAGTGGGATGAAGAGACCTATGGGCGAGAATATGATTTAGATGTGTACATGGTTGTTGCGATTGCTGATTTCAACATGGGCGCTATGGAAAACAAAGGCCTCAATATTTTTAATACTAAATATATTTTAGCAAAACCAGATGTGGCAACCGATGAAGATTATATTCATATCTTGTCAGTGATAGGTCATGAGTACTTTCATAATTGGACAGGTAATCGTGTCACCTGTCGTGATTGGTTTCAATTAAGCTTGAAAGAAGGACTAACAGTTTTTCGTGATCAAACATTTTCCGAGGATATATTGTCATCTGTGATGCGTATTCAAGATGTTAATGTATTGCGTGAAGCGCAATTCCCAGAAGATGCAGGGCCGCTTGCGCATTCTGTTCGGCCAGAATCCTATATTGAAATTAATAATTTTTATACTGCAACTATTTATAACAAAGGTGCGGAAGTCCTTCGCATGCTGCGCACCATTTTAGGTGTAGAAAAATTTAGAGAGGGGATGGATTTATATTTTAAACGGCATGATGGGCAAGCGGTGACGATTGAAGATTATGTGAAAGCGATGGAAGATGTTTCAGGCATTAATCTGAAGCAATTTAAACGTTGGTATAGTCAGGCGGGAACGCCCATCGTGCGCGCAGAAGGTCGTTATGATCAAAACACGAAAGAATACACATTGACGCTCGCGCAAAGCTGCCCTGATACACCAGGGCAAACAGGAAAATATCCATTTCATATTCCTGTGAAAATGGGGTTACTGGATGAGGAGGGGAGTCACCAAGACACCGTCTTGCATTTAACAGAAGCAACACAAACATTCACATTTGCAAATATCGCAAAAAAACCGCTTCCTTCGTTGTTGCGGCAATTTTCGGCTCCTGTTAAATTGCAAATTGATTATAGTGATCAAGACTTAATGTATTTATTTAAGCATGATCCAGACACTTTCAATCGTTGGGAGGCAGGGCAGCAATATGCAACGCGTTTAATGTTGAGATTCATCGAGCAACTTAAGAAGAATAATACAGTTGAGTCGCTGTCTTTGCCCTCTGAATTGATTTCCATGTTTGAATATGTGCTGGATTTGCAAAAAACGCATCATGATTTATATTTTCTATCTTCTCTTTTAGTGCTTCCATCTGAAAAATATATAGCAGAGCAAATGGAGGTCATTGAGGTGGAGTTGATTCATCACGTGCGACAATGGATGTTGTCAGCGCTTGCAAAACAGTTAGAGAAAAAATGGTTAGCTGTTTATTTGTCTCACCATGATGATTCATCTACATATCAATTTGACATGAAGACAATAGGTCGTAGACAAATGAAGAATCGATGTTTGGCTTATTTGTTGATGTTGCCGCAGCATGCGGAGCTTGGTTTAAAACAATTTAAAGGTGCGTTATCAAAGAACATGACAGATACCCTGGCAGCGATGGCGGGTTTGGCAAACTTAGATGTACCGTCAAGACTTCTTGCGCTAGATGCTTTTTATCAAACGTTTAAGCAAAACGCGTTGTGTGTCGATAAGTGGTTTGCCATCCAAGCAGGATCGACGTTGCCGAATACCTTAGAGACCGTGAAGCAACTCATGCAGCATCCTGCTTTTGATCTTAAAAATCCCAATAAGGTTTATGCCTTGGTGGGTGCTTTTTCACGTAGAAATCTTATTCAATTACATGCAAAGGATGGTAGCGGATATGCATTCTTACGCGAAGTCGTGCAGCAGTTGAACAAGATTAATCCGCAAATTGCGAGTAGGATGCTTGAGCCATTGACGGGCTTTAAACGGTATGATAAAGAACGACAACAATTAATGCGTAAAGAGTTGGTCGGATTGCTCGAGACAAAGAACCTCTCGCCAGATCTCTATGAGTTGCTGACCAAAAGTCTCAAATAAAGGAAATCAGACATGAGTACCACAACCCAACATACCCGGCTTGAATCTGATAGCATGGGTCAAGTCGAAGTGCCTGCCAATGTTTATTGGGGTGCGCAAACACAGCGTTCACTTGAACACTTTGCAATTGGTCGCGATATGATGCCGACTGAATTACTACAAGCGTTTGGCATCTTGAAAAAAGCAGCGGCAGAAACCAATCATGAATTAGGCTTGATGAAAAAAGATATCATGGAATTGATTGTCAAAGGCGCGAATGAAATTATTGCAGGTAAATTGAATGATCAATTCCCATTGCGCGTTTGGCAAACAGGCAGTGGCACGCAAACTAACATGAATGTGAATGAAGTCATTAGTAATCGTGCGAATGAAATCGCTACCGGTAAAATTGGCGGTAAAAATCCAGTGCATCCGAATGATCACGTTAACCAATCACAATCTTCGAATGATACTTTTCCAACTGCAATGCATATCGCTGCTGCAACCTTTGTTGTTCACACTCTTTTGCCCGCGATAAAAGAATTAAGAAATGGGTTGGCTGAGAAGCAAAAACAATTTAATCACATTGTTAAAACAGGGCGCACGCATTTGCAAGATGCGGTGCCGTTGACTTTAGGTCAGGAATTTTCGGGCTATGTGGCCCAGCTTGATGCGGCGATGAAAAATATTGAAGCAACGCTGCCAGGTCTTTATGAGCTTGCGATTGGCGGGACTGCGGTTGGAACGGGTTTGAATACGCACCCTCAATTTGCTGAACGGGTTGCCAAAAAAATTGCATCAGAGACAGGGCTTCCTTTTATTTCAGCGCCCAATAAATTTGCAGCCTTAGCAGCGCATGATGCGTTTGTCTTTGCGAGCGGCGCTTTAAAAACGCTAGCCTGCGCTTTAATGAAAATTGCCAATGATATTCGCTGGCTTGGTTCGGGCCCGCGCTGTGGTTTAGGTGAGTTAATATTACCGGCGAATGAACCAGGTTCTTCTATCATGCCAGGCAAAGTGAATCCTACTCAGTCTGAAGCAATGACCATGGTCTGCGCGCAAGTGATGGGGCATGATGCGGTGATCGGCTTTGCAGATTCTCAAGGTAATTTTGAATTAAACGTTTTTAAGCCGGTCATTATCCATAACTTTATGAATTCAGCTCGATTGCTTACTGACTCTTCTCGCATGTTCAATAAATATTGTGTGAAAGACTTACAAGCAGATGAGAAAGCCATTAATACATCGGTGCATAACTCATTAATGTTAGTGACTGCGCTTGCGCCTAAAATTGGTTATGACAAAGCGGCGGAAATTGCGCATAAAGCATGGCATGAAGATACATCATTGTTGGAAGCAACGCTCGCGTTGGGTTATTTAACTGAAAAAGAATTCAAGGAACTGGCTCGGCCTGAAACAATGTTAGGCCCTAAGGCAAAATAAAGTGAGACATATCTTTAATTTCAGCGCAGGCCCTGCGATGCTGCCTGAGGAAGTGTTGAAGACCGCTCAAGCAGAAATGTTAGATTGGCAGGGAACAGGCATGTCGATTATGGAATTGGGCCATCGCGGGCCTGAATTTCAAGGGGTTGCGGCGCAGGCGGAAGCGGATTTGCGCGAATTAATGGCTATTCCTAAAAATTACCAAGTATTGTTTATTGCGGGTGGAGCAACAACGCAATTTTCAATGGTGC